>Ga0209429_10001123_pt1 | contig 17120 bp, 18 predicted proteins | sample BarGraNGADG00212_3_FD_184493 | JGI IMG/M metagenome (GOLD analysis project Ga0209429, IMG submission 184493) | Arctic peat soil microbial communities from Barrow, Alaska - Barrow Graham LP Ref core NGADG0004-212 (SPAdes) (version 2) | ecosystem: Environmental > Terrestrial > Soil > Wetlands >...
CCTGTGACGACAACTGCCATGGTGATCCTCCGGGATATACGGGATATACGGGGTGAACGGGGACGGCTAGGCGCTTAGGCCTGTGCCGACGAAATGTACGAGACGGCGTCGCCGACGGTGACGAGGTTCTTGACCTCTTCGTCGGGGATGCGAACTTCGAACTTCTCTTCAGCAAGCGTGACGATGGTCATCATCGACAGCGAGTCGATGTCCAGGTCATCCGTGAAGGACTTGTCGAGTTGCACGTCTGCGGTGTCGACACCGGTTTCTTCGACCACGATTTCGGCGAGGCCGGCGAGGACTTCCTGCTCCGAGAGAGCCATCTGATTTTCTCCTTGGTTTGGTCGATGCCTCGATGGCACCTTCACTATGGACGAACGTCTACCGAGGGTAGCGTCGCATGACCCGCCACTACGGCAGGACGATCACTTGCGCGGCGTATACGAGGCCCGCGCCAAATCCGATTTGAAGGGCGATGTCTCCTGATTTCACCGCTCCATCACGATACAAGCGCTCCGCTGCCAGGGGGATTGATGCCGCGGAGGTGTTTCCCGAATCGACGATGTCACGGCCGATTGCCACGCTTGACGGGAGGCCGATCTGCTTGACCATCTGGTCGATGATGCGCATGTTTGCCTGGTGGGGGATGAAGGCGTCGATGTCGCTCGGCGTCAGTCCCGCCGCCGCGATCGCCTTGAGCGCGATGGGCGCCATGTCGAATGCGGCCCACTTGAACACGCTCGGTCCCTCTTGACGCAGGGTGGGGAAGGAGGCGCCGTTGCGGACCTCGGTCCACGAGTGAGTCTGACCGACGAGGCCGGCTCCTGCTCCGTCCGAGCCCCAGATGGTGGGCCCGATGCCCGCCGTCTCGGAAGGACCGATGACGACGGCTCCCGCTCCGTCACCCAACAAGAACGAGATCGACCTGTCGGTCGGGTCGATGTAGTCGGACATCTTCTCGGCGCCAACGACGAGAACATACGTGCTCTGGCCAGCGCGCACGAGCGCGTCGGCCTGGCCGACGCCGTAGCAGTAGCCGGCGCAAGCCGCCGAAATGTCGAACGCGGCCGCTGGGGTTGCGCCGAGCCTGTCGGCAAGCACGGGGGCTGCGCCTGGAGTGATGTGCGGGAACGTGATCGTAGACACGATCACGGTGTCGATCTGCGAGGGCTCGATTCCCGCGTTGGCAATCGCTTCGCGTGAGGCGCGCTCGGCAAGATCGATCATCTCCGTGCCCTCGGCGGCGCGAACGCGAGTGACGATGCCCGTCATCTTGCGTATCCACTCGTCCGAGGAGTCGATTGGCCCGATGATGTCGGCGTTTGGCACGACGTTCTCGCCTCTGGCGACTCCGAGGCCCATGATGCGTGAGAATTCGGGTCCTTTGGTGATGCTGATCGTGCCGGTCATGCCACGCTCCTTGAGAGCTCGCGGGCGGCCTCAAGGTCGTCCGGGGTCTTGAGCGCCACGGAGGGGACGCCCTTCATGGACCGCTTGGCGAGCCCGCTAAGGACGCCTCCTGGTGCAAGTTCAATGATCCCCGTCACTCCCAGAGCGATGAGGGTGTCCATACACAGGTCCCAGCGCACGGGGCGCGCGATCTGGGCGATGAGGCCCGCCACCACGTCGTCGCCCGTGGCGACCTCGCTGCCGTCGGCGTTCGTGAGAATCGCAATGGAGGGATTGTGCCTGGTCACTGTGGAGGCCGCCTCGGCAAGGGCCGGGACGGCTGGCGCCATGAAGCGCGTGTGGAAGGCGCCCGCCACCTGCAGCTCGATTACTCGTGCGCGGGCGGGCGGGTTCGCGACAAGTTCGGCGATCGCGCTGGCGGTGCCAGCGGCGACCACCTGGCCGCCACCATTCATGTTTGCGGGGGTGAGATCGAGGGTGACGAGAGCCTGGGCGACCTCCGCCTCGTCTCCACCGAGAATCGCGGCCATCGACGTCGGCTCGGTTGCCGCCGCGGCCTGTGCCATCGCGACGCCACGGGCCCGCACGAGCCGCACCGCGTCGGTGGGGGATAGCACGCCAGCCACGGCGGCGGCGGAGAACTCGCCGACCGAGTGACCGGCGACGACGCCCGGCACGACGTCGCCGAGCGCGGCGTACGCCGCGAGCGCCATGGCGACGAGCAGCGGCTGGGCAATGGCGGTGTCTCTGATCGTGTCCGCGTCCGCGGTACTGCCGAGCGCGATGAGGTCCAGGCTTGCGGCGTCGGCGGAGGCCTCAAGGGAGAGGCGTGCAGGCGCAAGTTCGAGCCACGGGGACAGCATTCCTGGACTCTGCGCGCCCTGGCCGGGACAGACGATGGCAAGCATGTGTCAAGACTGCCTTATGTGCGGCGGTGTGCCGCACTCTAGGGGTACCGACTTGCGGCGCCGATATTGGAGGAAACCTACAAAAGGGTGCGACCGGCGTCCCTCAAGCGACCGAGGGCGAAGGCCGTTTCGAGTACTTGGGCGTCCCTCGTCGACAGCACATCCCATCCGGTCAGTTCGGATACCTTCTTGAGGCGATAGCGAACCGTGTTTGCGTGGACGAACATGGTGCGAGCCGATAGTTCGAGGGAGCGCCCGCAGTCGAGGAACGTCGCGACCGTCTCTTGTAGAGAACCTCCAGCACGAACGATCGGGTCGTACGCGATGGCGATGAGGCGCTCCCTGGCGCCGGTGTCGCCAACGAGTACACGTTCCGGAAGCAAGTCGTCCGCGAGGACGGGTCGAGGTGAAAGCGACCATGCCGGAGCGGCAACAACTCCCGCGAAGGCAGCCCGCGTGGATCGTGCCACCTCGAGGAGGGTGACGGCGGGCGGACCCATGACGACAGGGCCCGGCCCAAAGCTCTCCATGATGTTCGAGGCGAGTTCGCGCAGGTCTTGGTCAGAGCGGGCGATGACGATGAGGTCCTCACCATGGATGCCAACCATCGCCCCCGTCGCGGCCCTGCGCATGGCGCGCCTAAGTTCGGCGGACTGCGTCTCGCCGAGCGGGCCGTGCGTCCTGCCGACGACCACGAGAGTCGGGCCCGGCTTCCATCCGAGTGCTGCGGCACGCGAGGGGAGGTCGTCATCGACCTCGCCGCGCACGAGCGCGTCGACCACGAGGGCCTCGAGTCGAGCGTCCCATGCGCCCCTGGTTTCCGCAGCTCGTGCGTAGACCTCAGCCGCGCTGAACGCCACCTCGCGGGAGTAGCGAAGGATCGCCTCACGCAAGTGAGCCTCTCCGCCGACCGCGGCCAGTTCGTCCGCGTTGTCCTCGACGACCTTGACTACCGTACGCACGATGCTCAGCGTGTGTTGCAGGGAGACCGACCGTGTCAGTTCGGGCGGCGCGGCCGCGAAGATTTCCAGCGCGCCGCGATACGTTCCCGTCGGGTTGGCATACCAAGAGACGAAGGAGGTGATGCCCGCCTGAGCGACCGTGCCGACCCATGAGCGCTCCTGGGCGGGAAGTTCGCCGAACCAGCGATAGTTGGCGTCCAGTTCTCGCAGTGCCGCCGTCGCCAACTTCCCCGTGCCCGACTTGAGCCTGCGGAGGGTTTCGTGGCGAACATCAACCGGGGCGACCATGTGGCAAGCATAAGACCAAATTGTGAAGGTCACACAAAACGCTGCCCCCCGCGTGGGGGGCAGCAAAAGGGGCAAATAGGCGCAAAAGGGTGCATTGACGCTGTGATGGTTGCTCTCGATTGGGTGGTCTCACAATCGAAAGGGCCTCGTACGCACCGTGTGGCGGGGGGCAGCCGCGTTCGCACGGGGATCGATAACCGACGGGTGCTCCGCCACCGCAACGTCGTCGCTCGACAGAAAGACGCCTGCCCAGACATCGATCGCCGACCCCTTTGACGTCACCCGGACAGACACCGCGCAGTGGAACGCGAGGTCCGCGGGAGTCTTGGCGAACTGGCGGGGCTCGCTCGGCGTGGACATCGGCGGGTTCCAGGTGATGATCTGGAGCGCAAGTTCGGCCACCGAAGACCTTCCCAAGTCGCTGTCCGGATCCGCGGACGTCGCGAGCTATCTGGGGGACATCGAGGGCGGCACGGGCATCACGCTCGCGGGGATCTATCACGTGTACGGCCACCTCGACGCTGACCAGCGCGTGTGCGACATGAGCGCGTACGTGAGGGTGCAAAGTGAGGGGCCGTTCACCGGAACCCTCAACATGGCGCTGTGGATCGCGCTGTGGATGGCGCTGTGGATCGCGCTGTGGATCGCGCTTGGCGCGCTTGGCGCGCTGGGCCTCATCGTCGTCATCATGGCGGGCGTTGTCCGACACTCCATCGCGCGGTCGGCACGAGCCGCCGTCGGCACCGCTGCACCCGAGGCGACCCCCGACCGCGTTCGATCAAGAAGCGTGCTGAGGAGCCCGCTCAGCGGGTCGATGGCGGTCATCAGAAGCGGTCCGACACCCAGAGTCGCTCGCGCAAGGAGCGGGACAAGGCCGCGCGCCCGTCGGCGGAACAGGCCCGCCAGGAGGGCCGCGTAGGGGATGACTCGCGCGCAACCGACGTTGTTCTTGGCGAGGAGGTCGGGGCGCGGGGCCACGACGACGTCGCGGAGACGCGGGCCGACGGAGACGTCCTCCCCGATACGGACGAACCCCAGAGTTCAACGTCTCACGACGACGACACCGAAGCGCCGCCGAGCACCGAAGGTGACGACAAGCCAGTTGGTCAGGCGGACTGATCCGCGCGACGCGGTCGGCTAGGAGTCGCCACCCGAGTTGCCCGAGGTACCCTTCCGCACGTCGTGCAGCTCGTAGCGCTCGATCGCCTTGGCGGTAGTACCGGCAGGCACCTCGCCCTTGCGCTCAAGCCGCTGAAGCACTCGTGCGGCCGTCGAGGGACCATCGATGTGGAAGTAACGCCGAGCGGCTTGGCGAGTGTCGGAGAAGCCGAAGCCGTCCGCACCGAGCGTCGCGTAGTCGCCGGGAATCCAGGCTCGCACTTGGTCGGGAACGAGGTGGTCGAAGTCGGTCGTGGCGACGAAAGGACCCTGCGCGCCCGCAAGCTTCTGCGTGAGGAACGGAATGCGTGCGGGCCTTTCGGGATACAGGAACTCGTCGCGCTCACAGTTGAGGGCCTCGCGGCGCAACTCCGACCACGACGTCACCGACCACACGGTCGCGTGCACATTCCAGTGGGCCTCGAGCAGCTCTTGAGCCTCAAGCGCCCACGGCACGGCCACGCCTGAGGCGAGAATCTGCGCCTGCGGTCCATCGCCAGGGGCGGCGTCGGCGACCTTGTGAATGCCCTTGATGATGCCCTCGACGTCCACGTCATCGGGCTCCACGGGCTGCTGGATCGGCTCGTTGTACACGGTGAGGTACAACATGACGTTCTGGTCCCGGCCATCGCCTGGGCCGTACATGCGCTCGATGCCGTCACGCACAATGTGCCTGATCTCGTAGCCAAACGCGGGGTCGTAGATGACCATGGCGCGGTTGGTGCCAGCGAGGAGTGGCGAGTGGCCGTCCGCGTGCTGTAGGCCCTCTCCAGTGAGCGTGGTGCGGCCCGCGGTGGCACCGACGATGAAGCCTCTGGCCATCTGGTCGCCCGCGGCCCAGAACTGGTCTCCCGTGCGCTGGAATCCGAACATCGAGTAGAAGATGTAGACGGGAACCAACGGGTAGCCGTGCGTCGCGTACGACGTGCCCACGGCCTGGAACGCGGCCGCTGAGCCGGCCTCGTTGATCCCGGTGTGCATGATCTTGCCCTGCTCGGACTCCTTGTAACTGAGCATGAGTTCGCGGTCGACCGGCAGGTAGTTCTGGCCCTGGGTATTGAAGATCTTGGCGGTGGGGAAGATCGCATCGAGGCCGAAGGTGCGCGCCTCATCGGGGATGATCGGCACGATGCGGTGGCCGAATTTCGGATCCTTGATGAGGTCCTTGAGCAAGCGGACGAACGCCATCGTGGTCGCGGCCTCTTGTTTGCCCGAGCCCTTCGCGAGGAGGTCGTAGACGGCGGGATCCGGCAGTTCGACGGGATCGAGGGAGACGCGCCTTTCGGGAACGAAACCACCCAACATCTTGCGTCGGCCGAGCATGTACTGGATCGCGGGGTCGTCCATGCCTGGGTGGTAGTAAGGCGGGTTGTAGGGGTCCGCGTCGATCTGCTCGTCGGTGAACGGGATGCTGAACGTGTCGCGCAGCACCTTGAGGTCGGCGGCCGCGAGCTTCTTCATCTGGTGTGTCGAGTTGCGGGCGGCAAAGTTAGTGCCCAGCCCGTAGCCCTTGATCGTCTTCGCGAGGATGACGGTGGGCTTGCCGTTCTTCTCCGTCGTCGCCTTGGCGTAGGCGGCGTAAAGCTTTCTGTAGTCGTGCCCGCCACGCTTGAGCGCCCAGATCTCGTCGTCGGTCATGTCGGCGACAAGTTCCTTGGCGCGCGGGTCGCCGCCGAAGAACTGGTCGCGGATGAACGCGCCCGACTCGGCCCGGAACGTCTGGAAGTCGCCGTCGGGGACGGTGTTCATGAGGTTGACGAGCGCTCCCTCGTCGTCGCGAGCGAGTAGCGGGTCCCAGTTGCGGCCCCAAATGACCTTGATGACGTTCCAACCGGCGCCGCGGAAGAACGCCTCGAGCTCCTGAATGATCTTGCCGTTTCCTCGCACGGGGCCGTCGAGGCGCTGCAGGTTGCAGTTGACGACGAAGGTCAGGTTGTCGAGCTTCTGGCTGGCCGCGTGTTGCAGCATTCCGCGGCTCTCCGGCTCGTCCATCTCGCCATCGCCGAGGAACGCCCACACGTGCTGCTCGGACGTGTCCTTGAGGCCACGCAGTTGCAGGTACCTGTTGGTCCATGCCTGGTAGATCGCCGATGCGGGGCCGAGGCCCATCGACACGGTGGGGAACTCCCACAGATCGGGCATGAGGCGCGGGTGCGGGTAGGACGACAGTCCGCGACCGGGGCCCGACTTCTCTTGCCTGAACGAGTCGAGGTCGTCCTCGGTGAAGCGTCCCTCGACAAGTCCGCGCGCATACACTCCTGGCGCAGCGTGGCCCTGGAAGTAGATGTGGTCGCCGCCCCCCGGGTGGTCCTTGCCCTTGAAGAAGTGGTTGAGGCCTACCTCATACAGGGTTGCGACGGAGGCGTAAGACGAGATGTGGCCGCCGACACCCTTGCCCGCGGCCTGGGCGCGCGTCACCATGACCGCGGCATTCCAACGAATCCACCCGCGGTAACGACGCTCGGTCTCCTCGTCGCCAGGGAACTCGGGCTCGTCGTCGACGTGAATTGTGTTGACGTACGGAGTGTTCAGGCTGAGGGGGACCGAAAGCTGCTTCGAAGCGGCGTGTTCAACCATTCTGTCGATGACGAACTCGGCGCGCGTGGCGCCCCGTTCTTCAATCATCCCGTCGAGCGACTCGAGCCACTCGTTTGTCTCTGCCGGGTCCTTGTCAAGCGCGCCGTGTTGTGCCACAGGGGACCTTTCGTAGGGGCGCAGGGTGTCGCGCCACGTTCTGAGGGTTCGTGGATGCGGGGATGCCGCGTACCCCAACATTCTTGCCATATACAGCGGCAATGTCACGCCAGCATGGGCCCGACGCCCTGGGAAAGTGCACCAAACTACCCACCCAGGTTGCCACGGGCCGTTGCGACGGGCCATGGTCGCCCCGTACTGTGTAGCGAACGAGCGCTGAATATGCTGCTCCCGACGGAAAGAGGTACGCAGGCCGTGGCCACCACAGAGGGCTCGGAGACGCTGGACGTCTCCGTAGTGTCACGACTTGGGCTCAACCCCGGCATGGTCGTGCAGGAATTCGGTTTCGACGCCGACGTGTGCGAAGCGCTGAGGGCGGGCATCGAGGCCGTTACCGGCGAAAAACTTGTTGACGAGGAGTTCGGGGACGTCACCGACTTCGCGATCGTCTGGTTCCGTGAGGGCGACGATGACCTCGCCGACTTGTTGATTGACGTTCAGTCACTTCTCGACTCGGGCGGCCAAGTATTGCTCTTGACGCCCAAGGCTGGCCACGCTGGCCACGTTCCGCCGCACACCGTCCAAGAGGGGTCTTCACTCGGCGGCATGCACGCCACCTCGACCTTTGTGGTCGACGCGGATTGGGCGGCAACGGTGCTCGTGGAAAAGGGCCGCTCGAAGTGAGCCACCCCCTCGTGGGTCACCAAGCCCCCGATTTCAACCTTTCCGATCAGGACGGCGTGCCCGTGTCTCTCACGGACCTTCGCGGCTCGGAGGCACTCATCGTCTTCGTCCCCTTCGCGTTCTCGCCCGTGTGCACGTACGAGCTCGAACAACTGCGGGACGCGAGCGACCTTACGGCCGCGGGTGCTCGCATCCTGGTCGTCAATTGTGACTCGACGTACGTCAACCAAGAGTGGGCGTACCAAAACAAGTTCGAAGGCACGCTGCTGAGCGACTTTTGGCCGCATGGCGCGATGAGCGCGAGCTTCGGTGTCTTCGACGAGGAACTCGGGCGTGCCAAGCGCGGCACCTTCCACATCGACGCGAGTGGCATGGTCGACTGGGTCTTGGTGAACCCGACGGGAGATGCGCGCGACCTTGCCGAGTATCGCAAGGTCTTGGGCGTTCCCGCCTAGCGGCGACTCAAGCGACGGGCGGCGTGCTCCCTGGGACGCCTGCCGATGGTGAAGAATGGTCCAGGGCCCTTAGCTCAGTTGGTTAGAGCACTGCGCTTACACCGCAGGTGTCATCGGTTCGAGTCCGGTAGGGCCCACTGAAGAGAATCAAGGCGGTCGCCTCGAGCCGGCCGGGTCAGGAGGGGAACATGGCTAGCGTCGCCGATGTTGTTGCTTGGGCCGATCGCCGCTACCCACCAGACCTCGCCGAGGAGTGGGACGCTCCTGGTTTGTCGGTAGGAGATCCCCGCCGCGTCGTGCGGCACGTTCGGTTTGCGGTCGACCCCACCATCGCCGTGGCCCGCGAGGCAATCGCGGCTGGCGCCGACATGCTCATCACTCACCACCCCCTCATGCTGCGCGGGGTGACCACGGTGGCGGCCAACACCGCTCAAGGCGCGGTGGTCCACACACTCATCACCAATGGCTGCGCGCTCTTCGCCGCTCACACCAACGCCGATGCCGTCGACGGGGGAGTGGCCGAGGCCCTCGCGCTCGCGATTGGCATGAACGTCGAGGGGCCCCTTGTGCCCGTGGAGCCTGGTTCTGTCGATGGCACTGGGCGCATAGGGACCATCGCGCCGATGTCCCTGAGCGAATTCGCCGCCGTCGTCGCCGCCGCGCTGCCCGCTACCGCGGGAGGGGTGCTGTTTGCGGGGGATCCCGACGGAATGGTCATGAGTGTTGCGGTCGTCGGCGGCTCAGGAGGATCCTTCATCGGCGATGCCGTGTCCGCAGGCGTCGACGCGTTCGTCACCGCCGACCTGCGCCATCACCCGGCGACCGACGCTCGCGAGGCCGCCGCGCTCACGGGCGGCAAGCCGTACCTCGTCAGCGTGTCCCACGCGGCATCCGAGTCACTGTGGCTTCAATGGGCCGCCGACGAGCTCGCTCAAGCGCTTGATGTGACCACCTCGGTGAGTACGCTAAACACCGATCCATGGACAGGCCACGCGCCGTCCACCACTTAAGGAGACACAGTGCCAAAGGCCCCAGCAGCGGACCAACTGCGGTTGCTCACCGTTCAGGAGCTCGACACGCACGCGGCTCAGGCGCGCCACCGTTTCGAATCGCTTGAGTCCAAGGTGGAACTCGCGAAGCTGCTCGAGCGCGAAGGGGAGCTGACGGGCAGGCGCATCGAGGCCGACACCGCCATCTCCGACCTCAAGCGCGAGGTGACAAAGGCGGAGGACGACGTGCAGTCGGTGCGTGCCCGCGCCAAGCGCGACAACGACAGGCTCCTGATCGGTGGCCAGACTCCCCGCGATCTGCAAGGGTTGCAGTCCGAGCTCGAGGTCTTGGTGAAGAGGCAGTCCATTCTCGAGGAGATCGAGCTTGACGCGATGCAGCGACTCGAGGACGCAGAATCCGTCGCGGATGGTGTCGTCGCCGAAGCCGCGGTGATCGCGGCCGCTCTCGCGGATGTCCGTGCGCGGGTCGAGAGCGAGTCGGCCGCAATCCAAACAGAACTCACGGACATTGCACGCGAGAGGATCAACACAGCCTTCAACCTCGACGAATCCCTGCTGGCGCTGTATGAGAAGCTGCGTGCGCAGCACGGCGACTCGGGCGCGGCCGCGCTCACGCGCGGGACCTGCCAGGGATGCCACATGAGCCTCAATCCCGCAGACCTTGCGGGTATCGAGGCGACCCCAGACGACGAGATCGTCAGGTGCGAGGAATGCGGCAGGATCCTCGTGCGCGGGACGACCGCGTGAGTGGTGAGGAAGACACGCCGGAAGAGGCCACCGCGCCGTTGGTGACCCTCGAGTCTTCCGAAGCGCACCTCATCGCCCCCCTCACGATCGTCTTTGTCAGGCATGGTGTGACCGACATGACCGTCACCCGCAACTTCTCGGGCGGACAGGTGGAGGGCCCAAGCCTCAATGCCGAGGGCCGCGTCCAGGCAGCCAAGGCTGCCGACGCCGTCTACGCCATCGGCCGCAGGTCGTGGATGAAGCTCCCCAGGGTTTCCCGAGTCTTCGCGTCCCCGATGGCTCGCACTCAAGAGACGGGCGCCGCAGTCGCACGCCGGATCGGTGTGAACGTCGAGACCGAGCCCTTGTTGCGCGAGGTGGAATTCGGGCGTTGGGAGGGCCTGACCGCCGAGCAAATCGTTCGCCAGGAGGTTGACGCGGTGCATCGGTGGCGTTTCGGCGAGATTCCCGCGCCAGGCGGCGAGTCCTTTGGCGACGTTGGCGCCCGACTCGACGAGGTGCTGCGCGGCTTTGCTGCAGAACACGCGCGCCTGAGCGAGTCAGGAGACGACGTCGAACGAGCCTGGTCCGCCGTCGCTCACGCTGTCGCAATCAAGTGCGCCGTCGGCGTCTCCCTTGGTGTCGACAAGGGATCGTGGGGTGCGATGTGGCCCGAACCCGCGTCCCTGACGATCCTGCAACTGCGAGTCTCCCGCCAAGCCGACATCGTCGAAAGGCATCTCATGTGCCTCGGAGCGCCCACTCACTAGAGTCTTGCCCAAGGAGGCAGTCAATGTCCGTTGCATGGATGGCACCGGTGCCGGTGTGGAAAGAACCCGAATGGGCTTCGATTCTTCGTGGGGGCGTTCGCCTGGTTCTTGCGATCTTCTGGGCGACGGCCGCCGTGGTCGTGCCCTGGAAGGGGCCCGCATTGATCTTCGCGCTCTTTTCATTGGTGGCTCTCGCCCACACGGCGCTCGCGGTCGCGAACCGCATGAAGAACCACGGTGTGCTTCTCCAACTCATGGGCTCTGGCACCCTCGAATGGCCGAGGTCCCTCCAAGAGCAGTGGCTGCGAAGGCCGGCAGACTGGGTGGATGGAGCCGCCATCGAGGTGATCCCCATGGATCCGATTCCTCTGCGGGCCCCCGCCGCGCCGCACGTCACGCTCTCGGGCGACAGCCACGAAATCGTGCGCCTACCGTTGTACCGGCGGACCATGGTCGAGTTCATGGAGGAGGTCAACGCGATTCTCGCGCCGAGGGGCGTTGCCCTTGTGGAGCAGGGAACCGTGCGTAAGCCCCGCGGACGCGAAGGCGACTAGGCGCCGATCACGAGCGTGAGTTCGTGCGGACCCCTTGCGGAGGCGACGAGCGACAGGTCGACCAAGTGCGTGCCGATCATCGTCGCTGCGGCATCTGCTACGTCTGACGGTGTCTGAGGGTCGGCATCCAATGTCAGCAGGTGCGCAGTGAGAAGCCCCCGCGCGCGCTTCGCCATGTGACTGACCACCGATCGAGAGCCGTCGCGGTCACTCAACACCCTCACGGCGACCCACGGTGCGTCGATCGGCGACCACGTGGCCGCGTAGGCACTTGACCGGCAGTCAACGACGACGCCGTCGCCTGCGAGCGGGCGCAGCACGGGGTCAAGTTGCCGCATCCACAGGCTTGAGAGGGAACCGAGCCGAGGCATCGATGTCGTCATCGACAGGCGATACGCCGGGATCTTGTCCGTGGGGGAAATGGCACCCCAGAGCGCCGAGACGATGCGGACGCGCTCGTGGGCCCTCGCTTGCATGCGCGCGTCCCAGGAGGCCGCGTGCGCCGCGTCGTACAGCACTCCCGTATACACGGTGGCCGCTGGCGCGGACATGTTCTCCCACAGGGTCGTGTTGTGTCTCACCTCGTCCTCGAGTGAGGCGCCGACGCCGAGCGCGGCCAAGGCGCCGCGAGTCTTGCTTAACCTCACCAGTGCGTCGCCCACACGGCGGCGTGCATCGGAAAGTTCGGGGTGGCTGAGGGAGCTCAGCGCGACCGGTGAGCCGGTGGTGGGGAGTGACTTGCTTTCCGACGGAGGCAAGAGGATGAGCATGAGTCCAGGGTAGTGACGATGCGCGGGGGGCAACACCCCGTAAAGTGGTCTCGGATGAGTTGGCCAGGCGGCCGCGTTGCGGGGAAACCCGTGCCGAGGAACGTCCGGGCTCCGTAGGGCAGGGTGATGGCTAACGGCCACCCGGGGTGACCCGCGGGAAAGTGCCACAGAAAGAAAACCGCCTCCGGCTTCGGCCGGCGGTAAGGGTGAAAGGGTGAGGTAAGAGCTCACCGCGTTCCTGGTGACAGGAATGGCAAGGTAAACCCCACCCGGAGCAAGGTCAGACAGGATGCGTTTGAGGGCGGCCCGCCCGAGCATCCGGGTAGGCCGCTAGAGGCGTACGGCAACGTACGTCGTAGATGGATGGCCGCCCGTCTTCTTCGGAAGGCGACAGAACCCGGCGTATCGGCCAACTCATCCGCCCTGCAGGACTGTCATGGATACAGGTGGGCCGATTTAGTGTCGGCGAACCCCAGCCTCATGAGGTGGACCGTATCGGCAGTGAGCCTGGCACGCGCGAAGACCTCGGCTGGCCGTCGAGCACTCGTGACAAGGCTTCGACACCGACCCTCGTCGCAATCGCCGAACGAGCGAGGTTTGAAAATGGTCGCATTCGTGGATTGCGTGAAGCCGATATTCCACCCGCTCAGTGTAACTGAAGACGGTCAGATCAGTTGGTCGGCGATGCAAGCCAAGTCGCGGTGTCTCGGACCCACATGTACAAAGGGTCGTTGCTTTCGCCAGCAGTGTGAAATGGGGCAGATCGCAATTGGTAGACGGCCCGCCGCCCGTTCACGACGAGTGGTAGGGCGACATGCCACTCGTAACACCCTTGGCCCACTTCGACGACAAGCAGCAGCCGATGTGTTTCACTCTTGCCGATTACACATAACTTAGTGTCGCTTGTCGGAGGCACTTGCGAGTGCCGTCCGTCAAGGCGCACGCGGCACACTCGCGGTGAAAGGACGCCACCGCCCCCAGACCTTGTGGTGAAACTTGAATACCGGGGGGCAACGGAATGCAGGAGTGTGTTACGACCGGTGGCTCTACGACCACTGCGACGTCTTCGATCACCTGGATGGTGATCATGATGACCGAAGAGCCCACTGGAGTTCCCCGATTGGCCCACGCCCAATGAGACCACGTCTCAAGTTCGTCGGACGGTGCCGTTGGTACTGAATCGATCCCGCGGGCGTCGAGGTGGAAGCAGTACGACATCAGCATGTGGGCCTGGTCACTTGAGTTTCGCATCACTATCTGCGGGCCGTCCTCCACTAACAATCGAATGCCATCAGGCGGCAGTTTGGATACTCGCATTCGCCGCGCGCACCGATACGCCCAGCGCGAGGCTGCAATCAACGAAGCACCCCCCACAACCACAGAGACGCCTTGGAATATCTCGGCCCAGGTCATGATTCCCACAATAGGCGAGTCACGGATCATGGTTGCCTCTTGAATAATTGCTTTCGAGGAATGGCTGTTTGAATAGGGTGAAGTTCCTAGACCATCGGGGCGCTTTAGGTGTGGCTGAGGCTGGCGCCCCGCCAGCAGGAGCCGACGGGGCGCGGTGGATCAGGTGCACCGCGTGCTGCCTTCTGGAGTTAGGGACGGGCTGGCTCGACGAGGTCGAGTCGGCCCCAAACTCGTCCTCATTGAGCACTTCGATCTGGTGGCCCTTGTCGCGCCGTTGGGCGGCAGCGAGGGCCTTGCCGGTGGCAAAGTCGTCAGGGTTGTGGCCCGTGAAGCCGCCACCTATGACAAGCATCGTTGTGTGCTTTGTAACGCCCTTTTGCGCGATCGCACCGAGGTCCGCGACGCGTTGCCACGCCTCGGGTCGAGGAACAGCGAGACCACCCGTGAACACCACGACCTCGCCATAGAACGGGTTGCTGCGGTCGGCGTCCGAGTTTGTTTCTGGGGGTACCGGGAGATCGTGATAGTCGCGAACTACGTGGCAAGATTGCCAGTCGATTGGCGCCGTTCGGCCCATTCTTACGCGAGCGCGCTCGAGTAGTTCGGCGAGCGATCCGGCGTCGGCTCGTGCGGCGAGAGCGAGTGCCACACGTGCGGCGCCGTCGGCGTCGGCCCCGGCGTCATGGTGGCGGTTGAATTCGACGCCGAGCTCGCGGCACACGAACGGCAGTCGGTTCGAAGGGAGATTGAGCATTCGCCGTGCAAGGACGAGCGTGCATGCGTAGTCGAATTCGGGAACGCTCGCTTCAGCGGCAGCGCAGGCGGCGCGAATGGCTCCGATGTCGAAGCCCGCGTTGTGTGCGATGGCGGGGAAGGTCGCGGCGAGGTCGGCGATCTCGCCGAGGCGGTCGCCGAAGCGCGGCAGGCCCTCGACGTCAGTTGGCCTGATCCCGTGAATTGACACATTCATGGGTTCGAAATAGTCGAGTCCGGGCGGGGGTTGACACAGCCACGAGTCGCCTGGGACCACGCACCCACCGAGAACGCCATGGCCCTGACCGTCTACGCCACCCGAGAACGGGCTATCGCGGACATCACCCGGTACATCGAGTTGCGCTAGAGTCACAAGCGCCTGCACTCGGCGCTGTGATATCGCACCCCCGACGCGGTCGAGAACGAGTGGTACGCCGCGCAGCAAACAGCATGACAATCAGTCAATGAAGCGGTCCGAAATCCGTCCCTCAGTCCACATTACGGGGTGCCGATTGGCAGCCGATTGAGTATCACGGAGTAACAAGCTACTAATTGCAGGTAGGAAGACAGAGGCAAGAAGATGAAGAGAACTATTGCATTGGTCCTTAGCCTCGCACTTTCCATATCTATGGCGGGCTGCGGGAAAGACGCAACTGAGACAACAGTAGAAACAGCAGGAAATGAAGCCGCGGTCACAACAGCTCCTGGCGAAGGTTCAGCTGTTGTATTTGCTAGTGAAGATGACAAACAATATATCGAGGATTCCAATAGTCAATATGGCATACGTTTTGACAATCAAGTTATTCTAGCCGCAACTGTACCAATCGATCAGGCTTCGACCAATCCTAAAGAGTACGACGGCGTAGCGGTAGTTGCAATTGACGTTTCTGAGTGTAATCACATAGTCATCAGCAGCGTGTCGATGGTAACTTGCTTCTTAACTGAGGATGAGACGGACTATTATTATGTAACAGTAAGTTCTAACGATCTAAGTGCGTATGATAATTTTAGAGAAATTGCCAGAACGTATGATGAGCAAAGTACTCCATCTTTGGTATCCAAGGGTATGGCATACGATGATGTCGATGTCTATACTGATGTATACAAGAATGGCATTCTGCATGTCTATTTTGGCCATCTTGGGGTTTCTGGCCAATATAGTCCCTATTTCTTCGTCAATTTCAATAAGAACGATCAGAATGATAAGTCCTTTGATGATGCATCTACCGTTGACGCATATTACAGACAGATGTCAATTATTAATGTGCCTAAGCCCGTAGTTAGCTAATAGAGAATCTAGTGCCGCGCGTCTGATGTGTTTTGGCGGTTGGCCTTCTTGAGGATCTCCTCGGGGGTCTTGGTCCAGGCGAAGGGGTGGCAGTGTCTCGCGTCAAGTAGTTGGCAGGGTTTCTTCGATTTCGAAGTTGGGGGTGGTGGGGTCGGCGAGGCTGGCATGGACGTCGGCGGGCCGGTTCCAGGCGATCGCTTCGTGGGGTCGGACGTGGTTGTAGTCGTGCCGGTAGGCATTGATCTGTTCAACGAGTTCGAGTCGGTGGTCGATCTCTTCACGGAACAGCCACTCGTACTTCATCGTTCCGAAGCCGCGTTCGCGTGAGCCGTTCTGGCCCGGCGTTCGCACTCTGGTTCGCACATGGCGAAACTCGGGGTGGGCGGCGATAAGCGCTTCGAAGGTGAATGACCGGAAGGGGCCGCCGTTGTCGGTAACGATCGTCACGACTGGTTCGATCTCACCCGTGTCCGGGTCCACGACGGCGTCATCGATCAGCGGGTGACCGAGGAGGAGCTCAGCCTCGGCGAGGGCTTTCTCGACCGCTGTGACGGCGTCGTGCATATTCGCGGTCGGTGACACGTGAGCAAACTGGCTCTTCACAATTGGGGGTGTAGGGCGGGTCTGAAGCCTCCGGCTTCGAGGATGCTGCGGGTGATGTAGTTGCTCAGGTTCCGGAATCCGAGGGCTGTGCCGCAGAGGTGTTCGAGGCGTCCATTGATCGCTTCGGTGGGGCCGTTGGATGTGCCGGGGCGGTCAAAGAACGCGAGGATGTCGTTTTTGCGGGCGTTGAGGGTGCGGCCGAGCCTGCGTAGTTCGACCAGGACAGTGGGCACGCCGGTGCGCAAGGACTCGATCAGTGCGGCGAGGTCGCGTCCTGCCGCGCTGCGGTCGGGGTTGCGGTAGGCGGTGATCATGCGCTGGTAGATGGCCCAGGTTGCTTCGATCTCGACGTGCTCGTCGGTGTCGAACAGGCGCTCGATCCTGACCCATTGGCGGTCTGTGAGTAGCCCGGCCCCGGTATGGAGCGTCCTCCTCGAGGTGTAGAGCGGGTCGCCAGCGCGTCCGCGATGGCCGTGGAGCTGCTGTTGGATGCGTCTGCGGCATTGGTCGAGGGCATCACCTGCGAGACGGACCACGTGGAACGGATCCAACACGGCGACACCGTCGAAGCGTGTCGGGTCGTTGATGAGCCGCCGGTGCCCTTCGGTCAGGACCGCGTCGTTCGCGGTGTTCCACGCCACGGCCAAGCCCGCGACGATACGGGAGATGGACAG
>Ga0209429_10001127_pt1 | contig 17110 bp, 22 predicted proteins | sample BarGraNGADG00212_3_FD_184493 | JGI IMG/M metagenome (GOLD analysis project Ga0209429, IMG submission 184493) | Arctic peat soil microbial communities from Barrow, Alaska - Barrow Graham LP Ref core NGADG0004-212 (SPAdes) (version 2) | ecosystem: Environmental > Terrestrial > Soil > Wetlands >...
CATTTAGATAATATAGATATAAAAGTTGAAGGTGATACAAATAAATATCCTATAATTTATGTTTTTGTTCCTTATAATAAAGAAACAAAAAAGAAAGTAGAAAATTTTTTCAATTGGAAAATTAATTATATGATGGGAACTATTGCCGAAAATATATTACAACCAATAAGAAAAGATCTTTGGAGTGATAAATATTACAAATCACGATCAATATTTAAAAATAAAAATAAATTTCATATAAAAGATAGAGGTATGATAGTTAGAATAGAAACAACTAAATTTACATCAGATGACCCGGAGGCAGAATTTTAATGAAACTTGTAAAAGAACATATATTTGAAGCATTTACAGATGAGTCTGATCCAGTTAGAGATATGCACATTGGAAAAGAAGGCATGTTTAAAAATTTAGAAAAACGAGGAATAAGAATGTGGTTTGGATGGGGTGCGAAGGAAGGACAAGAAGAAAAACAAAAAGTAATTGAAAATATTGATAAAATAACTCAATTTGTAAATAAATTAGAATCAGTGGGATTTGATATTAAAGAAATGGCAATAAGTCACCGTGAATCTATTATTGTTAAAACTGTTGAGGTAATTGATTCGAATCATGTAATTTTTAATTGCGCAACTGAAGAAGATGCAAATTATTTAATAAAAGCTGCGCAAAAATTTTCACTATGGAAATATGATAATTTTACTTTAGGAAAAGGAGAAACAAGTGTGTCAATTGATCCTTCACAACATGCATGGCTAGACAATTTAATTGAAAATAGAAAAAAATTTAAAAGTATTAAATGAAACTTGTTAGAGAACATATAAACGAAACTCTTGGATTTACTGAAGATGGCGACCCAATAAAAGATATGGGAATTGGAGATAGAGAAATTATAATACTTGCAAAACTTAATAAATTGGCAAAGAAACATCATTTTAAAGAATCTTTACAGTTACATATAGATGCAAGTGATATAGAAAGCTATGGATGGGAAAATGTTAAAATTATTAAATCCTGGGAAAAATTTGCAAAAAATGAAGGAGTAGAAGTAGTACTATATTCTTATATTAAAGATGATAATAAAAATTTTGGAATATGGACGTCTTATGACGAAGGTGAAAGTGGTGGAGATGAAATAGATTATCCAAATGATAATGTATTTACAGATAGATTTTGGGAAAAAAGAATTTGATATGAAATTAGTTAGAGAACATATAAACGAAGACTTAGGATTTACTGAAGATAGTGATCCTATAAAAGATATGGGAATTGGAAAAGTCCCATATAACTACCATAATTTGTTTATTGCAAAACGTGATATTGAATACTATACTAAATATACTAATCATAAAAAAGTAAATGTGCCAAAAGGAACAATTATAACTGCACAAGGTGGCGGAACTTATGGAAATAGGAATGCTGGTATTTCTATCGGAATGATTGATAAAGTAAACGGCAAGTCTGTAAGTTCTTATCATATAGCAAACGATAAAGACAATTATACAGAGATTCATTATGATGTGTGGGAAAAAGTAACAGAACTTACTAAAAAAATTGAAAATTGGGCTAGAGATAATGTTACTATTACATCATCAGCTAAAACAGGTAATTTAGATAAACTTATTGATACAATAGACCACCAAGATGATGTTATTAATAAAATTGAAGAGTTATTAAAATGAGAGCTAAATTTATAAATGAAAAATTCAGTGATGAATCCGATCCTATTCGAGATATGAACATTGGTTTGAAGTTTACATTGTTTAAATACGAACTAAATAACATGATGAATATTCTTAGGATATCAGATAACGATCTTCGTAAAATACATGCATTCTTAGGAGATACGCCAAGTGATATTTATTGGCTAGGAGATACAAGTATCAATGCTGAAAAAGAATTATATTTCAAACATATTCATAACATAATCGAAACTCAAAATCTTGATAAGAAATCAAAATACAACATTGCTTACGCAAATTGGATAGTAAAAAAAGCATTAAAATTTGGACAAACCGTATGTACAACATATAAAACATCAAAAGGTAAAATTCTTGAAATGAAATATTTTGATAGTGGAAGAATAGAAACTATGTATTTTGGAGATATAGATATGGCATTTAATGTTCAAGTAGTTCAGAATAAAATATATGAAGACTTATGAAAATAATTAGAGAACATATTAACGAGAAATTCAGTGAAGATTCCGATGCCATAAAAGATTTGGGCATTGGCAAACAAAGGATCATTAATGATCTTGCAAAGATGGGCATACTTGAAGATGATGTTGTATTCATGTCAGATGGCACATTTTTTATGAAAGATGGTCATAGAAGAACTCCTGAACCATTTTTTGATCTTCAATTGAAATATTTTCCTGAAGGCAAAAAAGAATTGATGCAGAATTTACGCGATGGTAAAAAAGCAGATATATCCATACTTCGAGAAGCCAATAAAGCAGGGGTATCAATGGAAGATATCATTTACATTGTTAAATACATGATACCTAACACTGAAAATCATAAAAATATGATGACACAAATAGATCTTTATGATAAATTTTTACATAGAACTCGAGAACAAAAGAAATTTGATAAAGAAAATAACATCTACATTTTCATAGGTTATGAACAAAAATTGCCTGTTACTGTTAATGGCAAAAAATATTATGAAGATAAATTTGAGGCCGAGAAGATGGTAAAAATAAATAAATATGATCTCGTAGATTTACATAGTGTAGATATGATGAAGCAGAGAGCTATGTTTGGTCGTCATGGAATAGTATACATGGTTACACTTCCAAAATTTATGATGGATGAAAAATATTATGATGAAATTCCCGAAGAACATAGAGATATTATAGATAAATATAAAAAGAGAATTTAATATGAAATTAGTTAGAGAACATATTAACGAAAAGTTTACAGAAGAAAGCAATGATCCAATAAATGATATGAACATTGGAGGATATTCATTTGATTTACTTAAACCTGGAGCTGTTATTAAAGCCAAAATGAGAACCTCTATTAAACAAGATAATTCAGGATATTTTACGAATTGGGGAAAAGGATTTAATATTGAGGTAGGTGGGTGGATGATCATTGTAAGTGTTCGTAATTATATTCTTAAAGGATATAAAGAATTTAAAGTGTATATGCCCGGAAGTACTGTATTAGCGGATGATACTGCGATTAAACAAATGAGAGATGAACTTCAAAAGAATATCAATTACTCAGGATGGGGAAATAGAACTCGTATGATAATTACAAAAACACAATTTAACTCAAAATTTGAAGTTGTTGAAAGAGGCTGGGAATAGCTTAAATATATAAACTAAATAAGCAAATAAAATAAAACAGAATAATATGAAAAAATTAGTATTTGAATCATTAAATGAACTTCTTGAATCAAAAAAGGCAGAAAAAGACGATCAGCCTACTATGAAAAACGTTGGTAAAGAAAAAGAAAAGTTTGAAAAAACCAAAGCTACCAAAGTTAATCAAGAAAAAAAGGAAAAAATAAATCAAGCAATTGCTGCTCTTGAAGTTGAAAAGAAAAAAGCTCAAAAACCTGGCACAATGAAACAGACTCCAATTCAGAAGAAAGCTAACGTTGCTGCTATTCAGAAGAAAATTGATGCATGGAAAGAAAAGCTTAAAACAGCTTAATTAAAATAATCAATAAATATGTCGCGTAAAGAAAATCGTTTATTTGAAGATGGCGATCAAATTTTTAGTGAAGCACACGCTAAAGAACTTTTAAATGTTCAGTCAAATTACAATAAATTACTGCAAGAATTAAATAATAAATTAGCAAAGCAAAAATCTGATTTGTCTATCAAGTATTTAAATATTTCCAAGCAGCAAACCGCCGCGCAAAATAGTAAAGATAAAGCTACAGTAAATCAAAATCCGCAAAATAATCAAGGAACAGCCAAACAAACTGGAACTGTTAATAATGCAGGAACACCTACAAATGCTCAAGGTAATACACCTACGCAAACAGTAGAATCTTATCCTGACATATTAAACATTCATGAACTTAATGAAGAAGGTGAAAGAATGACTGGCAAAATGGATTGGGGACAACATCATGACATGAGTAATTGGTATGAAAGAGAAAATGGCGTTGAAGAACCTACAAAAATGGAACCTCGTAAAAGAGTTAAAAAAATGACGTGGGCTATTCGTGAAAAGATTATGAACCTTGAAGGTGAAATTGCAGATGAAAAGCAAAATATGCAACACTATAAAGAAGCTAATGAATCTCCAGAAGGGGCACAAGATGAGGTAGAAGAATTCTTTGCACAAGTAGGACCCGAAGCCTCTGAAATATTAAACTCTGGCGGTTATAGTGATGAAGGAGAAATACTTAAAGCTCTTCAACAAGCAGGTGTTACAAACGCTAAAGACATTTTAAACGATTACTATTACTATTATCCTGAATTCAATCCATCTTTAGAAAAGAAACGTAAAGAAGCCGAAAAGGAAATGCCTAAGATTCAAGCAAAAATTGATAAGTTACAAGCCAAAATAGATAAAATGGAAACTGTGTATGAATCTGTTAATGAGAGTTCATTCTTGATTAAAAATGTTGATCCATACGAATTACAAGATCTTAAAGACTATTTAGATGCTGAGAACATTAGTTATTCTGAAGATGAAGGTGGTGAAACATTTGATTTTGATGAAACAGAATTAGATAAAGAATGGAAAGATAAAATGGATGTTATGGGTTTTGAAGACAACAACCCTGAACCAGAGACCGATGATATCTTATCAATGGATGACGACGATGATACTGAATCCGAAGACATTACCGATACAGACGAAAAAATAGATAACGAAAAAGTATTCTATGTTAAAGTTGATGATGAAGGAGAAGAATTCGTTGGAAAGATTTACAAATTATTTGATGAAGGTGATTGGAGATCAAAATTGGTTGATGGAGTATCAGATACATTTGAAAAAATGAACTACGATCCAGATTGGGATGAAGTAGATATTATCGCATTCTTAAGAGAAAACTATGCTGATGCAGAGTTAATGTCTGAAGAAGAATTCAATAATCATGCAGAAGAACCTGAAGCAGAACATGTAGAAGAATCCTTTAAAGCTGATGACGATGATGAAGAATACAGAGCTTATTCAACTACTCGAGTAGCAACTTTCCATACTGACAAAGAAACTGGTAAGGCAATTCCTTATAGTGATGAAGATTACGAAAAAGAACGAAATGATCGTATCGCTAAATGGAAAGAAACGCATAAACTTTTGAAAAAAGATGATAATGAATTAGATGGTTTTGAAAAGGAATTGACAGAACACAAAATTCCTACACTTGATGAATTCTTAAGTGAAAAAGAAAATTATCCTAGTTTTCCAAAATCTGTTTTAGACGCATTGAAAGATATTGATATCGATAGATATAAATATGTTAAAAAAATGTGGAACAAAACTGATAGATATAAAGATTATGTTCAAAATTCTTTGGATAATTTTTGGTCACCTTCAAGAACCGCAAAAGGTATTATTTTAATGGACTCATAAGTTTAATGAAAATAGTCAGAGAACATATAAACGAAAAATTTGAAGTTGAATCAGATCCAATTCAAGATTTAGGAATCGGAAACCCTAAATTATTTGGTAATTTTAAAATTGAGAAAAAACTCATAGAAATAATCGATAAAGAACTTATTCCTCTTGGATATAAAAGAGAAACTCCTGAACCAAGACGTAATGGTCAAGAAGATTATATACGAGATGTATTTAATTGGGTTAAAGGAGAAGATGAATTTCATCTCTACTTTATAAATTGGCATGGAATTAAAAGTTATAAATATTGGGCTAAAGTAGGAAGTACGCAAACATCCTCAAATGATACAGATGAAGCAGATATAATACATTACAATGATAGATGGAAACAAATGCTAATATTATTAGATAATTAATTTAAAGGGAACTTAATGTTCCTTTTATTTTGCCAGTTACATGAGAATACATGTTACAAGAAGTGCTCAAGTTGTTATTTCAGTAATGAATATATACTTTATAAAAATAAAATTAATGTTACAATATGAAGAAACAGTATGTTCCTAAGACTCTCACAGAGTACTTATCAGAATCTAAATCCATATCTCTTAAACGTAAATATGGAGAAAGACCTGCTATTTCTGCAGGGACTAATGCCCCACTTAGAAATCAGGTATTATCGTTTGTCGCAGAAAATGCGCAAGTAAGTAAAAGAGATCTCAAACAATTTATTATAGGTCTTAAAGAAGGCGGCGCAACAGTTGCTGCAGCAAATATGTTTATTAAAAGAAACGCTAAATATTTTCTAACTGAAAGTAAAAATGGTGTTACTTATTTCAAATTATCAAATTTAGGACATAGATTAGTTAATCAGTTCGTACCTGTTGAAAATTATAACGTATCTGAATCAGTAAAAAACGCAAGAAAAAGTCTTAACATGATCCTCGAAAATCAACATGCAATAGATGAAGAAGACATAGAAGATGTGGATGATGACGATGACGACATAGACGATGCTGAAATGGAAGCAAATGATATAGATGACGAAGAAGGTCCTGCAGAAGAAGTAGATTTCGACGAAGATAGATTTGCAAACAACGAAGATGATGATTACGAAAGTGAAGATGAAGGTCTTGAAGAAAGAATCGAAGAATTGGAAGATAAACTTGAAGAACTCGAAGCTAAATTGGCTGAATACGAAGGTGAAGACCCTGACGAAGATCCGGATGAAGATCCTGACAACGACGACCCTGATAATGATGAATTTGCCGAAGACGACATGGATGATGACGACATAGACGACGATGACATAGATGAAGACGATGATCTTGATGACGGTCGACCTAAAATAGACCCAGAAGATGTTGATTTTGATGAAGATGCAGTTTTAGACGATATGGATGAAGCTGAAAAAACTCCACAATTTCCAACAAACAAATTTCACAGTAAAAAAAAATCAAAAGGAAAATATCATAACCTTTTAAGCGATAATCAAGATAAAGACAATAGCGATATTGATTCAATCGAATCTGAACTTACAGAACATGACAGTAGAGTTCAACGAATGAAAGATATCATCGAAAATCTTAGAAGCAAAAGAGTAAATGAAGCCGAAGAAAATACAGATTTTAATAAAATAAAAATGCAAATCATTACTCAATCACCTGAATTTCGTAAATATTTTAAAAATAATACAATTATTCCGTCAGAAGATGTAGATAATATAGAAGTAAGTGAAGATGGAGATATATTATTTAATCCTGAATATGCTAGCAGTCTTACATGGGTAGAAAAAATACATGCAGTAATGGATGCTATAAAACAAAATAATTTGTCAAAACATAGACGTGAAATGGGATTTGGCAAAAAAGTATATGAAGCTGAAGAAGCTACTGAAGATGACGAATTGAAAGATGATGATCTTGATACTGATCTTGGTGATGGTGATCCAGATGCTGCTATCGATGCAACACCAGACGATGATGGAGTTGAAAAAGTAGAAATCACTGAATTCATCATTACAGTTGATGATCCGGATGCTGCTATCGATGAACTTACTGAATTGGGCATAACTGCTCAAAGAGTTCCTATAGAAGAAAAACCTGCAGAAGTTGCTCCGGAAACAGAAGAAGAACCATCATCAGATGATGTTCCTGCCGAAACACCAGAAGAACAACCAGAAGAAACACCAGAAGCTACAGATCTTGCAGGCGTAGAAAAAGACAAAAATGCTGCAAAAGAATCGTTACAAGCTTTTGTAAAAGCTAATTATCTTAATGAAGATGATGTAAATGCAGACCCAGGTGTTAGTGATGACTTAGGACTTGGTGATCAAGGTGCAGATGCAACTGAATTAGAGAAACCAGAAGGCGAAGAAACCATGGATGCTACTACAGAATTCGAAGAAAACAAAATTAAAGTTGAAGCCGCAGATTGGGACATACTTAAAGGATGGCTCGAAGAAAAAGGTGTAGACGTTAAAGAAATGTTTGGTGGAGATATTGAAACTGAAGAAGTTGGCGAAGAAGGTGAAGAAGGAATGGAACCAGAAGGCGACGAAGAAGTTAGCGATGACGATATTGATTTCTCTGGCATTGGCGACAAAGACGAGACGAAAGTTGAAGACAAAGACGAAGACAAAAAGTAATTTTAAAATAAGAAGATAGATTTAGAAGGGAGCCTAAGGGCTCCTTTCGTGTTGAATATATAAAATAAAATAACTGTAATGGCAGGAAAAGTTTGCTACATTTTTGATTTTGACGAAACTCTCGTTACAACAACCGCAAAAATACACGTTTATCGCAATGGTGCTCATCACAAATCAATGGATTCGAAACAATATAATTTTTATAAACGACATCCGGAAGACACATATGATTTTTCAGAATTTAAAGATCCTGAATTAATCTTAAATGCTAAGCAACACAAAATGTGGCCGGCTTTAAAGAATATCAATAAAGCAATTAAAGAAAAAAGAAGTACTTCAGAAATATTTATTCTTACTGCAAGGTCTTTGCACGTTAAATCAGCTATATACGAGTATTTAAAGCAACATGGGATAGATATTGATATGGAACATATTTTCACAATAGGTGATGATGCAGGACAAATTAATATTTCTAAAGAAAAACACAAGATACTTTCAGACATGGCTAAAAAATATGACAAAGTTGTATTTTTCGATGACGATCCAAAAAACATTGCAATTGCTGCTGGTATTCAAGGTATTAAAACCAGATTAGTTGAAAGTCAATTAAATGAAAATGAATATGCAGAGTTATCACTTGCCGATTTACGTAAATTAAAAAAACAATATAGTGATATTTTAGATGAATTAAAAAATGCAGAAAAAAAACCTAGACATGATATTTTTGGAAAAGTTATTGATAATAGTAACATATATCATGATATTAAAAGAGAATCTCAAATAATAAAACATATGATAGCAAAAAAATTAATTGAAAAATATCAAAGTAAAAATTTCATTAAAGAAGATATGGGTGGAGTTAGTGCTCCAATGTCTACATTAAATAATACTCCAGGAATGGGTAATGCAGTTCCTCCACAACCAGGAAAAGCAGGTTCAGGAGATAGATGGGACAATAAAGTCAATAAAAAGCCGTATACACAAGCTAATAAAACTGGAAAGAAAAAGAAAGTTGTTAGAAAGCCAAAACTTGAGGAAGATAACATCAATCCTTATGATAAAATAGGAATGAGTATGGCTAAGAAAATGGGAGTTAAGCCTCCTTTTACGAAAAAGAAAAGTAAAGGAAACCAAAATGCTATGAAGCAACAAAAGTTTGAACATCAAATCATTACGTTAGATGAATTTGTTCAAAAACTCAACGAAAATAAATAAAACAAATGAAACTTGTACGCGAATCTTTACAGCCTTTATTTGAAATAGGTGAGGCAAATGTAAAGTCTTATAAATTATCATATAAAGGAATCATAAAAGAATGGGAAGGAGCAGATGTAAGTGATTGGAATATGAAAGCTTACGAATTTTTAACGGAAGATAATGACAAGTATGAAGTTACGTTTCTGCCCACGGGCACAACACAAGTTATTGATGGAAAAGTTTTCAACGTAAGAGTGGATTTCAAAGTAAAAGGTCAAAAACAACCCTTAACAATAAACAAAGGCCGCATATTTAAAGTTTTGACAACTGTGTGCAATGCAATCAAAGATTATCTTAAAAGAAATCCTCAAACATTTTCACTTGTGATTATCCCGAGTAAATCAGAAGCAGGCAAGGAAACACGATTTAACTTGTACTCAAAATATATTGAATCTCAAATTCCTTCAGGATGGAGAATAAGTATTCTTGATAATCCTACTCCAAGTGATTCACATGAATCTTCACGTATATTTCAGTTAATAGATGATCAAAAGTATGCAGAGTACAGCGCAATAAAAAATAAAGAATGATATGAAAAATCTTGTTAACAACAATTTAGACGAATTTTTATTCGAAGCCAAAAATCCAAAAACGAAAGGCGATAAGAAATTCAGTAAGGTTATGCATCACTGGAAAGAAGGCGATCAACATATCGGAAAATCAGATAAAAAAGTCCCAAAAACTAAGAAGGGTCAAAAACAAGCAGTAGCTATAGCATTTTCTGAAAAAAAGAAAATAGAAGGAAAATAACCGAAAACTTTTTAATCAATTGGTGATATAATTATTACAATTTAAACAATAAAATATATGTCTAACACAATTAAATTTTTAAAGACAAGAGAAGTAAAGTCTCCAAGTCGCGCGAATCGTTTTGATGCAGGCATAGATTTTTATGTGCCTGAGTTTACATCTAATTTTGTAAAAGATCTTGCAGCTAAAAATCCCGATGTTTATATCTCAGATTTTAATATCATTTTAGAACCGGGTCAAAGAGTTCTTATCCCATCAGGCATCTTTTGTAAAATGGAAAATCATGATAGAGCATTGATAGCATGCAATAAATCCGGAGTATCAACTAAACAAGGTCTTATATTTGGAGCTCAAGTTGTTGATTATGAATATCAAGGCGAAATTCACCTAAGCCTTATTTATACCGGTCATGGATCATGTGAAATACTTCCAGGACAAAAAATATTACAATTCTTAGAAATGCCTATTTTTACTTCAGAGATAGAAATATTTCCACAAGGAAATTTAATTCCTTCATCATTTTATGAAAGAGAAACTACTCGTGGAGCTGATGGATTTGGTTCAACTGATAAAAAATAAAAACATGAAAAATTTACACAATTATTTATCAAAACCCAAATTTAGAGCATTAGTTTTATTGCCTCCACTTACATTATGTGTTATTGGTGTTATTGTGGCATTTGCGCACACTTTTTCACATTTTGGCTTTAATATTTCCCATTTTGTTCAATGGACATTTTTGGGAGGAGCTATATGGATGTTATTAGGTATGTGGCTCATTTTATGGAGTGATTATAAAAGATCTAATATATGAAATTAATGAAATTACAAAAAGCTGTAAAAACTTTTAGAAAAGGTTTAAAGAAAAATTCTGATTTTTATTTGGCATATCAAGCAAATATTGCTATGCAATTTATAGATGAATATTCAAGAAAAAGAAAAGAAAAAAATTATGATTATATGAATAATCAGGATATTCATGAAATTGCAAATACCGCAGCAAGAGCTTTTCTAAATCTTCTTATAAAATAACTAAAATAATCAAAATAATATGAAAATTGACCTTAAAAAATTACAAAAAGTATCAATGCAATTCGCATCTCAAAATTTACCGGGTGGCGGATCAATTGACAACAGTTTAACTCAACATGCCCTTCAAGTGATGGTTACTAATGTTTTGAACTTTAATGAAACTTCATTCTTATTAGCACCAAATAACATAAAGGTTGCTATTAACACTCTTGCTGAATTAAAAATTCTTATACTTGATGCAAACGATAAACCACCAGTACAACAGTTAAATTCTTAATTTAATGAGAAAAGTCAAAGTGTATATTGAATCTCCGTACACTAATGGGGATAGGGAACAAAATGTGCAATTACAAATGGATGCTTGTTATCATTTAATAATGTTAGGATTTAATCCATATATGCCAGTATATCATCATTTCGTGCAAAAACAACATGATGATATGCGTGAAAATGAAAATTTTGATTGGGTAAAAGAAATTGATTTGCCTTGGTTAGAAAATTGCGATATTGCAATCAGATTACATCCAAAAGATATTTTTGGTGTAGAAATTCAAAGTCCAGGTGCTGATGATGAACAAGCTTTCTGTAAAGAAAAAGGAATTCCATTGTTCCACTTTGATACAATTGAAGACATGGTGAAAAACATATGTCAATTTTCCTCGGAAATTCAGTTGATAGACGCTCAAATATAAAAACATTAAACAAAGTTTAACTTGCAAAAGCTGAACTTTTGTTGTCTCAACCTATATAATAACAAAAGTACAATTATGATCGTATCAATAGAACAGAAACAAGGCAAACTTATTATATCATACATAAAGAAAGATGGAACTTTAGGATTTTCACAATTAACAATTCCTTCAAATCATCAATATATTTATATGTATGATCAAAGAGGTAGAGGTATTCCTGGATTGCAATCTTGGGATTTTAGACCCGTTAGAAAAGTACCCACACAATTCATTAATAGACATCGTATTCAAGAATTTTTTATGGATGCTGGCGAAGAAAATGTAAAGCATTTATTTGAACCTAATATGCCTATTTTTACATCTGCAGATATTGAAGTAGAAGTAACGGACGAAGGCTTTGCAGATCCGGATAACGCAAGAAATAGAATAACTGCAGTATCAATTGCACAATATCCTTACATAACTGTTTTAGGAAGTAAGCCTTTAACAGGGCAAGAATGTAGTGAAATTGGAGATAAGATAAATGAACACGTTAAAAAGTTTGGAAAAACTTGGCAATTCATTTACAAATATCATGAAAATGAAGCAGATATGATTTATGATTTTCTTTTCAATTATGTAAAACCAAATCCTCTCATTTCGGGTTGGAACTTTTGGGGATATGATTGGAGATACATTATGAATAGATGTAAGAAACTCAATATGGATGTTTTGTGGCTTTCTCCAACAGGTCAATGGTTTGATTTTAAAATCAAATCAAAAGATAAAAATTCAGATGTACACATTATGTTACCTCAACATAAACTTATTATTGACTACATGTCAATCTATCAAAAATGGGATAGAACTGTTGAAGTAAAAGAAAATGATACATTAGATTTTGTAGCAGAATCTGCATTAGGACTTAATAAAGTTAAATACCCAGGAACACTTCAGGAATTGTATAACAAAGATTATACAGAATTTGTTTATTACAGTGGAATTGATAGCGTTATTGTTCATATGTTAAATACGAAACTTAAAACGATGGGTACTTTCTTAGGATTAGGAAACATCACCAGAGTTGAAGCTATGACTGCATTTTCTCCAATTCAAATGTTGGAAGCAACATTAACGAGATATGCATATCTAAGAGGACAAGTTTTCCCGAAAAAAGAAGATCGTAAAGAAAGAGAAAGTTTTGAAGGAGCTTTTGTTTTTGAACCTTTCCCAAATTTATATGAGTGGGTGGCATCTTTTGACTTTGCGTCGCTTTATCCTTCAATCATGAGACAATTTAAACTTTCAGTAGAAAATTTTAAATTCAAAGATAAAAATCATATTCCAACAAAAGATGAAATAAAAACTGCAAGTGGATCAGTATTTGATTCTTCATATGAACCACTTATAGCTGAAATATTAACTCAGTATTACAAACAAAGAAAAGAAGCTAAGAAAGTATCTTTAGATGCTGAAAAAGAGGCAGATGCACTCCAGCATATACTTATGGAAAGGAAAAAAGTTTCAGCACTTTAACATATTTTTAATTGAAAAAAACCTGTTAAAGAAAATTAAAATGATATAAATAATAAAACATCCAACTAAAATAAAGATTTTAAAATAAATGACTACTGAATATACTGAAAAACAGTTAAATGAGGCGGGACTATCCTATTTCGAAAATGATTCTCTCGCCTCAGATGTGTGGGCAAAAAAGTACGCACTGAAGAAGAATGGCAAATGGGAAGAAGGACACCCTACAGAAACAATTCAAAGAATGATTGATGAATTTTACAGAATGGAACTTAAGTTTCCCAATCCTTTGCCGAAAGAAACAATACAAAAACATCTAGAACATTTTAAACACTTTATCCCTGGCGGATCAATTTTATTCGGCCTCGGAAATAAACATCAAGTATCATCATTAGGAAATTGCTTTTTCATTGATAATGGAGCAGATTCTTATGGTGGCATATTCAATATTGACGAATCTATGGTTCAGTTAATGAAACGTAGAGGCGGTGTTGGCATAACTCTTGAAAATCTTAGACCATCACAAGCTGCAGTAAATAATGCTGCGCAAACTTCAACAGGTGCTGTGTCTTTTATGGATCGCTTCTCACATTCAACTCGCGAGGTTGCACAAGACGGGAGGAGAGGAGCGTTAATGCTTAGCATGCATATTAATCATCCTGATATAAAGCAATTCATTGTTAAGAAAGATGATCTCACAAAAGTGACAGGTGCCAATGTGTCTGTGAAAGTGACAGATGAATTTATGAAAGCTGTTGAAGAAGATGCTGATTACATTCTTCGTTGGCCGGTTCAAAATGATCAGCCTGTTATTCTTGATCAACTTATTTATAGCAAACTCTATAAGCGTGAAGATGGTTCATATATAATGAAAGTTAAAGCACGTGAAGTATGGGATTTGTTAATCAAACAAGCTCATAAGACTGCTGAACCTGGCGTGTTATTTTGGGATAATATCCTTAAAGAATCACCAGCAGATTGTTACTCAAGTGATGGTTTTAAAACACTTGGGACAAATCCTTGCGGCGAAGTGCCGTTATCTCCGTATGATTCTTGCCGTCTTGGTTCTATGAATCTTAACAATATGGTGAAAGATCCTTATACAGATAAAGCGAAGATCGATTATCATTTACTAACTGAAGTCATTCGATTTACGCAAAGAATCATGGATGATCTCGTATCACTCGAAGAAGAAAAGATAAAGGATATTATTAAAAAAATAAAAGGTGATCCTGAAGACCCAGAATTAAAGAGAACTGAATTAAGCGTATGGACAAAAGTTCTCGGCGTTTTAATCAAGGGAAGAAGAACAGGTATTGGCGTTCTAGGATTAGGCGATATGCTCGCCAAACTTGGTGTTCGATACGGGACTCAAGAAGCTACAAAAATTATCAATAAATTATTTGAAACTATTGCTGTTAATTCATATAGAGAATCGGTTCAACTTGCAAAAGAAAGAGGTTGTTTCCCAATTTGGAATGCAGATAAAGAATCACAAAATCCTTTCATTATTCGAGTAATTAGTAATCATTTTACTTCACAAGAGTATAGTGACTATTTACAGTATGGAAGAAGAAATATTGCTACTTTATCTATAGCGCCTACAGGATCACTTGCAATATTGGCAAGAACAACATCAGGCATTGAACCAGTCTTTAAATGTTATTATAAAAGAAGAAGAAAAATAAATCCGAGTGAGGCTGGAGTTAAAGTAGATTATAAAGATGATAATGGTGATTGTTGGCAAGAATACAATGTATTTCATCCAGAATTTGAAAAATGGTGTAAACATCTTTATCCCATGGGAACAGTTGAAGGACTTGATATAAAAGAAATAAAGGGATTAGATTCTTTGCCCGATAAAGATGTTGAAGAATTGGTAGCTAAATCTCCATGGGCAGGTTCAGAATCTCATGCTATTGATTACATGGAAAAAGTTAATATGCAGGGTGTAATTCAAAAGTGGATTGATCACAGTATTTCAGTAACGCATAACTTACCTCAAAATATTTCAATTGAAGAAGTTAATAAAATTTATTTTCAAGCATGGAAATCAGGTTGTAAGGGCTGCACAATTTATAGAGAGGGCTCAAGACAAGGAGTATTGATAACTAATAAAAAAGATGACGAGTTTAAAGAAAACAACTCGCCTAAACGACCTAAAGAATTAAAAGCTGATTATTATATTACTTCAGCAAATGGAATAAAATACGCTGTTATTGTGGGACTTTGGAAAGACACCAACAGACCCTATGAAATCTTTGCATTTGAAAATCCTCCAATGGATAAAAATACCAAAGGGCGAACTGTAAAAATTAAAAAGGGACATTACAAATTTATCAACGGCGAATTTGAAATAGATGATCTTCAATTAGCTTCAGATAAAATTGAACAAAAGGCTCACACCATATTTTTGAGTATGTTACTTAGACACGGCGCGCCAATTGAACATATTTGCAATGTAGCTAAAAAGGTTGATGACAACATTACATCATTCAGTTCCGCATGCAGACGAGTATTATCAAGGTACGTTGCGCCTGAAGAACTTAATGAAAAATGTCCAGAATGTGGAGGTAAAATGATTAGAGAAGAAGGATGTGTTCATTGTGATTCCTGCTCATACTCTAAGTGCTAAAAATTATGCAAATTTAGTGAAAATAAGCCGATAAATATTTTTATTTGTCGGTTTTTTTGATTATATTAGTACTATCAAATTAATTAATACTTAAACACATGAATACTTTAGAAAAACGTAAAACTACAAGAACTTACAAACTTTTAGAATACATGCAATCTGCTGGTGAAACAGGTTTACGCGCAAATGACATTAAAAAATATCTGTATGAACAAATCAACCCCGGAAAAACTTTTAATCCAATTGAAAATCGTGGAACTTGGTCTTTAAATCTTTATGATCATTATCAAGGAATTTTCACAATATATTGTAAAAAAGTGAATGGTCGTTGGATAATGGTTCAACCTTTGCCAAATGACATGAGAGCACCTCTTTTTCATAGTCCAGATTCTCAATTTAATTGGGGTCCTTCACATTATCATACTAAAGATTTGGGTGATAATTTATTTGAAAACCCTGAATATATAAATAAAATATAAATATGAAAGCAAAATTAGTTAAGGAAAGTCTTTACGAAGGCGCGCAATACCCAGAATTAATGGCAGTTGCAAAAGAACTTGAAAAAAGATTAAGTATTAAGCTCGAGCCCCAAGAAAATGATAATAATGGTTATTTAGGTTATGAACTCGAAGATGGAGAAACTGAAGCAATGGGTATAGGTTTTGATGTAATTGATTCTAGAATTCCTAAAAAATCTCAAAGAGCGGATTATCCATTTGCGCTTTGTTTAGATACAAATGGCGGATTCCAATTTTGGGAAGAATCTACACCAATTGTAACAAGGCTTAATAGCGAAGCAGAAAAAAGAGAAGCTTGGCAATCTTTAATTCCTAATCCAAAACCGGTGAAAAAGCTTACACCAGAAATTTATCAAGAAGCTCTTGAAACTTATCTTGAAGGATTAGATAATATAGCATAAAAATAAAAATAAAAATATGAAAGCGAAATTAGTTAAAGAAAGTCTTAATGAAAAAGTTTTCAACGCTTCAGAAGAAGAATTAGACAGTAGCAGCATGCATATTAGTACGTATGAAGATATGGTGATAATGGAACTTGA
>Ga0209429_10001129_pt1 | contig 17108 bp, 9 predicted proteins | sample BarGraNGADG00212_3_FD_184493 | JGI IMG/M metagenome (GOLD analysis project Ga0209429, IMG submission 184493) | Arctic peat soil microbial communities from Barrow, Alaska - Barrow Graham LP Ref core NGADG0004-212 (SPAdes) (version 2) | ecosystem: Environmental > Terrestrial > Soil > Wetlands >...
AGGAAAGAATGAAAAACTGAAATAGAAACACCTTCTTTTTCAAAATTGGAATCAAACCCATCTGCATGTAAGAATAACATACCGGTTCCAGCAAATAAAGGCAAAATGATGTATTCATCTGATTGTACGCTTTGAGTCATATACAGCCGATACATTAAACAATCTGGAATAATCCATACTACGGAGCGTATCACCGGTAAGCATTGCACGATCCATATATAGATAATTATCTCCGAAAACGTAATATGCCGTTGGTCCGACTCCGCAGAATATCCGGAATCCCATACCTTTCAAATATACACATCTGGGATCCGCTCCCTTGATGAAGTCACCGTTCGGATAAATCAGTACTTCCACTTCACCCGTCAATGAACCCACCTGAGTCAGCCACTTCTCGGTATCATTTGTTATCGTTTCGATGTCGCAGCTGTTGGCATTAATAAATCCATAAGTAGAAGATGCCAGCGTCCACCCTGTTACTTTCAGCCTATCCATCATCTCTTTTACGATTTCCTGATTTTTTATGATATCGTCCGCAGAAGGACTGATTACAGGAAGTCCGACCGCAGTCAGGGCAGTGTTCCTGTCGTCTACCTGATCAGTATTTGTAATATACCCCATAACGGTCTCATACCCTGTAAAGGACACAATCCCTTTTGCACCGTCAAAAGAAAAGTCGGGGTGCTGCTCGACAAAAGAATCGAGAATGCCTATCGCTTCAGCATCACGACTGACAACAGTCTGTCCGGCAGCATTCAGATATTCTCCGCATATCTGTCCCTGATCATTCAGTACAAGACGGCGGCAAAGTCCTTTTCCGCTCTGGTATGCAGAATAACTGTCATTTTCGAGGACAATGACAATCGGCGTCTTCCCTTCAGGCAGTTTGAGAGTCTGCTGCACGACCGCATCTTCATTGGTCTGATCCGTCATTGTACGGACGTCAACAAGTATATAATTTTTAGCATAAAGCTCGGCAAGAATTGCTTTGAATTCATCTGTCGTAAGCATCAGGGAGTCTGTGGATCCTACGTTGGCACTGGAAAAAGCAAGCGTTGTGTCAGCAATTAAAGGCTTTACACAAATCATTTCAACATTTCCTTTATAATCAACCACAAGTGAAGTATTGGATGTCGCTTCCAGAAGTTCACTCTGCACTTTCTGGTCATCCGGGAATATACGGGCCATATCGGAAAGGATATCTTCGGCTGTATAATACTTAAATGTCGCCAGAAGCTGATCACATTCCTTCATGATCGGATCATACATGACTTTTTCACATTCCTGAAGACGCAGCTGGGAATATTCCCTGACAAATCCGGTTGTTGCACTGATGATTTCAGCGAATTTCTCTACTGCCGCGACATAGGACTTATCCGTAAACAGCTGCTCCGCCGTCTGCACATCTCCGCGGTATTTTTCAATGGTATCGATTTCTTTTGTAAGGGGTTCTGCCGCTGCCGCAACGTTGGGATATGTGCCGATCTGAACAAATATAAACTCCAGTGTCGGTTTTTCGATAGTGCCAAGGAGGTATTCCCTGCAGAGGCTCTGAAGCCAGAGTGTAAGCCGGGCTCCCGTCAGTTCACCCATCTGTTCCAGAAATGCACGGTCATCGGCGCTCGGTACATATCTGTCGGCCCTCAGGCTCTGTTCAATGGCATCAACCCTTGTATAAACAAGCTCTTCCATGGACTGCATGACAAGTCTTTCCTGCGTATCTGATGCGGCCTTATCAGGGTCCTCTTCCAAAACCTGAGACTGAATATCGCGGTACATGGTCAGTGCCTTTTCATATTCGCGCGTTTGTAAAGATGCCTCGAATGCAGGAAGAATCCTTGATATTTTTGCGCTGTTAACATACAGGACACCAAAAATAACAGCAGCGCAGACAAGAACCGTCAGACAGACTCCAATCAGTATTTTTCTGACCAATGAATCAGATTGATCAGGCCGGTCTCCCAGATAATAATGTCCAGCCATTTATTTATTTATCCCCCAGGCTCAGCTGCCGGTTAACCAGGGTCTCCTCCTTGAGGTAATACCCGATTGCCGGCGTTCGGCGGATACGATAATATTCCGGGTCTGCAAACCCGGAATCACCCAGACGTACTACCGATGTCAGAACACTTCCTTTTTTGGGGACAAGGAGCTGCACTCCCTGTGTCGTTCTTGTCGTCTTGATGGGAATCAGGCTGCTTGAAAAGGCGATTGCCTTACGAAGACTTGAGAAAGCGGCAAAGTCTTCTTCCTTATCAAGATAAAGTATTGAAGTAATCGGTGAGGCGTCGCTGCATGAATGTACAAGCTTCTTGCGGTTTGTCTTCGTCTCGTAGGCTTTGAGGTCAATTCTTGAAAGCTTTCCGTTTTCGAAAGCAAACATAATATTACCTTCATAGTCATCCGTAATATGCATGAATAGTATTTTCTCGTCAGCCTCCATGCTCAGAACATTCGGAAGATAGCTGCCAAGCTCCGACGGCTTTGTATCAGACAGTTCAAAAATACGCATTTTGTAGACATTGCAGCGGCTGGAGAAGAACAGGACGTCACTTTTATTCTTACCTTCGAGCTCCATCAGAATATTATCTTCTTCTTTGGTCTTAAGTTCACCTGCACTTCGCAGGGATGTAAGCGGAATCTTCTTGATGTAGCCATGCTCCGTCATGAACAGCTTCAGACGGTAATCCTCAATCATCTGATCTTCCGTAAATGATTCTATCTCGTCTACGCGCTGAATCTCGCTGAGTCTGTCCTTGCCGTATTTTTTGGCAATACTCTCAAGTGTCTTTACAATCATTGCGTCAATTCTATGAGGCTTCTTTAAAATATCTTCCAGGTCGGCAATCTCTTTTTTGAGATTGTCGCGATCTGCCGTACGATTCATAATATACTGCCGGTTAATATTACGAAGCTTAATCTCGGCCACATAGTCAGCCTGAAGCGCGTCAATGTCAAACCCTTCCATAAGGTTGGGAACAACATCCGTTTCGAGCTCGGTACCACGGATAATGACGATTGCCTTATCAATATCGAGAAGGATTTTGGCAAGTCCGTCAAGAAGGTGAAGTCTGTCCATTTTGCGCTCATAATCAAAGAGCACTTCGCGCTTCTGGCAGGATCTACGCCATACAAGCCATTCAGCGAGGAGGGAACGAACGCCGAGTACACGGGGCATTCCATTGATCAGCACATTAAAATTGCAGGAGAAGGTATCCTGAAGCTTGGTAAAACGGTACAGCTTGGTCATCAGGGCATCGGCATCAACTCCGCGCTTGCACTCAATTGTGACTTTGAGGCCGTCGAGATCCGTTTCATCCCTTACATCGTTAACTTCCTTAACCTTGCCGGAGCGCACAAGCTCAGTAATTTCATCAATAATACCTTCCGCAGTCGTCGTATACGGAATCTCATACACCTCAATGAGGTTATTCTTTTTGTCGATCCTGTATTTGGCTCGAATACGGATGGGGCCCCTGCCGGTCTCATATACCGTCTCCATTTCACTTCTGTCATAGAGTATGGTTCCGCCGCCGGAAAAATCCGGAGCCGGCATGGTGGCAAGAAGATCCGCTAATGGATCCTTCATATAGGCAATCGTTGTCTGGCAGACTTCGCGAATATTGAATGAACAGATATTGGAAGCCATACCGACCGCGATGCCCTGATTGCTGTTTACCAGAATACTTGGGAATGCTGCAGGCAGAAGTACCGGTTCTTTCATTGAGCCGTCATAGTTATCCATAAAATCCACAGCATTTTTGTCAAGGCCGCGGAAAACTTCTTCGCACAGTTTATCCAGACGGACTTCCGTATATCTCGATGCCGCACACTGCATATCACGTGAATACTGGCGGCCGAAATTGCCCTTAGAATCAACATACGGATGTAAAAGTGACCCGTTTCCCCGGGTCAGACGCACCATTGTGTCATAAATTGCACTGTCGCCGTGAGGATTGAGCTTCATCGTCTGTCCTACAACATTGGCGGATTTTGTGCGGTTTCCGTTAAGAAGCCCCATTTTGTACATCGTGTACAGGAGTTTCCTGTGTGACGGTTTGAAACCGTCAATCTCAGGGATTGCACGGGAAACAATAACACTCATTGCATAAGGCATATAGTTCAGTTCCAACGTATCCGTAATAATCTGCTCAGTAGAAGGATGTGCTTTGAAATCAGCCGCCGGCAAAAGTCCCTTGCCGGAGACGGATTTCTTTTCGCGTGACTTATCTTCTTTGCCGCTTGTATCTTTTTTGCTCATTTGCCTCTCCTGCTATCCGGTAAATAATCAATTGATCCTGTATATAAATGAATCAGCCTATATCAAGCATTTCCAAATAAAGATGGCCATTCTGCTCAATATGGAGCTTGCGTCCTGCAAGATTATCTCCGAGAAGTAAGTCGAATTTGTCTGCAGTCCTTTTTGCTTCGTCAGGGATAACCTGAATCAGACGGCGCGATGCCGGGCTCATGGTAGTAAGCCACATCATTTCAGGTTCGTTCTCACCAAGTCCCTTTGATCTCTGTATGGTGCAGGAGTCAGGCGGGAATTGAGAAAGGATCTCGATTCTCTCTTTCTCCGTATAGGCAAAATGCGTATTTTCCTCTTTCTTATTACGATGTGTAATTTCAAAAAGGGGCGATTCCGCAATAAATACCTTTCCCAGCTCAATAAGCGTCGGTGTCAGCCGATACAGCATCGCAAGAATCAGTGTGCGGATCTGGAATCCGTCCACATCGGCATCCGTACAGATGATGACCTTATTCCAGCGCAGGAGGTCGGCATCAAAAGATGACAAATCCTTGTTATGCTTTGTCTGAATTTCAACACCGCATCCTAAAACCTTCAGAAGATCAACAATAATATCACTTTTGAAAATGACATCATAATCCGATTTCAAACAGTTCAGTATTTTGCCGCGGACCGGCATAATCGCCTGGAATTCCGCATCACGTCCCATTTTACAGGAACCGAGCGCCGAATCACCCTCCACGATATAAAGCTCCCTCTGGGCGGTATCACGGGTACGGCAATCGACGAATTTTTTAACACGGTTATTGATATCAATATTGCCCATCAGCTTCTTTTTGACATTGAGCCGCGTCTTCTCTGCATTTTCACGGCTGCGCTTATTTATGAGCAGCTGCTCAATAACACGGTCCGCATCCGACTTGTTTTCAATAAACCAGATTTCCATCTTTTCACGGATAAGTTCATTCATAAAATCCTGTATGAACTTATTGCTGATGGCTTTCTTGGTCTGATTCTCATAGCTGGTCTGTGTCGAGAACGAACTTGCCACTAAAACAATACTGTCGCAGATGTCTTGGAAAGTTATCTTGCTCTCCCCTGACTTATACTTGTCCCTTGTCCGGATCTGTTTATCTATTTCTGCCGTCAGGGCAGCACGAACGGCTTTGTCCGGCGCACCTCCGTGCTCCAGGAAACTGGAGTTGTGGTAGTACTCGATCAGATTCACTTCATTATTGAAAGAAAATGCAATCTGGGTACGCACCTTGTATTCTGGCTTGTCATCCCTGTCCTTGCCTCTTCCCGTTCCTTCAAAAGAATAGGGACGGGTAATGCCCTTTTCATCATCGAGTTCTGTTACATATCCGAGTATTCCGTCAGGATAGCAGTATGTATACTCCTGTCCGCTTTCCTCATCGAATAAATGGAACGTCACACCGCTGTTGACAACAGCCTGTCGCTTAATGATCATTAAAAATGATTCAAGAGGAATGCTGATTTCTGTGAATACATCCCTGTCCGGCTTCCATTTCTGAATGGTACCGGTACGCTTAAAACGAGTCGGCTCTTTACTGAGACCTCCGACATTCTCACCCTTTTCAAAATGGAGTGAAAACTTGAATCCATCGCGAAACACCTGGACATCAAAATATTCCGAAGCATACTGCGTTGCGCAGGCTCCAAGTCCGTTGAGGCCAAGGCTGTATTCGTAATTCTCACCGGAGTTATTATTGTACTTGCCGCCGGCATAGAGCTCACAATAAACCAGTTCCCAGTTATAGCGTTCCTCCTTGTTATTGTAATCCAGAGGTATTCCGCGTCCGAAATCTTCAACCTGAAGTGAACCGTCTGCAAAACGAATGATCTCAATGCGGTCGCCATGACCTTCCCGCGCCTCATCAATTGAGTTGGAAAGAATTTCGAAAAAGGAATGTTCGCAGCCCTCAAGTCCGTCGGATCCGAAAATGACCCCCGGACGCTTACGTACGCGATCAGCACCTTTGAGTGAAGAAATACTCTCATTATCATAAGCCGGTTTCTTTGGCATGCAGTGTAATTCCCTTCTGCTAAATTTGACTTTCTGATTATAACATATGAATTCAAACAAAAAGAAAGAGAGGATAACCCAAGCGGAAAATAATTCCGCTTATCGTTCCTCTCTTCATAATGGTGAGCCTAGGGGGACTCGAACCTCCGACCCACAGCTTAGAAGGCTGTTGCTCTATCCAACTGAGCTATAGACCCATTATAGGAATGGCGGCCTTTAAAGACCGCCATTATGCTTGGAGCGGGTAGAGGGAATCGAACCCTCGTGATCAGCTTGGAGGGCTGGAGTTCTACCATTGAACTACACCCGCATATGAGGTACATAATGTGCATCATGCACCTCAAAACTCGCCTAGCTATCATACAACACGAATATCGTCTTGTCTACCCCAAACATAAAAAAGCGAGAGGATTTTTGAAATGAAGAGAAAAAGGGTTATGGTGCTTCCGTAAGATAATCTCCTGATACATAATATCCATCCTGCAATTTATACCAATTTGTATCTGTTTTGGCAATTACAGTGACGGTCATACCATTGGTCAGCGTCCCGATCTGTTCATAATCCGTGCCGGGGCCTTTGCGGATCTTCAGATAATCCGATTCAACCTTGACATACATCGTCTTGGCCGGGTCTACGGCTGTTTCAGTCCATGTAGCCGGCATATCGTTTGTTGCTAACGTACCGGAGATAGTCGGCAGGGAAGCTGTTGTGACTGCAACTGTTGTTACTGCCGTCTTCGTCGTGTCCGACGTCTTGGTCGTCGTCGCAGTCGTACCTTCCTTGCCGCAGGAAGCCAGTGTAAAGATTCCTCCGACTACAAGTGTGCAAATCAGAATTGTCTGGGTCATGTGCTTACATTTCATATTGCAGTTCCTCCCGGGCTGTTCATAATATATCCATCCGTTTTTTTGTATTCCAAAAGAATGTTCTAAAAGTATTATACCTCTTATGCCTCAAAGCTCATATTACTATTTCGTTAATCATATATTCAAACGATCAGAAAGCTTTCCGATCCAGTCCTTTTCGTTAAGAAGGGCAAATGTATAATGGTCCTGCCACTGTCCGTTGATACACATATATTTTTCGTTCAGGCCCTGGCGTCTGAAGCCGCAGCTCTCTGCCGCCGCCATGGATCTCGAATTGGACGGCATAATATCAGCTTGAATCCGGTGGAGATTCTGCGTCTGAAACATATAAAGGCATCCTGCCTTGAGCGCCTCACGCATAATACCTTTTCCGACTTCCCCTTCATCCAGATGATACCCGACCAGGCAGGAGTTCAGCGCGCCGCGGATCACTGCCGTAAAAGATATGCGTCCAATAATCCGGTCCGGTGCACCCGCCAGGCTTATCCAGAAAGAGTACTGCGAGTCATCGAAAAATTTGTTGAGATCTGAGCGCAGATAATCCTTTTGCTCCTGTGCCGTAAAATAATCGTCGTCCTGTTTCTGATGATACGGTGTGTGAAACAACCGGTTCCTGATCAAGTAATCTGCTACAATGGAGGCCTCGGACGGGCGCAGAATTCTCAGTTCAAGTCTTTCGGTCCTAATCGTCAGGACATCCTGTCTGCGGCATCGCATACATCTACCCATATGTTTACTTCTCATCTCCTTACAAGTGCATTAATTCGATTATATCATATGCATTCTCAGGATCCCCTGTCGATGTAAGAAAGCATCAAATGATGTATAATTACATATATAAATCTTTAACCTGGCCGGACGCGTTATCAGCTTTTGGCAAGAAAGGGAAATGACATGAAGAATGGTTATTTGCGGTGTGCCGTCTGCACTCCGGCTCTTCGTTTAGCTGCCCCCCGGGAGAATGCGGATAATATTTTCACCGCTGTACTTGAAGCCGCCGATAAAAATATAAGTCTTCTCATTTTTCCGGAATTATCGCTTACAGGCTATACCTGCAGCGATTTGTTTTTTCAGAAAAAGCTCCAGGAGAAAGCCATTGAGGCCCTCTTTTATCTTATTGACAAATCAAAGACACTTCCCTTACTGTTTGCTGTCGGTATCCCCCTCTCACACAAAAACAAGCTGTATAACTGTGCTGCCGTGATCTGCGGCGGAGAACTCCTGGGTATTGTTCCCAAAACACACTTGCCCAATTACGGTGAATTCTATGAACGCAGGCACTTCTCTCCCGGGCCGAAGAACGGTACAATTCTTTTGCAGAACAGAGAATACCCTTTTGGCACCGACCAGATATTTACATGCCGTGAATTTCCGGAGATGAGACTTGCCCTTGAAATATGCGAAGATCTCTGGGTACCGATCCCCCCGTCTTCCCGGCATGCCATGATGGGAGCCACCATTCTTGCCAATCTGTCAGCCAGTGATGAAACAATATCCAAAGCAGCCTACCGCAGGTCTTTAGTCTCATCGCAGTCTGCAAAACTGGTTGCCGCCTATCTTTATGCGGATGCAGGTTTTGGTGAGTCCACTACCGATATGGTCTTTGCAGGACATAACCTGATTGGTGAGAACGGCAGGATCCTTGCGGAATCTCAATTATTTTCCAAAGGAATCATCTATCAGGATATCGATCTGGAGCTCCTGACGCAGGAAAGAATCCATCAGTCGACATACCCTGATTTCCCGGAAAAAGCGGACACGGCGACGTACCGTGAGACATATTTCTCACTTGCATTTTGCGACGTTCCTACAGTCAGGCAGATTGCGCCCTACCCGTTTGTCCCGGCCGATACGGCCGAACGCGACCGCCGCTGCGAGGAAATTCTGGCGATACAGTCGACGGGTCTTGCCAAGCGCCTCTCCCATACAGGGATCAGAAATGTTGTGATCGGTATGTCCGGCGGTCTCGATTCCACACTTGCCTACCTTGTTGTCATCAGGGCATTCAAAATACTGTCTCTTCCTCTTTCAGGAATATTTGCGGTTACTATGCCGGGATTCGGCACTACAACACGGACATATGATAATGCATGCAGTCTTTCAAGGGCATTCGGAACAAGCTTTAAAGAAATATCGATATGTGAGGCAGTATCACAGCATTTCAAAGATATCGGCCATGACCCCCTGGTATATGATGTGACGTACGAGAACGGGCAGGCGCGCGAGCGCACGCAGATTCTCATGGATCTGGCCAATCAGAATAACGGCCTTGTTATCGGCACAGGAGACTTGTCAGAGCTTGCCCTGGGATGGGCCACCTATAACGGTGATCATATGTCGATGTATGCCGTCAACAGCTCCGTTCCAAAGACTCTGGTCCGCTATCTGGTCTCTTATGCTGCTTCCATCACGGATCCGGATGTAGCAAAGCTTCTGCTGGACGTAATGGACACACCGGTAAGTCCCGAGCTTCTTCCCCATGACAACGACCAGATCAGTCAGGTCACCGAAGACCTTGTAGGTCCTTATGCCCTGCATGACTTTTTTCTGTATTACTTTATGCGTTACGGATTCAGGCCCGAAAAACTCCTTGATATGGCCGGTATTGCATTTGAAGGAGTGTACGGGCATGACATCATCAGGAAATGGCTTAAGATATTTATCAGCCGCTTTTTTTCACAGCAATTCAAAAGATCCTGTCTTCCGGACGGCCCGAAGGTAGGTTCCGTAACGCTCTCACCGCGAGCTGACTGGAGGATGCCCAGCGATGCTTCTGCGAGTGCATGGCTTGAAGAGTTGGAATAACAGTCAGGTCTCTTTTTAAGAGAAAATGCCGGAACACCGTATATAACGGTACTCCGGCATTTTATATATGTTGCCTGTCGGTCAATTGAATATTACTGGTCATCCGGATCATAGTCCGGATCGTTGGTATTGGGTCTGTGTCTTCTGGCCTGATCTGCAGGATTACGGCTGATATTGCCCTGAGGCTGCTGAATCTGACGCGTCTGCGGCTCCTCAGCCGGGCGCTGCCCGGATATCCGGGATGCAGCATGATTTGCCTTTTCAGCTTCAAGTTCATGCCTCAGACGTACGGGCATATGTTCATCGGACACTTCCGGAGCTGTCTTCTGAACCGGTCTCACAGGCTGGACAGGCTGCTGTACAAAAGTCTGCGGGACATCGGCAGGTCTGGGCTGAGCCGGCTGACGGACATAAGTCTGCGGGACAGCAGGCATAGGTGCAGAAGGCGCAGGTGCAGAAGGCTGTACCGGTATCGACAGCGGGGAAATCTGCCGCACTTCACTGCGTTGGGGAATCGGCGGGAAATCAAGCTTTAGATCTTCTGCGGGCGGCTTATCTCCAAAATACAGGTCGTTGTCCACAGGTGAGTGTCCAAAATCATTAAAATATGTCTGCGGCCGAGGAGAAACAAACGGCGTATCAAAACTGTCATCAACAGAAATCTGATCATTTCCAGATTCTTCGTCGTATACCTCATCTTCTGCTTCATAAACCGCAGATTTTTTGGCAATCAGTACGATACAAACGATAAGAAGTGCTAAACACAAAAGCGCAAGCAGGTATATCAGCAGAACCACGGGATTTTTATATTCAGTAAGTGAATGAAATGTAATTCCTGCGGCAGCCGCAGGTAAAGTTACTACTGCAGCAGAAGGAGTAGGCGAATTTGTTGCTCCGGGGGTCGGGGTCAGTGTCGGAGCCGGGGTTGCTGCCGTAATCGTAACGGCACCGCGGTATTGCATCAGCATAGCATTCTGGGAATCATAATAATAGAAAGAAGAAATTCCGGCTGCGTCCATCAGATACAACAGGATCTGAGGATTTGAAGGATCACTGATAAGCCGGTATGCCGATACGGCGTTGTCAAGGTATGTGAAATCAAAGACTTCATATCCGTCAGGAATCGCAGGGGCAACTGATTTGTCCAGAATTTGAAAACTCATTACAGATGAGGAAATTAATTGGTACGGGTAACAGCTCTCTGACGCCGCATCATATACAAAAAATGCCGTCTTCCCGTCAGCTGTTAAAAGTACAATCGAAATGACTGAAGCATCGACAGCTTCACCGATTTTCTTCTGAAGGACCGGAATATCAACACCCTTAAACTTCGCGGTTGCCGGCGTAAAACCTTCCGGTACCGTATCAGACGATCCCGGCTTCAGAATCGTATAATCTGTTCCGTTGTATTGCATCACCGGCAGCGGGACCGGCGTGGGCGTAGGTGTAGGTGTAGGACCTGACGTTTTAGTTACGATGACCGAATATACTTTTGTTGCACCGTTTTCTGCTGTCACCGTGACTTTGACAGTATTTTTACCGGATACAAGTGAATTCTGGACACCGTTCAAAGCAACGGTAGCCTTACTGTCCGCAGGGGCGGCACTCACCGTAATTTTACTTTGATTGGCGGCAACCGTTGTGGAATAACTCTGCGTGGCTGCCGAAAAAGCAGGAGTCAGTGTTCCGGGAGAAATTGCCAGACTGGCAAGATCAGCATTGGATGATTTGATGGCCGGGGTTGTAATCGTAATTGATTTTGAAGCTCCGGAGACAGCAACATCCACACCGGACATATCTCCTAAGGCACCTAAGCTGCATGAAACGGTTGCGGCACCTGCTGCTTTGCAGGTGAATGTAGCTACAACAATCACAGCACCGCTGAAATTAGCTCCATACTCTACGAAGTTTGAACCTGATGCTTTAAAATTCTGTGCGGAATAATTCCCGCTTGTGATTGAATTAAGTTCAAGTAATGCCGAATCATATGAAAAGCCCCCGTCAAAGTTGGCATACGGTCCTCCGTCAACGGAAACACTAACTGTGATCGTTGATCCCACCTCCGTATTACCGGAAACCGACATACCAAGGCTGGCATCAGCGTGTACCATTGCTGCCGGAATCAGACAAATCAGCATAATGGAAGCAAGTATTCCTGAAATGATTCGGCGGACTTTTTGGGTAATCTTCATGTTGCTGCACCTCATTGCGTAATCGTTGATTCTTTTAGGACATGTCGGCAAATAATAGTAAGATCCGTTGAATTGGCTTTCCCGTCATGATTTACATCGGCTGCCAGAAGTGCGGCGCCTGTAATATCATTTTCCTTCAATACATATCTGCATACTACAGTAAGATCCGTTGAATTGACCTTCCCGTCCGCATTGGAATCGCCATAGACAAGTGCCGTATAATCATAAACCGGTTTTAAGGATATATCCAGAAACTGTACCCTGTCACCTGTGACAATCACATGTGCAGGATCTGTTATCACGGTCCCGGCGGCATCCATAAATACACATTGTGCTCCGTTTGCCAGCTTGATGCCGCCGGTCATAACGGCTATCGTAGTCCCCGGAACAATCCCTGCGAGGGTTTTGTCCTCATTAATCCGATATGATGTCGTAAACAGATTTTCACCGGCCTGCGTATCTCTGACAATAGTAATATTATACGTTCGAACAGAACCGTTTTTAGCTGTAACAGTTATGGCAATCGGATTATCACCGGCGTTCAGGATTTTGCTGCCGGTCCCGCTTACTGTTGCGGTTCCCGAAACAGCAGAAGCTGTAAGATTTACAGATGTAATCGGACCGGGTACGATTAGCGAGTATCCGTCCGTTACAGTAGTGTCAAATGTCGGAGTAAGTGAATAACCGTCTATGGAAAGGCTAGAAAGATAATTATTTGAGTTGCCTGTTTTGGCAGGCTGCGCAACAGCTGCTTCCGGCATATTCGAATAGACAGGAATATTAAAGGTCAAAGGCACATCCAGCATACTTGATTTTGAATACGCATTATAAAGAGTAGTGGATTCACCGACCATAGCCTGAACATTGGTCATATATTGATGACGATATGTTCCGTTGCCGTCATCCGTAACATCAAACTTCTGAAAATAAGGCGTGTTCTGGCCTCTTTGAATGTAATTACTGGATATATATATTCCGCCTCCGACAATGGATCTGTAAGGACTGTTCCAGGGAATCCAGTATTTTGCCTGATTCTCCGCCGACATCGGATACGATGCAGGGTTATTCGAGCCGCTGGCTGCAAAAGTCAATCCTAGGATAACGGGATCCGACGAGGAACTGGCCCCTATATTGTAAAAATTAAAATTACCGGCATATCCCGGTTCAGTTCCTGATGTCGACCGGCTTCCCTGTGCGGAAACCTCCTGGATGACGCGCGACACAAGCTGATACGGACTTGCCCCTGACAAGGCGCCTGCCTGCATGAATGCCTGGGAGTACGTTGTCGGAAGGCCGGTAGAATCAGTAATGACGGCGCTGGCCATGAATGTATTGTTCAGGAGCTTTTGGACAGCATCCTGTGTCTGTGTTCCTGCATCATAAGAAAGGTTCAGAAATTGGAATATGTATGTTTCACTCAAAAAATTCCTTGGGTCAAGATAATATGCGACAATATCCCTTGAAGCGTTCACCCAGGAAGAACCATCATAAGGCGTATAGGTATTTGTGAGGGCATTATATGCGCTGGGTTCAGTAGATTTCCATGCATCATCAACCGAACTTGTTATCAGGCTGGTTCCCAGGGTTGATTCTGCTGCAGCCACGGTATTCCAGTCTGCGGGAACATTCACTGCCCGGAACACCCAACTTGAATGTGCTTCGTGCAAAGAGCGCAGCGATTGTTTGTAGGATTCAGGGAAAGCTGCAATCAGCGCTTCAAATGAAGAATCCGTAGTTGTGGGATCGCGCAGAATATAGCTGCTTACGAGGTAGCCGTCCAACTGACTTCCATTGACTATCACGGAAATCCGGCACCAGGAATTATAACCGGAAGGATCTCCGGAAATGGTAACAATATCTCCTGCGGCAACACGTGTACCAGCGGTTATGGTAGCAATAACATTTGTTGCTGTCGTTCCTGGCGCTGATCTGACATTTGCCGTTGATGCCGTCACCTTTGCATTTGTAATAAGTTCAGCATTTACACGTGAAGCAGAAATGCACGATAGAATAAAAGCACCTGCAAGGAGAATAGCAAGAATCCGAAAGAAGTGATGTAAAAAAGCAGACGGATTCCTCTGAATTCGCCGAAATGTGCCGTACTGCAATTGATTTGTATTGGCCGGACACCGCACTGCGCTGTCTGTTGATGTATTTCTATATTGATTGTGCATTTCTGATCCCCTCTTCCATGTGAAAACGCACACGGACAGATTAATACATACACATATTACCAAACACATCTGACAGTCTGATTACAATTCGTTTTCAGGTTGCCGCAGAATTGTAAATTTTCCTGATATTCACCTTTAAAAAACTGCCTTGTATAAATATATTGATAAATATTGCGAAATATATGGATTATTTATTATGCTCACTGCCGGAAGTAAAAACACAAAAAAATAAGAAGCCCTGAAACTTTATGTTCCAGGGCTTCTTGGTGGCTCACCGGAGGGTCGAACTCCGGACCCCCTGATTAAAAGTCAGGTGCTCTACCAACTGAGCTAGTGAACCGCGTATGGCTGGGGTGGCAGGATTTGAACCTACGAGTGCGGGAGTCAAAGTCCCGTGCCTTACCACTTGGCTACACCCCATCGGATGCCGGTAGCTCGAAAACTTAACGGGATCTTCCCCCACTATAAGGGAAAAATGGGGTGGAATATGGGGATCGAACCCACGACCTCTAGTGCCACAAACTAGCGCTCTAACCAACTGAGCTAATTCCACCATGTGCGCCTTGCCAAAGACCGGAGGCACGAAGAAGATTATATGTGTGCTCGAGCTAATTGTCAATATAAATTTGAATTTGCATGCATTCGATCGCTGATATTGTTATCATTTGCCGTTCTCCGATTCATTCCATAACCCTGTCAGCCGATATACTATAACTCTAAAAAGATCATTAAACAAGTATTTTCACGCCTTCATACGTGGTTTTTATTGCCTTTTCGACGAATTCTATGTGCAGATAAAGGAAAAAGTGTTATTATTTTCAATGGTTCAGGTTAGAATTGCAAATGTAAATGGATATGGCATTCTAACGCAGTGCAATCACTCTCTATCCGTATATTATAACTATTTCAGGAGGAAGAAATCATGACAATGTTAAAAGGAAATCTGATGTTTGGTCAGTCCGGTGGTCCGACGTCCGTCATCAACGCTTCTGCTGCCGGTGTTTTTATTGAGGCACTTAAGCATTCCGACGTAATCGAAAAGGTTTATGGAGCTGCTAACGGTATCGTCGGTATTCTTAACGAAAAATTTTATGACATGGGACAGGAAGACCCTGCAGAGCTTGAACTCTTGAAGTATACACCTTCTTCCAGTTTGGGATCCTGCCGTTATAAACTGGCAAATGCCGATGTGGATGATACTGACTACAAGCGTGTACTCGAAGTTTTCAAAAAGTATAATATCCGTTATTTCTTTTATAACGGCGGAAATGATTCAATGGACACCTGCAATAAGATTTCAAAATACATGCAGAATGCAGGATATGACTGCCGCGTGATGGGTGTCCCGAAGACCATTGATAATGATCTTTTTGGAACTGACCATTGCCCCGGTTTCTCATCCGCAGCCAAATATATTGCAACTACAACGATGGAAGTATATCAGGATGCCCGCGTATACGATACGGGAATGATATGCGTTATTGAAGTCATGGGACGTCACGCAGGCTGGCTCACAGCAGCTACCGCCCTTGCATCAGAAAAAGGCTGCGGCCCTGATCTGATTTATCTCCCTGAAATCGCTTTTGACCTGGATAAGGTTCTTGCTGATGTCAAGGTTATCTATGCCAAGACCGGCAAAGTAATCATTGCTGTATCGGAAGGCGTCCAGACAAAAGAAGGAAAGTTTATTCCTGAGCTTGTTGCAACGGATGATGTTGCCGTTGACTCTTTCGGACACAAGCAGCTTGGCGGAACCGCTACTGTTCTTGCTGAATTCCTGAAAAAGGAAACCGGTTCGAAAGTACGTGCCATTGAGCTTTCACTGATGCAGCGCTGCGCATCCCATTGTGCTTCCAAGTCTGATTACGAAGAATCCTTCCTTGCCGGACAAACAGCTGTGCTTAAGGCTCTTGAAGGCATGACAGACTATATGGTGGGCTTTGAGCGTGCAGAGGGCAGCAAATATGAGTGCAGGATCAAATTGATTCCACTCAATGATGTTGCCAATACAGAGAAAAAGGTTCCTCTTTCCTGGATAAATGAAGCCGGCAATTTTGTGAACAAAGAGTTCATCAATTATGCCCTTCCTCTTATTGCAGGCGAGACAGAACAGCCTAAGGAAGATGGTCTCCCCCGTTTTGCCCATCTCAAAAAAGTTCTTGCAGGCAGGAAGTAATTTCTGCTGAGAATTTCTTCCGTTAATTAAACAAGCCCGGACAGTGGAATTCCACTGTCCGGGTTATATTTTTGATATTTTCACATTACAGGGCAACGTACTTAAAAATCAATGTCAGCTGTTTTCAGAACTGCCATGATCCCTGCTGCTCGGACCCGACTTACGATATCCCGGCTTAGGTCCCGGTTTGCCGTATCCCGGCTTGGAAAAACCTGGTTTGGAAAAGCCTGGCTTGGAAAAACCTGGTTTGGAGAATCCCGGTTTGGAGAATCCCGGTTTTCTCGGGCCGGAGCTCGAATAGCCCGACGGTCTTGAATCCCTGGAATCACCTGAATCCCTCGAATCTCTGGAATCTGATCTAGGGAAGCTGGGTTTTCTCGGGCCGGAACTTGAATAGCTCGACGGTCTTGAATCCCTGGAATCACCTGAATCCCTCGAATCTCTGGAGTCTGATCTAGGGAAGCTGGGTTTTCTCGGGCCGGAACTCGAATAGCTCGACGGTCTTGAATCCCTGGAATCACCTGAATCCCTCGAATCTCTGGAATCTGATCTAGGGAAGCTGGGTTTTCTCGGGCCGGAACTCGAATAACCCGAC
>Ga0209429_10001130_pt1 | contig 17105 bp, 12 predicted proteins | sample BarGraNGADG00212_3_FD_184493 | JGI IMG/M metagenome (GOLD analysis project Ga0209429, IMG submission 184493) | Arctic peat soil microbial communities from Barrow, Alaska - Barrow Graham LP Ref core NGADG0004-212 (SPAdes) (version 2) | ecosystem: Environmental > Terrestrial > Soil > Wetlands >...
CCTGAAGATGCGACCAGCGCGCCTCGCGCGGCACCCAGAAGACGTTGTCGGCGAGGTATTCGTCGCGGTCTTCGGGGTCGACGCCGGCCTCGCCGGGGCCGCCGGCCGCAAGGCTCCGGGCGGCCTCCTCCTCGGCCTCCGCCAGCAGGGCCGAGTGCTTCTCCTCGAACGCGTCCGAGATGTACTTGAGGAAGATGAGGCCGAGCGCCACGTGTTTGTACTCGGCCGGGTCCATGTGGCCGCGCATCTTGTCCGCGGCGGCCCAGAGCTTCTGCTCGAAGCCCAGCGGCTCCTTGCCGTTGCCCTTCTTCGTGCGCTTCGCAGCCACAGACCCCCCTGACCCCAGGTCGTGGCGGCCGGGCGGCGGCCACGGGTGACATTCTATGCCCTTCGCAGAACGGATTCGGGGTGACGCGTAGCGCAAGCCGCGCCCGTCTGCCATACTTGAACCCCGTGCACCCGCCCTTCGACGACGAACGCCGGCAAGAGCGGGAACACCCCGAGTGCTGTGTTTGTCCGACTCCAGCGTTTGCTTTCCGCGTTTTCTTGCGGCTCATAGGAAGGACGTAACCCCAAGTGTCTGAGCAAAGCGCGACTCTGGGGGGGCGGGCGACCGTCCCTGCTGACGAGGCCGATCCGAGTGACATCAGCGGCCGAGAGCTGATCGAAGCCGCCCTTCGGCGAGGCGTGACAGCCTTGGACGAGGCAGAGGCCAAGGACCTCTTCTCCGCCTACGGCATTCGCGTGACCCCCGGCGCAGTCGCCGCCACGGTAGAAGAAGCTCTCGATATCGCCGGGGACGTGGGTTTCCCCGTGGCCATGAAAGGCTCTTCGCGCCAGATCCTGCACAAGAGTGACGCCGGCCTGGTGCTGGTCGACATCCGCGGCGAGGTCGGCCTGAAGAACGCCTGGGACCTCCTGCAGGAGCGAGGAGACGGCCGCCTGGACGGCATCCTCGTGGAGAAGATGATCCCCGCTGGACGCGAGTTCGTCATCGGCATGAGCCGTGACGAGCAGTTCGGGCCCGTGGTGATGTTCGGCGTAGGCGGGGTGCTGACGGAGGCGATCAAGGATGTGGTGTTCGGCGTTGCGCCCTTGGACGCGCGCGAGGCCGCCCGGATGCTCGACGCCATCCGGGCCAAGGAGCTGCTGGGGCCCTTCCGAGGTGCCCCGGCGGTCGACCGCGACGCCCTGGCACGGGTGATCACCACCGTCGGACGCATGGCGCTCGAGAACCCGGAGATCCGGGAAGTCGACATCAATCCCATCCTGCTCGACAGCGGCACTCCCGTAGCCGTTGACGCCCTGGTTGCACTAGGGCCCCCGGCGGACGCTCTCCCGCCCCGTCTGCCAGTCAGCCTGGAAAACTTGCGGTACATCTTCGACCCCAAGAGCGTGGCCCTGGTGGGCGCAAGCAACGACCCGACCAAGTGGGGCGGCCTGATTCTCGCCAGCATCATCTCCGGCGGGTACGGGGGGAAGATCTTTCCCGTCAATCCCAAGGGCGGAGAGATCTTTGGCCTTCCCGCCTACTCCAGCATCGATGACGTGCCGGAGGCTCCTGAGCTCGTCCTGATCGCGCTCCCCGCCAACCTCGTCCCGGACGTGGTGGACCACTGCGGCAAGAAGGGCGCCAAGGCGGTGGTCGTGATCTCTGCCGGCTTCGGCGAGGCGAGTGAAGAAGGCGCCCTCATGGCGCAGGAGGCGGCGCGGATCGCCTCCGAGCATGGGCTCGTGATGGTGGGCCCGAACTCCCTGGGCGCCATGTGCTCCTGGAACAAGTTCTACGGCACCGGCGCCGCGGTTCTGCAGCCGATGGTGGGGCCGGCGAGCTTCCTCTCCCAGTCGGGCAGCATGGGCATGCAGCTCATGCAGGCCTGTGAAACGCACCAGGCGGGCATAGGGAACTACGTCGGCGTGGGCAACGAGGCCCTCGTGGACGCCGCCGACCTCATCGAGTACTTCCGCACAGATCCGCGGACGGGCGTGGTCCTTGCATACGTGGAGGGCCTGATCGACGGGCGGCGCTTTCTGGAGACCTGCCGTAACACCAGCGCCGCCAAGCCGGTGGTGCTGCTCCACGGCGGAGCCAGCGAGTTCGGCCGTAAGGCGGCGGCGTCGCACACCGGGGCCATGGCCGCCTCGCAGAGGGTATTCGAGGCGGCGATGCGGCAGTCGGGTCTTATGTGCACCAACGATCCGGACGAGTTCCTCGATCTCGCGTATTGCCTGTCCTACCTGCCGCTGCCCCGGGGCACGCGGATCGCTATCGTCACCTTCGGTGGAGGCTGGGGAGTCCTCAGCGCCGACGAGGTCTACCGCAACGGCCTTCAGCTGGCCGAGCTGGCGCCGAACGTGATCGACGAGCTCAACGCGCTGCTGCCGCCCTTCTGGAGTCACGCGAACCCCATCGACCTGGTCGGCATGTTCACGGCTAAGGGCGAGCCGGAGGGAGCGGTGCACGCGGTCACGCCCTCGGATGGGGTGGACGCCGTGGTCGTGCTGGGTGTCCTGGGAATCGTCAGTCAACCCCTGAAGACGATGGAGGTAGTCGAGCGGCTGCACAAGGAGTACGGCATAGACGTGAGCAGCATCGACCCGCCCGACGTGGACGAGTACCGGCAGCGGGAGGAGGACTTCATCCGCAAGGTCGCGGAGCACATGGAGGACTACGAGAAGCCCATCATCAACGTCTCGTTCACGCCGCTGGAGAAGCGCGTGTTCGACGTGGGCCGCAAATACTCGACGGTAGTCCTGCCGTCGCCGCTCCGAGCGGTGCGGGTGCTCGCGCACATGGCTCGGTACCGGGAATACCTGGACTCGCTGGCCTGAGGCCGATGCCGCCGGACGGCGGCCACGGGTGACACCTATGCCCTTGGCGGAACGGATTCGGGGCGACGCGCGGCGCAAGCCGCACCCGTCTGCCATACTTGAGCCCCGTGCACCCGCCCCACGACATCGGCATCTCCAGCAGCGCCTACTCGGAGCTGCTCCTGCCCGCGGCGCTCGAGCGCATCGCCGCTGTCGCACCGTCCGCCGAGATCCGCTCCTTCGGCCTGCACACGCTGCTCAGCCGGCGCAACCGGCGCGCGGCGCTAGCCGCCGGGCTGCCGTGCTCGGTGCACGGTCCCTTCGGCCACACGGGCCTCGGCGACGTGTCCGAGGCGGCGCGCCTCGAGGCACTCGACGAGCACCGCCGCCACCTCGCGGCGGCCGCCGAGATCGGCGCCACCCTGTACCTCGTGCACCCCGACTTTCGACCGGAGCCGGGCCCGCGCGACTCGGCCGTGGTCACCGCCCTCCAGCGCTCCTTCGACGCCCTGCGCGAACTCCAGACCGAGACCGGCGTGCCGATCGTCGTGGAGAACATGCCGGGCGCCGGCTGCTCGCACCTCACGGCGCCCGGCGACCTCGACCTCCGCGGGCTCGGCTTCGCCCTCGACGTCGGTCACGCTTCCATCAGCGGCACCCTCGACGCTTTCCTCGCCGCCCCGCCGCCGGAGTGGCGCCACGTCCACCTGCACAGCAACGCCGGCGTCGGCGACCGGGACGACCCGCACCTGCCGGTGGGCGCCGGCGTGGTCGACGCCGCGGCCGTGCTGGCCGCGGCGCGCGCCGCCGGCGCATCCACCATCCTCGAGCTGAACAACGCCGACGACGTCGCCGCCAGTCTCGTCTACCTGCGAGGTCGCGGGCTCATCGCCTGAGACGTCTCGTCACGCGCCGAGTGTGCAATACTCGAAGTGTGGTGGCTGACCACGACATCGGTATCTCCACGGGCGCCTACTACAAGTTGTCGCTGGGCGCCGCCCTGCTGCGCATCGCGGAGCTCGCGCCCTCGGCCGAGATCCTTTCGCTCGGGCGTCACTCCCTGCTCGAACCCATCAACGTGCGCGTCATCGAGACCGCGGGCCTGCCGTTCACCGTCCACGGTCCCTTCGCGCATTTCGAGCTCGGCAGCCCATCGGCGGCAAAGCACCGCGGCGCGATAGACCTGCACCGGCGGCACATGTGGGTGGCCGCGAAGCTCGGCGCCCGGCTGTACGTCGTCCATCCCGACATGCAGCGTCGCGCGCGGGGGTGGGACCAGAGGGTCGCAGACTCCCTGGAGCGCGCCTTCGAGGAGCTGAGCGCGCTCCAGGACGAGATCGGCTTGCCCATCGCGGTGGAGAACATGCCGTTCTACAATCACTCGCACTTCATCGCCCCCGGCGATCTCGACCTCAAAGGGCTTGGTCTCGTTCTCGACACCGGTCACGCCGCCATGACCGGCACGCTCAGCGATTGGCTCAACGAGCCGCTGGTGGACCTCAGGCACGTGCACCTGCACGATAATCAGGGTCACCTGGGCGGCGATCACCACGATCCGCTGGGCACGGGCGTCGTCGACATCGAACCCATCCTCGACGCGGCACGCGCCGCCGGCGCGAGCATCGTCCTCGAACACAAGGACGAGGCCTCTGTGATCGCCAGCCTCGATCACCTGCGCACCCGCGGCCTCCTCGTCCGCCACCTCGGGTAGGCGGCGGTCATGAGCGAGCGCATCTTCGACGTCGAACCCCCGGGCGAGCGCGTCCGGTTCCTCGCGCTTCTGGCGCCCTTCGCCGGGTTGGATCCCGCGGAGCTCGAGCGCGTCGCCGCCTCCGTCGAGGAGCGGCTCGTCCCGGCGGGCGAGGCGGTGCTGGTCGAGAGCGGGCTGCCGGGCACGCAGCTCTACGTCGTGCACGAGGGCACCTTCGAGCTACTGCACAAGCAGGCCCTGGCGGCCATCATCACGAGCGGCGAGATCTTCGGCCACCCGACCCTGCTCACCGGTCTCGCCCCGGAGTTCACGGCGCGGGCGCGCACCGACTCCACCGTCTACTGCATCCCGAAAGACGTCGCCGTCGAACTGCTGAGCCGGCCCGAAGGAGTGAAGTGGCTGGCGGGCAACCATCGCGAGCGGCTGCTCCAGGCGGCGCGCTCGATGAGCGCCCTGCCCGACGTGCACACGCGCCCCGTCATGGAGGTGGTGCGCAGCGCCCCCGTCTTCTGCGACCCCGACGCCAGGATCCGCGACGCCGCCCAGCTGATGATCGACGAGGGACTCTCCGCCATCCTCGTGAACGCCCGCGACGGGCTCGGCATCGTCACCGACGTCGACATGCGCGATAAGGTCGTCGTGGGGGGCGTCTCGCGCGGCGCCCCGGTGAGCACGATCATGACGACACCGGTCCACACCATCGGCGCCGAGGTGTTCGCGCCCGAGGCCAGCATCGCCATGATGGTCGCGGGCGTGAACCACCTCCCCGTGCTCGACGAGACGGGCAAGGTGGTGGGCGTCCTGTCGGCCAGCAACCTGATGACACTCGAGGCGCGCAGTCCCTTCGCGCTGCGCCGCTCGATCCATTCTGCCCGCACCGAGAAGGACCTGGACGACGCCGCGGCGGACATGCCCAAGCTCTTCCTCGACCTGCTCGACGCCCACCTCGACGCGCCGTCGCTGACACGCGTCCTCACGGTGCTCTGCGACACCATGACGACGCGTCTCCTCGAGCTCGCCTTCGAGCGGCACGGCGAGCCGCCGGCGCCCTACGCCTGGCTGGTGTTCGGCAGCGGCGCGCGCAGCGAGCTCACCCTCGCTTCCGACCAGGACAACGGGCTCGCCTACGCCGACACCGACGACCCGGCGGTCGACGAGTTCTTCCGGCTCGTGGCCGAAGACGTGAACAGCGGCCTGGAGCGTTGTGGCTTCGCCGGCGACCCCCACGGGGTCCTTGCGCGCACGCCCCAGTGGCGCATGTCGCTGTCGAAGTGGGAGGCGGTCTTCACCGATTGCCTCCAGGGACGCGACCTCGACCGGATGGCCCGCGCGAGCGTGGCGTTCGACTACCGTCAGGTCGCCGGCGAGCTCCAGGTAGACCTGGCGCTGACCGACATCATGCGCGAGGCCCCCAGTCACCCGCGCTTCCTCAAGGGCCTGTCGCTGCTGGGCTCGAAGATGCGCGTGCCGCTGGGCTTCCGGCAGCGGCTCGAAGGGCGCCTCGACATCAAGAAAGAGGGGCTCGTGCCCATCCAGAACCTGGCCCGTTACCACGCCCTCGCCAGTGGGATCACCGCGCCGACCACCCTGGAGCGCCTGGAGGCCGTGCGCGAGGCGTGTGGCGACGACACCACGTGCGAACAGTCGCTGCGCGAGGCGTTCATCAGCATGTCCGAGCTGCAGCTCCGGCATCACGCCCGGCTCCTGCAGGCCGGCCGCGCCCCTCACAACGTGATCGACGTCGCGACCCTGCGGCCCCTGACCCGCGTGACCCTCCAGGAGGCGCTGCGAGAGGTCGCCGCGGCACAGAAGAGGTTCCCGTGGCCGTCCGGCCTGCGGCTCTGAGACCGCGCAGGCCCCTCTGACGGCCGCGGCCGGCCTCTGCTAAGCTTCTGCGGGCAGCCTCCGGCCGCCCCCCGCTCGCGCCAACGACCGAAAGACGCACGCCATGAGCCAGTCGTTCACCTACACGGGCACCAGCGACTACATCGCCGCGCCCGACCTCATGCAGACGGTCAACGTCGCCGTCCAGCTCAGCCGCCCGCTGCTCATCAAGGGCGAGCCCGGCACCGGCAAGACGATGCTCGCCCAGAGCATCGCCCGCGGCCTCGAGATGCCGCTGATCGTCTGGAACGTGAAGTCCACGAGCAAGGCGCAGGACGGCCTCTACCTCTACGACACCGTGCAGCGCCTGTACGACGGCCAGTTCGGCGACCGCGACGTCAGCGACATCGCCCAGTACATCAAGCCCGGCAAGCTGGGCGAGGCCTTCAAGAGCGAGGAGCGCGTCGTCCTCCTCATCGACGAGATCGACAAGGCCGACCTCGAGTTCCCCAACGACCTGCTGTGGGAGCTCGACCAGATGGAGTTTGGCATCCCCGAGACCCACGAGACGGTCAAGGCCGTGCACAGGCCCATCGTGCTCATCACCTCCAACGCCGAGAAGGAGCTGCCCGACGCGTTCCTGCGCCGCTGCGTCTTCCACTACATCGAGTTCCCCGACGAGGAGATGATGGAGCGCATCGTGCACGTGCACGTGCCGCAGCTCGACAAGCGCCTGCTCGACCTCGCGATCCAGGCCTTCTACTGGCTGCGCGACGTGCCCGGCCTGCAGAAGAAGCCCAGTACGAGCGAGCTCATCGACTGGGTGCAGGCGCTGGCGCGCGGCGGCGGCGACCCGAAGGAGATCGCCGCGCGCCTCCCGTTCATGGGCGTGCTGCTCAAGAAGGACCACGACGTCGACGTCGTGCAGCGGGCGCTCTCCAGCGGCCGGCGGCGCTAGCGAGCCCGGCCGCCCGGCCTGTGCCCGCCCGGAGGCGACGTGTTCACCGACTTCTTCTTCCTGCTGCGCTTCTACGGCGTGCCCGTCACGGTCACGGAGTGGCTGGCGCTCATGCGAGCCCTGGCTCTGGGGCTCGCCCCGGCCAGCCTCGACCAGTTCTACGCCGTGGCACGCAGCATCCTCGTCAAGTCGGAGGCCTACTTCGACCAGTACGACCAGGCCTTCGCGGCGATGTTCAAGGGCATCGAGACGCCGCCGCAGATCGAGGACGAGGTCTGGGAGTGGCTCGCGCACCCGCTCGACATGCCGGGCCTCAGCGATGAGGAGCGGCGCCTTCTGGCCGCCGCGATGGAGGACCTCGACCTTGAGGCGCTCGAGCGCCTGTTCCGTGAGCGCCTCGCCGAGCAGGACGAGGCGCACCACGGCGGCAACCACTGGGTCGGCACCGGCGGCACCAGCGCCTTCGGCCATTCCGGCTTTCACCCCGGCGGCATCCGCGTCGGCGGCGAGAGCCGCAACCGCAGCGCCGTCAAGATGGCCGGCGAACGCCGCTACCGCGGCTACCGCACCGACCAGGAGGTCGGCGTTCGGCAGTTCGAGCTCGCTCTGCGACGCCTTCGTCAGCTCTCTTCGCGCCACGAAGGCGTCCCCGACGAGCTCGACCTCGACGAGACCATCGAGGAGACGGCCGGCAACGCCGGCCGTCTCAGCCTCGTCTGGCGCAAGAGCCGCAAGAACGCCGTCAAGGTCCTCCTCCTCATGGACGTCGGCGGCTCCATGCACCCCTACATCCGCCTCTGCAGCCAGCTCTTCAGCGCCGTCAACCGCAGCTCGCACTTCAAGGACCTGCGCTTCTACTACTTCCACAACTGCGTCTACGACTGCCTCTACCTCAGCACGAGCTGCCTCATGAGCAACGCCGTCTCCACGAGGCGGGTCCTCCAGGAACTTCCCAGCGACTACAAGCTCATCATCGTCGGCGACGCCGCCATGGCGCCGAGCGAGCTGCTGAGCCGCGACGGAGTCATCTGGCGGGGCTTCGGCAACGACGAACCGGGCATCGAGTGGCTGCGGCGCCTGCGGCGCCACTTCGGCCACTCGGTGTGGCTCAACACGATCCCAGAGCCGGACTGGGGCCACGCCTACGGCAGCGTCACCATCCGCAAGGTGCGCGAGGTGTTCCCCATGTTCGAGCTCACCGTCGACGGGCTGACCGCGGCCACGAAGAAGCTGATGGTGCGATACTGATCGGCTGAGCCGCGCGTCTCAGGGCTTGTCGCCGAGGCAGTAGAACCAGCCGTCGCGACAGCCCACGTACACGCGCCCGTTCCAGAGGGTCGGCGTACTCTCGAAGCCGCCTCCGGCGAAGAACTGGTCGGTCTCGGTGATGCTCACGCGCCAGTACTTGCCGTCGCCGTTGGCGCTCGGCAGCGCGCCTTCAAGGCCCTTGTCGGAGGGCGTGAAGGCCACGTGGTAGAGATGCACGCGCTGGTCGTACGCGGCGGCGATGAGCGTCTCGCCGAAGAGCAGGGGCGTGGAGATCGCGCCGCCGTTCCACAGCCGCGCGATCTCCACCGGCGTCTGCAGGTCCGGCTCCAGGTTGGGACCCTTGACCAGCTGGCCGCTCATGGTGTCCTGCGAGACCACGTGCAGGTAGCCGTCGATGGCGTTGAACGCCGCCAGCGCCGGCAGCCGGCCGTCGCGGTTGTACTCGTCGTTGACCGCGCAGGAGCCGATCACGCCGCCCTTCCATTCCCCGAGCTTGCGCTCGCCCGTGGGGAAGAACCAGTCGACGGCCTTCTCGGGCGGCCGCGACGGGTCGAGGCACAGGACGCCGCCATGGCCCTTGATGTACTGCCTCTCCACCGGCGCCAGGAGCTTGCCGCGGCGCGTGGACACGGCGGTCCCGTCGAGGTCGGAACCGATGAAGTAGTCCCACTCTACCGCCAGGTCGCTGCGCCGCAGGCCGTAGACGTGTCCGGCCCCGGAGGAGATGTAGATCCGCCTGCCGAGCACCGACGCCGACGACTCGAGCACGAGGTTGCCGTGGTGGACCTTGGCGCGCTGGTCGCCGAGCAGCAGCCGCTGGGCTACGATCTGCGGCCGCTTGTCCCCGTTCCAGTCCACCGTGCGCAGCGGGTCGAGCGCGTACATCCACCCGCTCTCCACGCCGATGTACTGGCGGCCGTCGAGGAAGAATCCACTCCCGTCGCAGTCGCGGCTGTAGCTCGCGGTCTGCGGCACCGGCAGGCGCCAGAGCTCCTTGCCCGAGCCGAACGTGACGGCCCGGTACGGCGCGACGCCGGAGTCGGCGAGCTTGAGGGGATAGCCGCGGCGCGAGCCGGCGCAGACGATGTACTTGTCGTCTGCGCCGGTGGGGTCGGGGTTCTGGAACACCGAAGGGCTGCTCTTGATGACGTCGTCGTACTTGTACTCCCACACGACCTCGCCGGTCTGCGCATCGAAGCGGCGCAGGCGGTGGTCGTAGCCTCCGACCAGTACGTAGGGCTTGCCGCCGTCGACGACGATGTTGGGCATGCCGGTCCAGCCGCTGCCGGCCCATTTGGCCGGCGGGTCGGTGTCGTACTTGCCCGAGGTCCAGCCGCTGCCGAGGCGCGCCTTCCAGAGCACGTCGAGGCGCTCGGGCGCCGGGCCCAGGCCGTAGAACCGGCGCGAGTAGTTGCCGAGGAACGTGCCGACCTTGACGCCATCGCCGTCGAGGGACGGCAGCGGGGCCGGCGGCACAGGGCCGTAGGTCAGCGCCGTGCCGCCGGCCCCGCTACAGCCGCAGGCCACGACGCGCCACACGAGCACCACAATGATGACGAGGACGACGAGAAGCGCGATGCCGCGCCGCCGCGCCAGCTGGCGGCGGCGCTCGGCGGAGCGGCGCCGCGGCGGGCGCCGGGGGATGCCAGCGGGCGTCTCGATGGGACCACGATACTACGGCGCCGGGGGCGTGCGTAGCCCGCGCCCGGGGCGCGGGTGCCCCCGCGCCCCTTTGCCGATAGGATGCGGTAGCGCCGGCGCAGCCCGCCGGCGCACCACACGCCCACACACGCACGACCGCGGAGGGACCCATGACCACCGACCTCGACTTCCTGCGTGACCTGTGCGCCGCGCCGGCGCCCACCGGCTTCGAGGCGCCGGCCCAGGAGATCGTGCGCCGGCGCCTCGCCGGCATCGCCACCACGGAGGGCGACCCGCTGGGCAACGTCTGGGCCGACGTCGTCCCAGACGGTTCGCCGCACGTGGTCGTCGCCGCCCACAACGACCAGATCGGCCTCATCGTCACCTACGTCGACGAGCAGGGCTACGTCTCGTTCGACAAGATCGGCGGCGTCGATGCGCAGCTGCTTCCCGGCCGCAATCTCGTCGTGCACGGCCCCGGCGGCCCGGTCAACGGCGTGGTCGGCCGCCGGCCTTCGCACAAGATGACCAGCGAGGAGCGCGCCAAGGCGCCCGACCTTCACGAGCAGTGGCTCGACCTCGGCGCCGCGAGCCGCGACGAAGCCCTCGAACTCGTGCAGATCGGCGACCCGATCACGTTCCCCGCCAACTTCCTCCCGCTGGCCAACGGGCGCTACGCCTCGCCGGCCTTCGACAACAGGGCCGGCGTCTACGTCTGCGCCCGCGCCCTCGAGCACTACGCGTCGGCCCCCGCGGCGGCGAAGCTCACCGCCCTCGCCACGGTGCACGAAGAGACCACGTTCATGGGCGCCAAGGCGATGGCCTTGCGCTGGCAGCCCGACGTGATGATCGTCGTCGATGTGGACTTCGCCAGCGACGACCCGGGCATGGACGCCAAGAAGCTCGGCGGCGAGGTCAAGCTGGGCGCCGGGCCGGTGCTGCACCGCGGCGCGGCCAGCAACCAGGCCCTCCTGGCCCTGGCGCGCGAGGTGGCAGCGACCGAGGGCATCCCGGTGCAGGTCAAAGCGCTGCCGGGCCGCACCTCCACCGACGCCCAGGAGCTCATGGCGTCGGGTCAGGCGGCGACGCTCTCCTTCAGCATCCCGGTGCGCAACATGCACTCGCCGTTCGAGGTCATGCAGCCGGACGACGCCGAGGCGGGCGCCTTGCTCGCCGCTGCCGTCGCCCGGCGCGTGGCGGAGGGCTGGGCGCCCGAGAGCTACGTGCCGCGCGCCTGAGCAGCGCCCCGCGCGGGGCCGCGCGACCCACGCGCGGCCGGCTTGGCGCTGCGTGAGGTCGGGCGACCTCCTGGTCAGCCGGTGCCGCGGCGAGACAGAGCCGCTGCGATGAAGTCCATCTCGGGCGGCGCCACGCGCCGCCAGTAGGCGTCGTTGTGGCCGCCGGGCTCGAAGCCTCCCTGCGGCTTCCGCGGCAGGGCCTCCGCGAAGGCCTTGTCGGCCTCGTAGAACGGATCCTGCCTGCCGCAGTCTACCCGCACGGGCAGACCATCAAGTCGTCCGGTGTCGGCGTAGACGTCGTGGGCGGCGTAGTCGGCGGCGCTGTCGAAGGCGTCACCCACACCGTCGTCGTAGGAGCGCCAGAGCGCGGCGCTCACGGCGCACACGCCGCTGAAGGCTTCCGGGCGCGACTCCGCGGCGCGCAGGGCGCCGTAGCCGCCCATCGACCAGCCCATCAGCGCCTCCCCCGCCGCGTCGCCGAGGCGCAGCGCGCGGCGGCAGTAGGGGATGAGCTCGTCGAGCAGCATGGCCAGGGCGTCCTCGCCCGAAGCGCGCCGGTGCCAGTAGGTGTCGCCGCCGCGGACCGCGACGAGCACGAAGGGCGCCGCGCCGCGCTCCGCGAAGGCCTGCGCGGCAAAGTCGCCGAGGCGCAGGCCGCCCTCGAGCACCTCGCGCGGGCCGCGCCCGCGCCCGGGCAGGCAGTAGCAGACCGGCTCCTTCCAGCCTCGGGGATGTCTCATGCGCGCGAGCTCCCCGGGCGTGGCCACGCCGTACTCCACGCCGCCACTCACGTGACGCGACGGCATGGTGGCGTACTGGTAGAAGACGTCTCCACGCGGCGGGTAGGCGCCGGGCTCGCCGTAGGCGCCGGTGAGCTGGTACCAGTAGCTGCGGACGGTCCAGGAGCGCCAGCCCACGACGCCGGCGGCGGCGAAGAGCGCCGCGGCCGCGCCGCCGCCGATCAGCAGCTGACGCCGGGTGACGCCGTCCTCGGCGGTGCCCAACGCGAGCCCGTCAGTCGGCCAGCCGCGGCGGGACTTCCGGCGGCTGGCCGACCGCGCGCAGGGCCACCGGCCCGGACGGGGAACGCAGCGCCGCCGCCAGCTGGCGCGCCATCTCGGGCTGCCACTTGGCGCGCCCGGGCGCCAGCAGGTGGAACAGGTCGGCAAAGTCGGCGTCCTTGAGCTTCACGACCCGCTCGATGTGCAGGTAGGCCACGCCGTACTTGCGGGCGAGCCGGCGGCACGCCGCCCGGTAGGCCGGCACGACGCCGGCCCAGTCGGGCCCCGCGGCCGACGTGTTGAGCGGCTGGTCGTACAGCGCCACGGCGAAGCCACGATCGCGCGCCAGCTTCAGGATCTCCTCGAGCATCGCGAGGTTGTAGGCGGAGTTGAGGCGGTACAGCCGCACGTCCTCCTGGAGCACGTAGAGCACGTTGCGCCGTTTGGCGAGGGGCGAGTGCCCCTTGGCGCCCGGCGGGTAGTAGTGCCCGGCGTAGGCCAGTGAATCCCCCAGCTCCGGGCGCCCGGCCTTGCCGTCACGCGCCTGCACGTACGACCCGAGGTAGTCGAAGAAGCCCGGGATCACCCCGAGAGCGGCTCGCTGCTGCCCGTAGAAGCGCTGGGCGAGCGACTCGAGCCGCGGGCTGTGCACGAGGAGCGGCCGGCCGGAGAGCAGGCGCGCATCGGCCTTCGGGTCGGTGGTGAAGCGGACGGGCGCAAGGCCGATGGCCAGGAGCGTGGGGCCATCCGGCAGGTTGTCGGCGAGCGCCAGCGACATGGCCATGCTCTGCTGGTGGGTGGCCAGGCTGACGACCCGCACGTCCTGGCCGAACGCGGCCGACACCTGCGCCGCGAGCGACTGCTCGTCGACGAAGCACTCCATGGTCCCCGAGCCACCGAAGAGGTAGATGGTGCGCTGCTGAGACGGCTCCCTCTTGAGCTCTGCCACCCGATAGGCGACGTGCAGATAGTCGTCGTTGGTGATGCGCAGAAGGCGGCCCTCCGAGACCAGGGTGAGGCCGCCGTGAACGAGCGCGCTCTGGAGGACGAGGAGCGCGCCCAGCGTCAGCAGCGCGGCCGCGACCAGCACCAGCGGATTCCGCTGGCGAAAGCCGCGGCCCAACGAGCTCCACGGCGAGCGCCGCTCTGGCGATCCTCTCAGCACGTCTCTCTCCTACCCCGCCTCGCCCATGCTCTCACAGAACGTGGCCCGTGAGCCACGCCAGGGGCAGGCGGAAGGCGAGGTAGATGATGGTGAGCGCGTGGTCCAGCGAGCGTGTGGAGACGAATGCGTAGCCCAGCGCCACGTACAGGAAGGTGGCCGGATAGCCCAGCCAGCGCACGTACTTCTCGTAGGGCGCCGCGGGCGGCTTCCCGGCCTTCTTGCGGGCCTTCTTGCGCTTCTTCTTCCAGCGTTGCCAGCGCGAGACCACGACGAGCCCCGTGCCATTGTACAGGCCCCAGGCGGTCCAGTTGAGGTCGACGTAGTGCCACAGCCCCATGGTGAGCATGCTGGCGTACAGGCCCAGCCAGGCCTTGCGCGTCAGGCCGAACACCGGGAAGTACACGTTGTTGCGGCACCAGGTCGAGAGCGAGATGTGCCAGCTGCGCCAGAAGTCGCCGAGGTTCTTCGACAGGAAGGGCAGGTGGAAGTTCTCCATGATGCGGAACCCGAACAGCGCCGAGAAACCGATGGCCAGGTCGGTGTAGGCGGACAGGTCGAAGTAGGCGCGCACGAAGACGAGGATGCAGTAGGCGAGCGGCCACCAGGGGCCGAGCTGCGAGGCGTGAAAGTCGGGGTTGCCGACCGTCGTGATGATCTTCGTGAAGAAGATGGCGAACACGAAATCGACGACGAAGACCTTCTTGAAGTAGCCCAGGGCGATGCGCCGCAGGCCCTTGTAGAACAGCTGCGGGTCGAACGAGTAGCTGCGCTTCTCGTAGAACCCCTGGTACGTCTCGAGCGGCCCGGCCGGGAACGTGGGGATGAACATCACGAAGGCGGCGAGCCGGAGCAGCGAGTTCTCCTCGATCACGCCGCGTAGGCAGTCGAAGACGTACTGCAGCAGGCGGAAGGCGAAGTAGCTGATGCCCAGCGGCATCAGCAGATGCGAGACGATCCAGTCGTCCTGGCCCCAGATGGCGATGGCCCCACGCTGGCCGTACTTGCCGATCCCCAGGGTGATCACCGCGAGGGCGACGATGATGAGTACGACGCGACCGCCGCTCAGCTTCTTCCGCCGCTTCAGGTCGACCAATTGGTGGGCCACGACCACGAGCCCCACGGCGATCGCGGCGAACGCCGGATGAAGCACGGCGAGGACGGCCACCGAGAGCACGATGAGGAAGATCAGCTTGACGCGCTCGTTGCGCAGGGCCAGCCAGAAGACCAGCAGCGCGGCGCTGACGACCGGGATCAGGTACAGCGTGAAGTAGATCTTCACAGCGTGCTGCCTTGTCCGTCGGCGCTCGAGCCCAGGAGCGCGACCAGCTCCTCGGCCAGGCGCTTCTGCCAGAGCACGCGCCCCGGCTCTACCAGATGCGACAGGTCGTAGAAGTCCGCGCTGGGGATGGCCAGCTCCCGGTTGAAGTCGAGATACGGCACGCCGCGCTCGCGGGCCAGCGCCTGGACCGGCTCGCGGTACTGGGCGATGGCCTCGTCGAAGCGGCCCTTCACGACATCCTCGTTGAGGGGCAGCTCGACGATGACGGCGCGCACGCCGCGCTGCTCGCAGCGCGCGACGAGCTGCTCGAGCATGGCCAGGTTGTAGGCCAGGTTGCGGCGGAACACGGGGTAGCGCGCGGCGTTCCACTTGGTCACCATGCGCTCCTTCTGCCCCGGCGTGTGGATGCCGCTCAGCGTGTAGTGGTGCTGGCGGTACTCACACGCCACCAGCTTCGCTTCCAGCAGCGCCGGGCCGTCCTTCTTCAGGTAGCTCGTAAGGTACGAGAAGATGCCGGGCAGGATGGTGTACGAGTACGTGTAGCGGCCGTAGGCGCGCGACACGTACTTCTGCAGGAACGAGCTCTTGAGCACGAGGTCGCGGCCGATCACCTGCTGCTCGTTCTGCGCCGGGAAGGCGGTGAAGCGGCCGAGATTGACGCCGATGAGCACCCACGCCGGGGAATCCGGCACGTTGTCGGCGACGGCGAGCGTCTCGGCGAAGTTCTGGTTGATGCCGGCGAGGTCCCAGGCGGCGATGCGCGGGCCGCCGCTGCGTCGCACCTCGGCGGCCAGGCTGGGCCCGCTGACGATGGCCTCGCGCGCCGCCGAGCCGCCGGTGAGGTACACGGCGGGCATCCGCGGCGGCCAGCGCTTGTTGTAGCCGACGGTCCAGGACACGTAGGTGAACGAGTCGCCGGTGTTACGCAGGCAGTACTTGAGCGGCACGACGCTCCAGGCGCCGCTCGTGAACAGGTACTCGAAGCCGAGCAGGGCCGGGACGAGGAGGGCCGCCGCCACGAGCAGGACCAGCGGGTTCCGGTTGCGGAACCCGGCCCCGAAGCCCTTCACCCGAGCTCCTCCGCGAGCAGGGCCTGGAGCTCGGCGCGGACGGCCTTGCCCGAGCCGGTGCGCGGGATCGACGCGACGGCGATCACGCGGCTGGGCAGGGACGTCGACGGCAGCACGGCGCGCAGTTCGCGCAGGAGCCGCGAGGCTTTGAAGCCTTCGGGCTCCAGCGGCACCACGAAGGCCACCGGCACGTGCCCGAGGATGTCGTCGGGCGCCGCGAGCACCGCGACGTCGGCAAAGCGGCCGAGCCCCTGCAGCGCCTGTTGCACGTGGATGATGCTGACCTTCTCGCCGCCGCGCTTGATGATGTCGTCCTTGCGGCCGGCGATCCACACGGCGCCGCTCTCGTCCACGTGCCCGAAGTCGCCGGTCTTGAGGCCGTGGGCCGTGAGGGTCCGGGCCGTGATCCCGGGCTCGTCCAGGTAGCCCTGCATGAGCAGCGAGCCCGTGACGTAGAGCTCGCCGGTGTCGCCGGACGCGGCCTCCGCGCCATCGCCGCGCCGGGCCACGACGCGCATGTCGCCGATGGGCCGGCCCACGGAGCCGACGCGCACGTCGAGCTCGGCCGGCGGCAGGATGCAGAGCCGGCCGCTCACCTCCGTGAGCCCGTACATGTTGAAGAGGCCCACGCCGGGCAGCACGCGGCGGAACTTCTCGATCACCGGCAGCGGCAGGTGGTCGCCGCTGCTCACCCAGAAGCGCAGGCTGTGGGCGCGCGGCTCGTCGAGCGGCTCGACCACGCGCACGAGGTGCGCCGGGGCGCCGCCGAAGCCCGTGCAGCCCAGCGTCTCCATCTCGTCGAGCAGGCCGGCCCCGAAGAAGAAGCCGAGCTGGCCGGCCGTGCCGCCGCCGGCGGCGAGCAGGGTGAGAAAGTGGCAGATGCCGCTGGTGAAGTACGGCGGCGTGTTGATGAAGATGCGGTCGTCGTCGTGCAATCCGAGCGTGAGCGCCACGTGGCCGGCGTTGCTCGAGACGGCGCGCAGCGTCTGGCAGACGCCCTTGGGCAAGCCGGTGGTACCGGACGTGAACATGATCATCGCCGGCTCGCCCTCGCGCACGGCTTCCAGGCCCTCGGCAGCGACCGGGTCGGCCGCCGAAGCGGCTGCGCCACCGGCGCCCGTAGCCTCGCCGGCCGGCC
>Ga0209429_10001131_pt1 | contig 17096 bp, 17 predicted proteins | sample BarGraNGADG00212_3_FD_184493 | JGI IMG/M metagenome (GOLD analysis project Ga0209429, IMG submission 184493) | Arctic peat soil microbial communities from Barrow, Alaska - Barrow Graham LP Ref core NGADG0004-212 (SPAdes) (version 2) | ecosystem: Environmental > Terrestrial > Soil > Wetlands >...
CCGCGGATGACGGCAATAACCACAACAATGCCTATGGCTGCGGAAGCAAAGTTCTGCACGGTCAAGCCTAACATCTGAGTCAGGTAACTCATGGTTTGCTCACCACTGTAAGCCTGCCAGTTTGTATTGGTGCCAAAAGAAATAGCGGTATTGAGCGCTGTATCCCAGCGCACAGCGCCGAATCTCTGGGGATTAAAAGGAAGTAGTCCTTGGATTAGTTGCAAAAAGAATAATGTCACAATACCGATAACATTAAAAAGAACCAGAGAAAGGGCGTAAGTTTTCCAGGACATTTCTTCGTTTGGATCTACAGTGAATAACCTGTAGAGGAATCGTTCCACCGGAGCCACAATTGGCGTGAGAAAAGTTCTGCCGCCGCTAAAAACCTTCGCCATATATTCCCCCATGGGAAAAGCCAGGATCGTTAAAATCAATGGAAATAATATAAGACACAACCAGTTGTCTGTAGTCATGGAAACCTCCTTAAGCGTGTTGCATTATTGTGAAACTCCAATTCCGGAAGCGTAGCGCGCTGGAATTGGTAAGTTGAACAATCCCGCAAAGCGGAGGGCATGAACCACACATCTTGCTGCGGGGTTCATGCCCGTGATTTTCGCAACATGCGAAAAATCGTAAAATAATTTTGTTGATTTAAGAGATGGATGATTAAGATATGTTTGCTTACCACTTCCCGGGCAAAGCAAATACCGAAAAATTGGTAAAAGAAGAACATTAGACATTTCTTCTTGATTCCCCCTTATGCCGACGAGGTTAGCTGACGGACTCGGACAGGGAAATGTCCTATTCTTCATCAACAAGAAATACGCCCCTAATTAACTCGGTTCCCCCGTATCCATTTGGCTATAATGGAATTTGGCTTAATCTTTGGATAGTGTGCTAACGCCGTTTATTTACCCTGTCAAGCGGTTTTTTTGATAATAACTTGCTTTTTTACCGGTCAAATATTATGAAGTCAATAGTTCGGAAAGGCAATTGTCTGTATGGAAGATATTAAAATTAATGATGTAATCAAAATTCTGAAAAAAGAGCTGGCGGTGGGCACTATGCCTATTGTTTCTCATCTGGCGGAAAATCAGTGCGATCCTTTTATGATCCTGATTTCCACTTTGCTGAGCCTGCGAACCAAAGATGAAGTTACGGCTATGGCCACCGATAGACTGTTCACGCTGGCATCAACGCCTGAAGAAATGCTGCGAATACCGCTTCAAAAAATAGCCAAAACCATCTATCCGGTTGGCTTCTACCGTGTTAAGGCCCGCACGATTCATTCTGCTTGCCGGGACTTGATCAAGCGATTTAACTCCAAAGTTCCTGATGATCTCGATGAATTACTCAGCATCAAAGGAGTTGGCCGTAAAACCGCTAACCTTGTTGTATCCCTTGCCTACGGCAAAGAAGGCATTTGTGTGGATACTCACGTTCATCGCATCTCCAACCGTTTAGGGTATGTAAAGACAAAAACACCCGATGAAACGGAATTTGCCCTGCGAGCCAAGCTGCCCCATAAGCATTGGATAATTTACAATACAATTATGGTTGCCTTCGGCCGCAAAACATGCAAACCCATCTCACCGCTTTGCAGTAAGTGTCCGGTATTCAAATATTGTGATCGGGTGGGTGTCGGTCTGAACCGCTGATAATTTTTATATTTTATACGCTTCAAATTTCACTTTGCTGCTGGAAAAAAATGCGCCACTGTTATAAAGGAGATCAATATTTATTAACTGGAGAAATTAATGACCGAAATAATATTTGATAAAGATGAAGACTGGGGGAAAAGAACACTCTGTATTGATGAGAGCTGTATAGGAACAATTGGCCCGAATGGCCGCTGCAGAGAATGTGGCAAACCTTGTGGAGTTCCCCTAAATCCTGCCACCGATGCTGCTGATAAAAATAAGGAGCAAGCCAAACCAGTAGATGACCAGAAAAAGAATACCGAAAGTACCGTCTCCGAAGAGGAATGGGGAAAGAGGGTTTTATGCAGCGACGAATCCTGCATTGGCGTCATCGGTCCTGACGGCCGCTGTAAAGAATGCGGCAAATCAGTAAACAATAAGTGACAGGTGACGAGTAACAAGAATAAATCTATAGACGACTGCAATATGCAAAGCTGAGTGGTTATTGTCTGTCTTTACTCATATCAGCCAGATTGCCACTCCATTTGAGTTTTCCCCAAAAATCCTTGATGATGATTTGACCTCTGACTTGCACCAGCAATTTCAACCCCTCTTCAATGGCATCTTCTTTTGTTTTCAGACCAGAGACCTTGAGAGCGGATTCCATAAGATCATCGTCAATAACTATATTTATTCTCATCATTTAGCCTCGATAATTGTTAGAAATTCATCAGGACTATAGATTATCATAGTCTACAGAAATGATTTTGGCTCTACCATCACTTTCCCAAATAATAACAGTTGGGGTTATTTGTCAGAACAGTCTCAAAAATGCCATCCCCGTCTTTATCGCAGTAGGTGGTCATATTTTGACCTTGAGAAACTGGAGCTTTCCAAAAACCCGTAGGCTTTCTCGCCTCATAATATGCCGTTATGTATTTCTGGTCATTTTGATACGTTTTTACTACGACCCCATCCTGCTCCCTGAAATTTATTAACTTCCAATCTGTTATGTCAGGGAACCTAATAACTTCTTTTGATAAACGTCTTTTGATTTCTGTCACATTAAGGACAATTTCATCGGAGCCTCTATTTCCAGGAGAAGACCTAAGTGAACATACTGCAGTCTTTGCATAAATAGTGATAGGTTCCCCCTTTAAGAGATTAAAGTATTTATCTGCTTCTGATTTAGGAACCATCACATTTTCATACCTGATGGAATCTTTCATTGCACTGATTCTGATCCATTTATCTGACGGATATCCGTTGACATCTTGGTAGTAAAATATATAGCCAAAATCAGCATCGACACGAACATACTTGTTTTTGATCTCGTCTAGCAACATTTTATTTGTTAATTCATCGATAGGTAAATAAATGTAATCCTCAGATTTGAGTGGAGGCGTCCCTCGCATAATAAAGCCAGATGATACACAACTTATTAATGTGATTATAGACAAAAAAAGAATTAAAACTCTCATCTTTCTTTTCCTCTTCTTAGCTTTTTTCGGATGGAAATTCACGTTTATATATGAATCGAGTAATCACATGAATATTATAACAAAATAAACAAAGGGTTGACATTAATAAATGAGCTGCATTTTTTATCAAAACTTCTCAGGGGCTTTTATCTTCGCAAAGTACCGGTGAAACTTGGCTTAAATTCCTGACTGTTATCCCACGTACCATGTGAATACACTAGGGAACTATGTGGGCAAGAATCGTTGAAGTTATGAAATAGTATATCCGCCGTCAAGATAAAGAGTCTGACCGGTCATATAGTTTGAGGCATCCGAGGCCAGATAAAGGGCGAGTAAACCTACTTCCCTTGGTTCCCCAAATCGTCGCATTGGCACCGAGCGAAGGTAGGTCTGGCTGATTTCGTCATTTGTGTGAATCTTTTCCAGCATCGCTGTAATCACACCACCCGGACCAATACAGTTCACTGTTATGTTGAATCTGGCCAGTTCATTAGCCAGGCTTCTGGAAAGAGCAACGATCGCCGCCTTGGTGCCCGGATATACACCCTGCATCGCCGTGTATTTAGCAGCGGCCGTGGAGACAATATTAATGATTTTTCCTCCTTTGTTTTGAATCATGTGTGGAGCAACAAGTCTGATTAAATTGTATCCTCCCTTAACATTGGTATTCCAAATTATATTCCATTCATTGTCTGTTATCGGGTCGTTCAAATCGGGAAACAGCTTAGAAATTTTCATTTTTTCCACACCCGGTATCGGTATAGTCATTTTCAGAGACCCCATCCCAGCGTTATTTACCAAAATATCTATTTTCCCGAACTCTGAAATTGTTGTATTAACAAGTTTCCTTAAATGGTCTTCATTGTTGATATCAGTAGGCAGAGTAACACATCTGCGTTTTTGCTTCGTTACTTCATTTGCTGTTTCCTCTAGTTCCGCCTCCGTTCTACTGGCGGCAACAATATCGGCACCAGATTCAGCGAATACTGATGCAATTGCTCTGCCAATTCCACGACCGGCACCCGTAATCAAAGCTACTTTGTTCTCAAGGCTAAATTCTTTCAGCATACTTTCTCCATGCATTAACGCTTTTTTCTGCCTCTCATTTTACCTATAATCGTTGCGCCTGAGAAGTATTAACAACATTGACTACGGACTTTTATAGGCGATTCTAAGTTTTTCCTTACTTGCAATTTAGCCTTAGATCCATCCTCGCATGGTAAATTCTAAAGTCTCAATTGCTCCTCTTCGAGTAGATTTTTTTTACTTCCTCCCGGTTAATGCCGCCACTTGCCGTTTTCGGGAGGCTCTCAACAAAAAGAACATGCTTAGGTTTTTTATATCGAGCTATTTTGGAAGCCACAAATTCGGTTAATTCCGCCGCTTCAAGCTTGCTTCCTCTTTTGAGTACACATACTGCTTGGATAGCCTCGCCCCACTCGGAATCAGGAACGCCGATAACACATACTTTGTCGATTGCACCATGTTCGAGAATGGTCTTTTCCACTTCAGCAGGATATACGTTTTCACCACCAGGCTTAATTAGTTCCTTCTCCGGTTTTCGCCCTGCATACCAGATAAATCCGTCTTTATCGATACGGCCCAGGTCACCAGTGTGATGCCAGCCATTCCGAAAAGTGTAAGCAGTATCGGCATCCAAGTTCCAATATCCCATAAATACGGCAGGCGAGCGAACACATATCTCACCTTGACCACCGATTGGAACTTCCTGGTCAAGATCATCAACGATTACCACTCTTGTCATTATAGCCGGCAACCCTATACTGCCTGGCTTCTCAGTGATGTCACATCCGGAGACCGGCATTGCTTCAGTCTGACCGTAGAGACTGTAAAAAACAGCTTGAGAGTGCTTTTTTAAGAATCGTTCAATCGTCGCCGGGGCATCCATCCCTCCGGCACCTCTCAGACTCGGTGTTTCAATGGATTGTTTATCCTGTGCGTCCAGAATAGCGGAAAGCATTGGTGGAAACGTACCAATGAAGGTACCTCGCTCTTTTTCTGTCAGCTTTAGTACAGCGATAGGATCAAAGCGGTCAACTATTACATTCTTTCCTCCCTGGTGCATAACAGCCACCGCCATAGAAAAGCCACCAATGTGGAAAAGAGGCAAAGTGCCCACATTGCAATCATCCCTTGTCAGTTTAAATATATGTCCCATCTGAAATCCTATAGCAAGCATATTGAATTGACTAAGTACACACCCTCTCGGGTTGCCGCCAACAGCCGCCGTGTGAATAATCATATAGGCCAAATCGGCGGATGTCTCACCCGCTTTTTCACTACTTTCACTCAAAAAAAGATTTTCAAACGGAATGGCGTCACCAACCTGTGAATCTTTTTTGAAGATATAATGTTTTTTCAATGATCCGGAAAATGACAAGGCTCTTTCGGCTGCTTCATTATATTCTTTACTGCTGAAGATGTATTTTGGTGTCGTATCTTTAATAATATATTCAATTTCTGATTCACCTAATCTATAATTAACGGGAACTATAACCGCGCCGATTTTTGCCGCGGCACCGCAAAGAACCATAAAATCATCGCAGTTGCCCGACAATATGGCCAGTCGATCACCGATCTCAATGCCTTCCTTGATAAGGCCCGCAGCGCACTGGTCGCATAATTTCTTATAGTCATCGAAAGATATGCGTCTGTCACCGTACACAAACGCGCATTTTCCCGGATATAAGCCTGCATTCCGGACAATCATATCGTAAATCGTAAAATTACAACTTTTCACTGGTACACCTCTCAAGGTTTTTTTAATTGTATAAGAAATCGTAATTAATTTTCAATCGTTAAGCCCTCTGATACCTTTGAGGAACTTTTTGATTTCCTCTCTTGTTCTGGGTAAAATCAGTGTCAAAATCCATGTACTTTTAAGGATATTCTTTTCATTATAGAAATTAAGGGCATACTTTAAATAATACTTTCCCCTCTTTTCATAGCGATCATATGGTTTGAGTTTCGTGTGTATTGTTTCGCCCACTTTAAAGTTCTCAAAAATTATAATCTCTTGCCCCGGATTGCGGGCTCCAGGGGTGCGTATCCAGCTGCCTCTGCCTTTTACTCCGACACACCAGAAAGCGAGAGTCGTCATGAATATGGGATGGGGGACAAGTCCGCCATAGGGAGACTTTTTTGCAAATGCTTCATCCGTCAGGTAAGGATTATTGTCCAGACAGCTTTCTGCATAAAACTTCAGGTCTTCCGCCTTTATGGTAAAAGTATTTTCACCATCGGCTTCCTGCAGATTCGAAAAATCAATTTCATCCCAGACTTCGTAATTCTCAGCATCTGTGAAAAAGTTCGTACTGAACTGTTGTTGTTTTTCAGTTTTAAAATATTTACCTAATTCGTGTTGATATGCTGGAAATGTATTTTGACTCATATTTATCGTCCATTCCATGGTTTTAATCAATGTCGATAAATCGATTTATCGCTGTTGATAGTTTAATCGGAGACCATTAGCTAAGTTCCGTGTATAAATTTAACTGATTTTAAACTAATTCACCCGATTCATATCATGTTCAATGATCATCCAACTCCTTGACCGCTTATTCTATCCGTCTCTCATCACAGCCATCGCTTTCGCCTTTTATAATGTTTGATATCGCGATAATTTTTCTTTTTACCAACAGTCGACATACCAAGATAAAATTCCTTGACATCTTCATTTTCTCTGAGCTGATCCGCTGTTCCGTCAAGTACAATACGACCGTTTTCAACCACATACCCGTAACTGGCTACTGATAATGCAACCCTAGCATTCTGCTCCACCAGCAGCACGGAGGTCTTCTGTTCTTCATTGATCTTTTTTATGATCTCGAAAATTGTATTGACCAGAATCGGCGCCAGCCCTAAAGAGGGCTCATCCAATAATATCAGCTTGGGCTTTGCCATCAAAGCGCGGCCGATACCAAGCATTTGTCGCTCTCCTCCCGAAATATATCCACTGGTTGCCTTGCGTAACATCTTCAGCTTAGGGAAATAGCCATAAACCATTTCTAAACCCTGTTTCATTATGCTGCGGGATCGAATCACAGCTGCACCAGCTATCAGATTTTCTTCAACGGTTAAGTGTTCCAGAGCGCGGCCGCTTTCCATCACTTGAATGATTCCCATGCGGGCGATTACCTCCGGATTCAATTTATGAATCAGTTCTCCGTTAAATTCAATGCTCCCGTCTGTTACTTCCCCCTCCTCCGTTTTCAGTAAACCGGAGATCGCTTTCAAGGTAGTGGTCTTGCCCGCGCCGTTGCCTCCCAACATCGCAATAACTGATCCGTCGGGGACTTCCAGGCTGATTCCTTTTAAGACCAGAATAACTCTTGAGTATCTGACTTCGATATTATTCAGCTTTAGCATGGCTATTCTCTTTTCATATGCTCATACCGCCAATGGTTTTTATATATCTGGGGGAGGGGTGTCCTCCCCCAGAACTGCGATGTAAATTTTTTAATCCTTGAGTCCTCTCATACCTTTCAAAAACTTTCGGATATCTTCTCTGGTCCTCGGCAAAATAAGTGTTGAAATGGACATCGCCTTCAGGACATTGTTTTGATTATACATATTAATTTTATACTGTAAATAACACTTCCCTCTCTTTTCATAACGGTCATGTGGTTGCATTTTAATGTGAATGGTTTCTCCAACCTTGAAATTTTCGTAATATTCGTGATATTGACCCGGATTGCGCGCGCCCGGCGTGCGTATCCAGCTCCCTCTGCCTTTGATCCCCACACACCAGAAACAAATTTGTGTTGTAAACAAGGAATGAGGCACAAGCTCACCATAAGGTGATTTTTTTGCAAATTCCTCGTCCGTCATATAAGGATTATTGTCCAAACAGCTTTCTGCGTAAAACTTCATGTCTTCCGCCTTTATAGTAAAGGTATTTTCACCATCGGCTTCCTGCAGATTCAAAAAATCAATTTCATCCCAGACTTCGTAATTCTCAGCATCTGTGAAAAAGTTCGTACTGAACTGTTGTTGTTTTTCAGTTTTAAAATATTTAGCTAATTCTTTTTGGTAAGCTGGCGCAGTATTTTGACTCATTTTATTCCTCCTTAAATAGTGTGCTGGTTTCGATCCGCTTATGATCAATCCGGAAATACAACTTCTATTTGACTAAGGCCAACAAGTTCTTTAGCCTGATTTTCCGCCTTCACTTCGACCACAACGAAATTCTTTCCCTTCGTAATGTAATGCTTTTCAGAAATTACACCCGTACATGTTATCGTCCACTCCTGCTCAACGGGTTTTGTAAACTTGGTTGAGATCTTCGATACCCGCAGCATGGCCGGAACAGCCCAGTTGGTAACTACCGAAGTCATAAAAGACATCGTCATCATGCCATGTCCGACGGTTTTAGGAATCTTAAAGGGCATGGCTGTCTTTACCCACTCTGCATCATTGTGAACCGGATTGTAATCAAAGGAACCAACCGCATATTTCCAGAAAGTTTCCTGACCAACTTTATGCGCAACAGGCGCCAGCGCGGTTCCGGTTTTCACTGATTGAAAACTAATCTTTTCCATTTCTTTATTCCTCCTTATTGTTTTTAATAAACCTATTCACTTAGCGGCAATCGTAAATTGCACGATCATGCATAGAACGGTTACCGGTCCTAATGTCGCCAACCTTTTCTATTTACCTTCCTGGGCTTTAAGTTTTAAATTGTGAGGAGCCACAAAGTAATCCGTTACGTTCGATATGCTTCCATCGTTGTTGAATTTACATACTTTTACCTTGTTTGTTCCACGTAAATCGTCTGGATAGTATGAAATGCCCGGGAAAATTCCCATTGCCGTAAAATTCTTAATCTGCATGTATCCATCATATATTGCCTGTCCATCAAGCTTTTCATATCCGACTTTGTTGAGGGCGTTTTTCACGGCTTCAACCCAGACCATGCAGGCGCCTATGGCCGAGATATACGTTCCATTTGGGATGGGGCCACGTTTTTTGAATAATTCATACGAAAGCTTCACTCCCGGGACATCCGTTTCCCACCAGGAAGCCGCCGGCTGAAGTCCCATATAACCTGCATAAGCCCCTAGAGGCACTGTTGCCTTGATCAAATCAGAATTGAAAACAAAATTAGCTTGAGGAATTTTTATGCCCAGCTTGAAGCGGTCTTTTAAAATCACCTTGCACTGGTCAGGCATCAGTGTATCGAAAACGAAGTCAGGTTTTTTATCTCTCATGCGAATTAGAAGATCGCTTGTATCAGTTGGCAGTGTCGGAACATATTCTATAGAAACGATATCAATGCCTATTTTTTCAACATACCATTTGGCCGCCTCAGGTGACCGTCCCGAAGCATAATCCCCCAAAAGTAATGCCAGACGTGGCTTACGTTTTTCTTTCCAATTTTTTTTAATCCAATTTGCATAAGCGCACAGTGTGTCGTCGTAAGGTGGAATCTCGGCAAAAACCCATCCGGATGGATAAACCGCCGGTCCATGTCCGGTGAGCATCAACACAGGGATTTTGTCTTTTATAAACTGACTTTTTAGCGCCTCAATACCCCCGGAAATAGCATCAAAAGATATTGTTACGTACTTTCTATCTTTATTTCTCGCATATGCAGTTCTAATCAAAGGCAGTTGATACTTTGTATCAATGACTTCTACCGTTAGCGGATGGCCGTTTATGCCTCCTTTTGCGTTAAGCCATTTGAGGTAATCTTCAGCAGCCCATCCTTGCGGGCCAACCTGAGCGTGAGCAGGGCCTGTCAAATCTGTCACCATTACGAAATGTATCGGCCCCTTTTCAGCAGCGACCGCATTGCCGAAGCAAAAAGCCATGGTTAGAAGCGACAATGCAAAAAGAGTCATTAATTTCTTTGCTTTCATGAAAATACCTCCTTTTTTTAGTTTTCAAAATTATCTTAATATGAGAAAGGCCACAAACGATATGATTCTTTTAATATCTCCCATCTGTGGCTTATCCCCCGCGGTTCAAACACCAGAAATAGTATAATAACGATACCGAATGTCATCTCAACGAGTGATGCTGAAATCTGGGCGCCGATTTGAGGAATAAGTGAGGAAACGACCGGACCGGCAACAACACATATCTCTCGGAGCACGCCAATAAATATTGCTCCGAAAAAGGGGCCCAGCGTGCTTCCTACTCCGCCAATAATCAACATCCCTAGGTACCAGATTGACTGCGAGAGCGTGAAATCGTCGGGAGAAATGACACGCGCATATGCAGCCCATATGGAACCGGCGATACCGGCATAAAAACATCCTATAAAAAATGCCAGTAATTTATATTTATATAAACTTATACCCATGGCTTCTGAAGCAATATCGTTGTCACGAATGGCAACAAAGGTACGGCCAAAATGACTCCGCATAAGACTCTTGGCTAAAAATGTCATGATGATCAGCATGATCATTACGAAATAGTAGAAGTGAATTTCTTCTTGGAATACGAAACTGCCCAACTTAAGTTCCGGAACCTTGAGTGCGATCGCGCCGCCGGTAACCTCCGGGAAGGGTGTTTTGATCATATAGATAATGAGATACTGTGCGGCGATAGTCGTCAACGCCAGGTAATATCCCTTAACCCTCAGGGACGGTAGGCCGAACAACAGCCCTATGAGAGCGGCCCCCAGGCCACCAATAGGCATACAGATCCATAATGACAACCCGAACTGTGCCGCAAGAATCGTCGATGTGTATGCCCCCACTGCCATGAAGGCTGTGTGCCCGACCGATATCTGCCCGCAATATCCCGCTAATATGTTCAGCCCTTGAAGAGCAATCACCGTTATGGCTGTTGTAGTGATAAAAGCAAGCCAGAAATCATTGGCGCCGAACACAGGCAAAATCAAAAAAAACAGGATCAATAGAATCATGCCCGCAGCATAATATTTGGTGCGAAAGATGGTTATATCCTGAACATAGGATATGTCAAATATGCCAGAAACTCTTCTCATAATTTTAAACCCTCTCTATTTTCACCAGTCCAAAGAGACCATAAGGTTTGAAAATAAGCACCAATACCATAATAAGGAAAGGCACTACCTCTTTCAATCCATACCCGATATAGCCACCCGTGAATGTTTGGGCAACACCCATGATCAATCCCCCCAAAACTGCTCCTTTAAATGACTCCAGTCCTCCGACGAGTGCTGCCGCAATGGCAATAAGGCCGATCTCAATTAATCCGATATCAATCCCCCTGATATATCCCAGAAGAAATCCACCAACAGTAGCTACAATAGCGGCGATTGCCCACGATTGGGCAATCGCCTGTGTCACCTTAATCCCCATGCTCTGTGCCAGTTGATGACTCTCTGCCGCAGCCCTCATATGGAGACCAGTTCTTGAATAGTTGAAAAATAAGCTCAAAAGAATCACTAAGATTAAACCAAAGAGGAAGATTCCCATTGTGACATTCGATATAGGAATTCCCATAATACTGACCGTTTTTTCGGTAACTATTGCAGGGTATTGGATGCCGATATTATTCGACCAAATCAGCAGGGCTAGGCCTTTTAGAAAAACGGCGATCCCCATCGTGATCATGATTGTAGCCATAATAGGTTGGCCGATCATAGCTCGAAGTGGGAAACGCTCCAGCCCATAACCGGCCAAGCCTACAAGAACCACAACAATAATGAGAGCCAAAACCGGTGGTATGCCCATATTCAAAAAAGACCACACGAGAAAGGCACCAAACATAACCATCTCACCCTGGGCAAAATTGAATATCTGGGACGATTTAAAGATGAGAACAAAACCGACTGCTATCAAACCATAGATAAAGCCGACGGAAAGACCACTGATGAGAAGTTGAAAAAAAGTAATCATGCCTTTACCTCCTCTGGTGTCCAAATGCTTATATGGGTTTTCATGGTCGCCCGTCTGCCGTCCTGATATTTAACTTGCGTTTCAACATCGACACCTGAATCATCACGGTATATTGCTTCCACCAGATCCTTGTAGCGATCCTCCATGAATCCTCTTCTGATTTTCCTTGTTCGCGTTAATTCTTCCTCGTCGGGATCAAATTCCTTATGCAATAATACGAATTTTTTAGCCCTAGTTTCTGGGGGAAATCCTTCATTCACGCGCCGAATGTCCTTGGCGATGAGACTGGCAATTTCCTTCTTCTGAGAGAGATCGTTGAAAGTCGTATAATTAATGTGATGTTCCTCTGCCCACTTACCAACATTTGCAAAATCAATTATGATAATGACCGCAATATAATTTCTCTTCTCGCCCAGAGACATCGCATCTTTGATGTAGGGACTGAATCGTAAGCGGCCTTCGATGTACTGAGGAGCATACTTCGTACCGTTGGAAAGCGTGCTCATATCACTCAAGCGGTCCAAAAATACTAAATGACCTTTTTTGTCAATGAACCCGGCATCACCAGTATGAACCCATCCGTCTATGAGCGTCTCCTCGGTCTTTTTTTGATTCCTGAAATATCCAGAAAAAATTTGAGGTCCTTTGACCAGAATTTCCTGCTCTTCTGATATCTTGACTTCAGCGCACGTTGCGATATTACCTAGTGTTTCAAAATAGATTTCCTCTGAACGGTGACCGGCAACAAAACCTGCCTCCGTACTCCCGTATATCTGCTTTAGACGCAAACCCAGAGCGCTCCAAAAGCGGAATGTATCAACGCTCATTGCTGAGCTGCCTGTTGTGGCAATTTTACAGTTTCTCAAACCAAAGTTTTCCCTCAATGGATAAAGGACGAGGTTATCTGCCATCTTAATAAGAAATTTCCAAAGCAGATTTGCTTTGATATTTTTCTCTATCAGATAAGTTCTTTTGTAACCGACCTTAAGAAATATTTTGTACAATAGTCTATTGAGATATGCTGCCTCGCTTATTCTGACCTGTATCGTTCTGCACATATCCTCCCACTGCCGCGGCCCATAGCTCGCAATAGTTGGACCAACCTCTCTCATATCCTCCTGCACTGTCTCCGGCTCCTCTGCGAAATTAAGGATGACGGGTCCCTTTAGATGGGCCGCTGTCGCCCAACATTCCCCAATCCATGCTGCAGGCAGATATGAAAAGAGGTTGTCTGTTAGAGACAAGACGTTGAATTCGAGAAAGGTCTCTCCTGAACTGATGAGGGCTCGGTGGGATAGCATTCCGGCTTTTGGTTCCCCGGAGGTGCCTGAGGTGTAAAACAGGGCTGCGATGTCATCGGCAGAGCCCTTACTGAGACTTTTTTCAAATGCATCGGGATGGCTTTTTTCGTAAGACTTTCCTAATTCAATGGCTTCGGGATAAGATAGTAAAAGAGGATCATGATAGTTCCTCAAACCTTTCGGGTCCCAATAGATGATTTTTTTCAAACGTGGAATTTTATCCCTGATCTCCAGAAACTTATCAACCTGCTCCTGATCATTCGCCACGGCAATGACGGACTCGGAATGACTGAACATGAATTCCACCTGTTCTGGAACCATATCGGTGTAAATGCCTACTGATATACCTCCCGCAGCCTGCGCCGCAAATTCTGCCCAGAACCATTCAGGCTCATTTTCCCCTATGATTGCAACTTTATCACCGCGCTGGAGACCAAGATGAAGAAAGCACAACGATAAATAGCGAACATTCACGTAGGCGTCTCGCCACGTAAATTCTTTCCAGATCCCGAAATCTTTTTTCCGCATGGCCACATTTTCAGGCCATTTTTCATAATGGCTTACAAGAAGCTTAGGAAAGGTATCGTAATCTTTCATGCTTCCTTAACCCCCTTTGAAATAGTTACGTTCCCAAGTATGCGTTGATCACCTTTTCGCTATGCATTATTTCTTCCGGCACGCCTTCAGCAATTTTCTTGCCAAAATCTAAAACGACAACTCTATCAGAAATATCCATAACGACTCCCATATCGTGCTCAATCAAGATGATCGGTATTTTTTTCTCTTCAAAAATATCGATGACAAAACGAGCCATGTCTTCCTTTTCTTCTACGTTCATACCTGACATGGGTTCGTCGAGTAGTAGTATTTTTGGCTCCATGGCCAGCGCCCGTCCCAACTCAATTCTTTTTCTGACCCCATACGGCAAGGAACCGACAATTTTTTTTCTGGCCGGTTTGATCTCCAAGAAATCGATAATGTCTTCAACTATTTCTCTGTTACGTATTTCTTCACGGAGGGCCTTTCCATAATAAAGCGCTGAAAACAACACACCGGTATTAAAAAGAAGATGACGAGCCGCTAGAATGTTGTCCAATGCAGTCATCCCGTTAAATAATTCAACATTCTGAAATGTTCGACCTATCCCAAGTTTTGTTCTTTGATAGATCGGCACATGCCCTAATTTCTGACCATTAAAAGATATGAGGCCCTGCTGAGGATTGTAATATCCGCTGATGCAATTCAAGAGGCATGTTTTACCGGCTCCGTTTGGTCCTATAATCGATAGAATTTCGTTTTTTTCAACTCGAAAGCTGACGTCGTCAATCGCTTTCAAATCGCCAAAACTCAAATTAATATTTTCCAGTATAAGCTCCGGCATTGTGTTAAACTCTTTCTCCTCTTTTTGAATCCAAAATTCCATAAAGTACTATATGCAACATCTGATCAATAGCTTCGCTCTCAGCAAGAGAACCTCTTGAATCATACCAGTACCCTATCCATTGAATCATTGATATGATTTGAAATGAAATTATATTAGTGTTTAGCTTCTTGTTTAGGTTCGGAACTTGGCGCAGTTGATCCCTTACAGTGTGAAATATTAACCGTTCTCGCTTGAGCAATGCCTTTCTGTTTTTTGCCGTGAGTTGATGACGCTCACGAAGAACAATGCGACTCATCTTGCGATTCCTCAATGCATTTTGGGCATAGATTTTAAAGAGCGCAGACAGGATTTGCTGCGGCATCAACTTTTTTTCTTGGGCTTCTCTAAGACATTTCATCATTGTTGCGATTCCACGTTCGGTAAAACCCAACAATATATAAGACAAGATGTCTGACTTGGATTTGAAATAATGATAGATCCCGGCTTTGCTTATTTTTCCTTTAGCCGCGATATCCTGTAGAGATGATTCTTTATAACCTTTGGCAAAAAAAACATCGGCTGCTACATTTGCTATGTATTCTTTTTTATCGTTAAGACTTTTTGCAAACATTTACTGATTAATCTCCTGTAAAGAGTTATTGAGCAGCACAATTTATATTGCAACATCTTAATCTAGACCGGCTAGACGGTTTATTTTCGACCGTCTGGCCGGTTTTATTTTCGTTATTCTCATAACTCTTATTTATTTTTCTTGTCAAGACTTTTTTATTATTTTTTATAAACAGTCGTGATTACCTAATGTTGAATAATAAGTTAAAGTGGAAGCCGCCAGAAGACAACACCTTGGCTTTTTGTAGTGACAAGCAGTATCCAAAGACCAACGATCAGTGAAATCAGAGACAATGATCAATAATCGCCTGGAAGACAGGAATGAAAAAAGCAAGCTCTGCGATGGGATATTTTAATTCAGCAATAGTTTAATTAACCTGAATGCGGCAATTGAAGGGGCATCCAACCGCTCCGAATCCCTTGCAACTGTGGCTCTACGGCTTATTGCGCGACAGCCGAAAACTCTCCGCCGTGGCGGATTAAGCATACAGTCAGTAGCACTACTGTCCCAATGTTAGCTGAATAAATTCAACTGTTTACAAGTTGATACATCTTGTTCTTCGACTTCGACATCTGTAAGCGCCTGCAATAGCGGCATTTTCTCGAACAGCGTTACGCTTACAATCTGTAAAATTGTGTAGAGACTCTGTTTCAACTTCAATTGCTTTTTGATGATAGCTACCAGCACATAAATGGTGATGGCAATCCATATTTGCGTCTTGACCGCATTTTCTGATGTTCCATAAAATGCTTTTATTCGCAGATGCTGCTTGATCCATTTGAAGAACAACTCTATCTGCCAACGTTTGCGATAAAGCTCCGTGATAGTCAGAGCAGGCAAGGTAAAGTTGTTGGTCAGGAAAACCAGTTTCTTGTTTTGTTTCTCGTCGTAATAAGTTATTCGCCTGAGTCTCTCCGGATAATCTTTCTTGGAGTAATAGACATGCAGAGTAATGACCTGATCGCATTTGAGTCCCGATGCTTTGTCTATCTTTTGCGAATAAAGTCGTTGAAAACTGAAGTTGCTTTTGGCTCGCGTTACAAAATATGCTGCTGATTGATGGATCTTGTAGAGACGAGCGAAATCCAGATAACCGCGATCCATAATATAAATCGCGCCGGCTTCTATGGATAGTTTGTCGAGGATGTTGACTTCGTGAACTTTCCCGCTGGTAATGAAAGCTACCGTCGGAATGTTGCCACGCAAATCGAGAAGCATATGCAGTTTCACCGCTCCCTTGCGCTTGCGGAATGCCGCCCACGGAAAGAGAGATAGGCAAAGATCGATGGTTGTGGCATCCAGCGCGTAGATGGTTTGTTCCAGCTCTATGCCAAATGAATCGCCGGCATAAAGTAATCTGGCTTTCTTGATGAGTGTCTGAGCAAAGTCGGCGTAGATGCGCCAGTCTCTTGTCTGATTGGCATGGGCCAGTGTGTTGCGGGAAATCTTTCCCCGAATGCCCATGTGATAAGTCTTTTGTTTTGCCGCGCGCAAGCACGCTTGTATATCGCGCAAACTTTCCCTGTAAGTGAGCTGCGCAAAGGCCATACTTAAAAACTGATCCCAACACGAAAAACTTTTGATCTTGTAATTGCCTGAATATTGTTCGACGCACTGTCGGAATTCGTATGCAGGCAGGTAATCCATGATCTGAGAAAATATCGTTCTTCCAGTATTCATCAACCATCTCCTCGTAATTTAATGCGAGACTATGGCATCCTGAAACAAAATATTTCAAATCGATAAATAACTTTTTATTGCTTATTCTCATTGTTTCCTATACATTACACCATCATCTAACTAAAACGTTGGGACAGTAGTGAGTAGA
>Ga0209429_10001132_pt1 | contig 17082 bp, 14 predicted proteins | sample BarGraNGADG00212_3_FD_184493 | JGI IMG/M metagenome (GOLD analysis project Ga0209429, IMG submission 184493) | Arctic peat soil microbial communities from Barrow, Alaska - Barrow Graham LP Ref core NGADG0004-212 (SPAdes) (version 2) | ecosystem: Environmental > Terrestrial > Soil > Wetlands >...
GGCCGGCCCATTGACGGCTCCCTGATCTTTGGCGTCACAGCTCAGGGCAAAGAAGCGGTCACTCATTTTACCGTCATGCAGCGGTTCGCCGGCGCCAGCCTGGTCAAACTACGCCTGGAAACAGGACGCACCCACCAGATCAGGGTCCACCTGAGACATTTCGGCTACCCCTTAATGGGAGATGACCTATACGGGGGCAGTTTGGAGCTGATCCAGCGCCAGGCCCTGCACAGCTGGCGGCTGGAGTTTACCCATCCTGTCACCAAAGAACACATGCAGCTGGAGGCCCCGCTGCCGGCCGACCTGACAGCTTTGATTCATAAGTTGGAGTAAGTCAAAACGAAAACAGCATTCCCCGGCTAAGGTTCACTTTTACTTCCTGGCATGGTTTTAAACCCGAGGCGCAGGCCAGTTTTATTTCCTCCCGGAAGGTCGCGGCACTCACATGATACCTGGGTTCCACCAGAAGTAAAAGCCCCTCTGGTTTAAGGATAGTGACAATTTCATCGAAGAGACCTTTCACATTGGGGACCTCGTGGACCATCCAAAAAGCCAGGACAAAATCAGCTTTTTCCTCAAGCCCCAAGCTGTCTTCCTTACATTGATGCAATATAATACGAGGTCTGAGTTTCAGGCGCTCAGCCCCGGCGGCCACCTTATCCAGCATTTCTTTCTGTAAGTCCACCGCTATGATACGGCCTTCTTCGCCCACCATTTCTGCCAGGGCCAGTGAAAAGAAGCCCGGCCCGCACCCGATATCCGCTGCTGTGTATCCTTGCTTGACATAATCACCCATTATCTTTTTGGGGTTGTGAGAAAGCAGGCGCATTCTATTATTAAAAAACCATGATAATCCTGCCGGACAAACGCTAACCTGCAAGTCAGCACCCTCCTTTGTTTGGATTGAGAACGGGATTTATGGGAACATAGTGTCATCCTGAGCGGCAGCGAAGGTCATCCTGGAAACTGGAGGTGCGACTTTAGTCGCACGGGTGTCCATCCCGAACCCTGTAGGTGCGACTTTAGTCGCACGGGTTTTTTCTGATGACCCGGATAAGTCAGGCGCTGACGCGCCGTGTTCGATTAAAATCGAACCTACATTACTGGTTTCATCCCTTGTGACAATTTGGATTCATAGCAATTACGTTGAAAATCGTTCAGAATTACATTGGGAAAATAGATGTTCATCCTCTGATGGTGCCTTTTATCAGTAGGTGCGACTTTAGTCGCACAAAAGCTGCAGAGCAGCTTCAGGCATTTCTGCTAGGTCATTTCACTGCTGGCAAAGCTATTAATAGCCTCCAGAAACACTTTCCCATATTCCTCTAATTTCACTTTGCCCACACCCGATACCTCTAAAAATTCAATGTCATTGGCAGGCATTTTGCTGCACATATCCATTAATGCAGCATCTGAAAAAACAACGTAGGCAGGGACTTTTTTTTCTTGGGCCAGTTTAAATCTCAGCTCTCTCAGCTTGTTAAACAAGTCATTGTTTACTGCCGCTTTTTGTTTTGCCGGTTTTAGGGCTCTTTGTTCTTCTTTGGCTATTTTCATTGTTAGTTTTTCCCCATTTAATAACATATTCCTTGCTTTTGGGGTCAATTTTGCTACTGGAAATTCGGAATTTGTCAGCTCCAGATATTCATTGAGCACCAAATAATTGATAATCTCACGAACCTGCTTTTCTTTCATCCCGGCCATCAGGCCGTAGGTTTTAATCTTATCCAAACCGAATTTTAATACTTTTTCTGCCTTGCTGCCGCGCAAAGTATCAATTACTATTTTAATCCCATATCTCTCACCCATCCTGAAAACACAAGACAGTATTTTTTGGGTATCTTCCGTAATGTCTATCTCCTCAAAATTGGTATTGCAGTTACTGCAATTACCACAAAAATTTGCGGCTTTATCCCCGAAATAATTTAATATGTATGCTCTGAAACAATCAAAGCTATGACAGTAATAGGTCATTTGTTTCAGGCGTTCCCTGTCCTTTTCCTTCACCTGTTCCAATATTTCCGGGTCCAAGTCATTATTCTCATTGGTGTTGTTTATGAAAAATTGGTTGGTAATGACATCTTGTCCGCCATACAGCAAAATGCACTCAGCAGGGGTGCCGTCCCGCCCGGCCCGGCCTGCCTCCTGATAATAGCTTTCTATATTTTTGGGCATGTTATAGTGGATCACAAAGGACACATTGCTCTTGTCAATCCCCATGCCAAAGGCGTTGGTGGCGACCATTATTGTTTTTCTGTCATATAAAAAATCGTCCTGGTTTTTCGTGCGCTCAGCTTCAGACAGTCCGGCATGATAGCGGGTGGCGCTGTAATGATCTCTAATTAAATTGTCACAAACCTGTTCCACGGTTTTTCGTGTCGAACAGTAAATGATGCCGCTTTTGTCTGTATTGTTTGCCAAATATTTGATTACAGTCTTGTACTTGTCAATTGGTTTTTGCACCTCAAAATAGAGGTTCTCACGGTTAAAGCCTGTGGCCATCACAAAAGGTTTCTGTAGTTTGAGAATTTTAATAATATCCTCTTTGACTTCACTTGTTGCTGTTGCTGTAAACGCTGATATTACCGGTCTTTGGGGCAGCTTTTCGATAAAGCTGTTGATCTTCAGGTAACTTGGCCGGAAATTTTGCCCCCACTGGGAAATGCAGTGCGCCTCATCAACTGTGACCATTGCTATCTTCTCATTTTGCGCAAACTCCAGGAACTCAGCTATGTCTAGCCGTTCGGGCGCCGCATAGATAATTTTATACCTGCCGTTTTTAGCATTTTCTATTACTTTTATGGTTTGGTTATAATTTAGCGTTGAGTTGATAAAAGCCGCGGGCACACCATTGGTAACAAGGGCCTGCACCTGGTCTTTCATCAGCGAAATCAGGGGTGATACAACCAGGGTTATCCCCTCAAGCATCAGTGCCGGCACCTGATAACACAGCGACTTTCCTGCTCCTGTCGGCATAATCCCTATTACGTCTTTGCCGCTTAAAATATGATCTATTAATTTCTCTTGTCCCTCAAGAAAAGTTGTATAGCCAAAATATTGTTTTAAGATTTGTTCTTTTTGCATGTTATAAACTCCCATCAATTCCAAACTGCATAAACGTTTATGGATAATGATTACAACGTTGTATCCTTCTATCTTATTTCAGCATAATCCTGTTTAAATATTTTAAAGAAAAGGGACGGTTCCATTGACAATAAACTGTCAACAGAAACCATCCCTTAGTCACTATCTGGTTAGGCTTAGTCGGGGAATAAATTTTACTCCATACCGATGAATTTTTTAATTGCCTCAATACCGCATTTATGTTTATTGCTCAAAAACACCAACTTTATGCCTTTATCATCAAGATTAAATTTGTCATTAAAATCCTGGGCGATCTCTCTCTTTTCAAGATCAGTCAAGTTGTCGGAAAAACTTCTCACCACAATTAATTTATCAGCTATGTTTGGTGTCAGGTTAAATATTTTTCTAAATATTTCCTCATCGGAAGAATGCACTTTCCCCTTAATCATCAGCACCATTTTGTCCAATTCGGTAAATGGGAAATAATTAAGGTAACTGCGCACAGGATGCGCCTTAGTGTCATAGCCTGGTGTATCGACAAAACTAACATGATCATAGTTTAGAATTATTGAGTCATTTGCACTCAAGCTCCAGTCTGTAGCGTTGGTTTGATGGCCGATGACAGGCCGGGGGACGCAGCTGTAATTACAAATAATATCCAGCAGCGATGATTTCCCGGCGCCAGGCTGCCCCAACAGGCCGATTTTAACATTGCTGCATTCACCGGACCGGAGTTTTTCTTTTAAACCGGCCAGGTTCTCCTCTAATACTGTTAACTTCCTGGGTTTGCTTTCAATTTTCGCTTTCGGTCCAGCCTGCTTGATTAACTTCAATAAATGTTTGGCTGCTTTTGAACCTGTGCTTTTCGCCATCATCAATTCCTGCCCAGCTTTAATTCATTCTCCAAAATCCCTGCCGCGACTTTATGGCAATCGTCTAAATAGGAATGGCCCGCTCTGTAAGTTATGGCAAAGCCCAGGCCGGCGGCTATCGCCTGCCCGACTATGGGGAAATATTTAGACAGCTCTTTTCCGGCCATGTTTTTGGTGAACTGCTTCAATAATAACGGTATGCCTTCCCTGGTGCCGTACTTAAAAACATTGATCGCTATGGGGGTTAACGCCGGAGCTATACTCTTAACCTTTTCTCCCGTCAGCCCGTAAGCGTCTCTTATATAATTAAACAACTTCAGCAAAACCCCCAAGTCAACGCCTATATCCAGCCCCGGAATGATATTTATGGCATTGGCGGCGGCAAGACCGGCGTACCTGACAACCAGCGATTCACAGGCCTTCTTCTTGTCCGCCAGGTGCCGCCTGGTATAGGCCTTGGACAACCTGGCATACTTTTCTCTCTTTGCCGGCTCCAGCGCATTTATTATGCCTTCCTGCAGTTCTCCCAAACCATGACCGGTCTTGCAGCTGGTGAAATAGACTTTGACAGGCGCCCCAATTTGCCGCTGCGCATCTTCAACTATGGTATTCTCCAGATCTTTTTGTGCTTTGCCCTCTTCCCAGATATCATCGTGTTTATTCCTGACAAATAAGCACACTTTTCCTTTTGCCTTCAGCATTCTGAAAAAATCAGTGTCTGCTTCATGAAATTTGCCTGCAAACACACAGATAAATAAATCAAAACGTTCCGGAGCAAATTCCCGCATGAAAAATGCGGCTGGGAATTTTGTTGTGCCGTAACCCGGCAGGTCAACAAAACAAAGATTCTGCAGCACCATTGCTTCCGCGCAGCCATCATCGCCGCTGTAATGTATCAGCTGCTCCTTCATTGTGGCATCTGTCTTAACCCCTGTCTCTGCGGCGCTATAGCCTACCAGTTTATTAATTATCGATGATTTTCCGGCGCCGGGCTGGCCGAATAAGGCAATGGTGATTTTTTGGTCCATCTCTTTTTCTAAGCTGCTCTTAATTCTTGCGATATCACCGGCGATGTTCAAAATCAATACCTCCGACTGAAGAGATCATCACTCTAATCTTTTCGTCAATTTTTTCTGCTTTCCTTTGTTATGGCATTTATTGATGTCACAAACAAAACCTCCAAACTGATGCTCATATTTTACATCAGCTAAGAGGTTTGCACAAAGTTCGGGACAAAGGATGTCTTCCTTTACAAGAACTCCATTGACTGTCACAATTGTGACAGCCCAATCAGGAGGATTACAACTAATAACACCACAATTAGCTTCTGGAAGCCGCAAAGCAGTTTTCACAATTTTATAACAGCCTGTACCCCACTCCCGGCTCGGTTATGATGTGACGCGGGCGCGAAGGGTCAGACTCAATTTTACGGCGCAGCTGAGCGATATATACCCGCAGGTACTGGGTGTCGTTTTCATAGGAAGGACCCCAGACAGCGCGCAGCAGCTGCCTGTGAGTCAGGACTTTTCCGGAATAAACGGCCAAATTCCGCAACAGCTCATATTCAGTCGGGGTCAGCTTGATCACATTCCCATCAACAGTTACACGGCGCTGCGCCACATCTATTTCCAGATCACCAAAATTCAAAACCGGCTCATTGCCGAGACCGGCGGCATGACGCAGGGCCGCCCTGATGCGGGCAAGCAGTTCCCCCATGCCGAAAGGCTTGGTGACGTAATCATCAGCCCCATTGTCCAGGGCGTTAATCTTATCATTTTCATGTTCCCTTACAGACAATATTATTACCGGTGTTTTAGACCATTCCCGCAGGCGCCTGAGAAATTCCAGCCCATCCAGGTCGGGAAGCCCCAAATCAAGGATAACCAGGTCCGGCCGAAAAACCGCAGCTTTATTCAGGCCGTCCTGACCGCTAACAGCTTCTTCCAGCTCGTAACCGTAACTTGTAAGAGCAACCTTGAGAAGTCTGCGTATCTGTTTTTCATCGTCTATGATCAGGATACGCGCCCCTGTTTTAGTTTCCATCGCTGCTACCTTTACCCTGGTCTGGCTTACTGCCCGTTGCATCGTCAACCAGGGGCAGTACAAATGTAATGATCACTCCCCCGGAGGGGTTGTCGGACGCCCAGATTTGTCCGCCGTGAGCTTCGATAATGCCCCTGCAGATCGCCAGCCCCAGCCCGGTACCGCTCACCTGGCGGGGAGAATAAAGGCGATAGAATTTATCAAATACCCGTTCCATATCTTCGAGGGGGATTTTCAAGCCCCTGTCGGCCACAGATACTTCTAACCGCTTTTTGCTGTGGCGGGCGGTAATAACGACTGCACTGCCTGCCTCAGAAAATTTCAGCGCGTTATCCAGCAGATTAACCAGCACCTGTTCGATTAAAACAGAATCAGCCCGCAGCAAAGGCAGATCTGGCTGGATTTGAATTTCAACGGGACGGTTTCTCAGATGCTCACCCAGGCGGCTTATGGCTACGCCAATGATATCCTGCATATCGCACCATTCTTTATTCAACTGAAGCATACCGCTTTCCAGCCTGGCCATATCCAGGAGATTATTAATAAACCTGTCCATCCGCGTGGCCCCCTGATTAATGTTCTGCAGGAGGTCGCGGCGGGCGGTGGGAGTGTAGACGCTGTCTTCTTCCAGAAGACCGGTAACGGCCCCGATTATGGAGGCAAGGGGGGTCCGCAAATCGTGGGACAAGGAATTAAACAAGGATGTCCGCAGCCTTTCTGATTCAGCCAGGAGCTCTGCTTCCCTGGTCTGCTCCGTAAGCTGGATCCGGGTTAGGGCTACAGCTGCCAGACCGGCGAATGCTTCCAGCAGACGCCGCTGCTCCGGCACCAGATAACGTTCAGGGTTATTGAACCAGATCCCCAGGACACCCCGGACCCCCTGTTCTGTCCGCAGTGGAATATAAAGTCCGGCAGCACCGTTAAGTGTGTCTGTCCCCCTGCCGGCCATCTCGTTATGTTCATAAACCCAGGTGGCCACCGCCCACTCGTTATCAACCAGCAGGCTCTCCCCTTTTGGTACCGAGCTTGCCTGCAGTCTTAACTTTCCGCTTTTGTCAGGCAGCAGCATTAGGACCTGTCCTTCTATGGTTTCGGCAACTTTCCGGGCCACGCTTTCCAGCACCGCATCCAGTTCAGCCACAGCCGCAATTTCGCTGCTCAGGGCATAAAGGGCGGCTGTCCTGGTCTCCCGCTGCCTGGAGCTGATCACCTGCTGCCGCAGGCGGGCTGACAGGGTGCCTGTCATGAGGGCCACCAGCAGAAAAACGGCAAAACTGATGAGGTAACGCAAATCAGCTACTGTAAAATTGAGGGTGGGCGGGACGAAAAAAAAGTCAAACGTCAGCAGCCCAACCACAGCCGCAAACACGGCCGGGCCTGTTCCCCATCTCACAGCGCTGAATAAAACAGGCAATAAATAGATCATGGCAATATCGACCAGACCCAGGTAAGGGCCCAGCAGGCCGGCCAAAATAGTTATCAGGACTATCATTAAGAAGGTCCCGGTATAAGGGGCAAGCACAATCGTCTGGCCTACAGGAGCGGCAACCTGTTTCTCCCGGTCTTCCCTTAGCCTGCCTGGAATCACATGGACACTGATCTCCTGGCTTTGCCTGATGACCTTGTCCACCACCGAACCATGCAGCCATTCCCAGAGCCTGGAGTGAAGCGGTTTGCCGATAATGATTTGGGACACATTGCGTTTCCTGGCCACTTCCAACAGTTCTTCGGCCACATTGCTGGCAGTTAAGGTCATCGTTTCCGCTCCCAGTTCCCAGGCCAGGGACAGGTTTTTTGCCAGCTGGTCCCTCTCAGCCTCACTGGCCGGTATCCGGCGCGGGGCCTCCACATTAACTGCCAGCCACTCTGCCTGCAGCCCTTCCGCCATGCGCCGGGCAACCCTGATTAACTGGGCGGAAAAAGGACTCTGGCTGACACAGACTAAAACCCGCTCCCCGGCAGGCCACGGTCCTGCAATCCCATGCAGGCGCATGTAGTCTTCCACCTGGCGGTCGACCCGTTTGGCCGTGTAACGCAGGGCCAGCTCCCGCAGGGCGTTGATATTGCCGCTGCGAAAAAATTTCCGCAGCGCCTCCCCGGCCTGCTCGGGAACATAGATCTTGCCGTCCTTCAACCGCTGGATCAACTCTTCCGGCGGGATATCTACCAGCTGGATCTGAGAAGCAGTCTCCAGAATCCTGTCAGGAACGGTTTCCCGCACGGTCACGCCGGTTATCTGGGCCACAATGTCGTTCAATGTCTCCAGGTGCTGTATGTTTAAAGTAGTATATACATTAATCCCCGCAGCCAGCAGTTCTTCCACATCCTGGTGGCGCCGGGCGTGACGGGAACCGGATATATTCGTGTGGGCCAGTTCGTCCACCAGCACCAGTTCGGGCCGGCGCTCCAGCAGGGCGTCCAGGTCCATTTCGGCAAATTCCTTGCCCCGGTATTCCAGCATGTGGGGAGGTACTGCCGGCAGGCCCTTCAGCAGGGCCTCCGTTTCTTTCCGCCCGTGCGTCTCCACCCAGCCGGCCACCACGTCCACGCCCTCGGCAAGCCGCTCCCTGGCAGATTCCAGCATGGCGTAAGTTTTCCCGACACCGGCTGCAGCCCCGAGAAAAATTGTCAGCCTGCCCAGGCCCTCATTTTTCATGCTGGCCAGCAGCGCATCAGGGTCTGCCCGCTTTTCTTTTGCCATTTAATTAATCCCCCGCCTAACTAAGGCCATCGTAATCTGCATTAATATAACATATCTGTTCTACTGCATCTCGTCCAGTGACAAGTTAAGTTTCAGTACATTCACCCTCGGCTCTCCCAGAAAACCCAGCTGGCGCCCTTCGATATGCCGTTCCACCAGCTCGCGCACTTCTGCCTCCGGCAGCTGCCTGGCCCGGGCCACACGGGACACCTGGAGCCGGGCGGCTTCCGGGCTGATGTGGGGGTCAAGGCCGCTGGCCGAAGCAGTAACCAGATCGGCAGGCACCGCGCTGTCCGGGCTTAATTCGTTTTCGCCGCGGACCTGGCCCGCCTTTTCAGCCACCTTGTCCAGCAGTACCCTGCTGGTCGGGCCCAGGTTGGAGCCTGAGGAAGCGGCGGCATCGTAGCCGTCCTGCCCGGCAGCAGAAGGGCGGCCGTGGAAATAGCGCGGGCCGGTGAAGCTTTGCCCGATCAAAGCCGAGCCGACCGGTGCGCCGTCACGGTAAACCAGCGAACCATTGGCCTGGCGTGGGAATATTGCCTGGGCCAGCCCGGTCACAGCCAGGGGGTAGACGATACCCGTCAGCAAGGTCATTACCAGCAGCATCAGGAACGCCCTGCTCAGCAATTTAAACATCTCCAGTCACTCTTCCTTTCCAAAAAAGCCGCCGCCTGACGCCAAATCTAACTTAAGCCCAGGGACACCAGGATGAAGTCAATCACTTTAATGCCGATAAAAGGGGCGATCAAACCGCCCAGGCCGTAAATCAGGATGTTTCGCCTCAATATAATATTGGCTCCCAGCGGGCGGTAGGTGACCCCGCGCAGTGCCAGCGGCACCAGGGCCACGATAATCAGGGCGTTAAAGATCACCGCCGAAAGGATGGCGCTTTGCGGCGTGGCCAGCCCCATAATATTCAAAATGCCCAGTTCGGGATATGTGGCCACAAAAATAGCCGGAATGATGGCAAAGTACTTGGCGATGTCATTGGCAATGCTGAAAGTGGTCAGCGATCCCCTGGTCATCAACAGCTGCTTGCCTGTCTCCACTACCTCAATCAGTTTGGTGGGGTTGCTGTCCAGGTCCACCATGTTGCCCGCTTCCTTGGCTGCCTGGGTGCCGCTGTTCATAGCCACGCCCACATCAGCCTGGGCCAGGGCCGGAGCGTCGTTGGTCCCGTCTCCGGTCATCGCCACCAGGTGGCCGGCGGCCTGGTATTCGCGGATCAGCTTTAACTTGGCCTCCGGCGTAGCCTCAGCCAGAAAGTCATCCACACCGGCCTCGGCAGCGATTGCCGCGGCGGTGAGTTTGTTATCACCGGTAATCATCACTGTCTTGATCCCCATGCGGCGCAGCTGGGCAAAGCGCTCTTTAATCCCGCCCTTGACCACGTCTTTTAAATAGATGGCTCCCAGCGCCCGGTCTCCTTCGGCCACTACCAGGGGTGTGCCGCCTTTCTTGGCGATATCTTCCACCACAGCCCTTAGCTCGGGCGGCAGCACCGCACCCTGTTTCCGCAGATAATTTTCTACGGCGCTGGCAGCCCCCTTCCGGATCTCTTTCCCGCCTATATTCACACCGCTCATGCGGCTCTGGGCGGTGAAAGGCACAAAGGAAGCCCCCAGGGTGGCCAAATCCCGCTCGCGCAAATTATATCTTTCCTTGGCCAGGATCACAATGCTCCGTCCTTCCGGCGTTTCATCGGCCAGGGAGGCCAGCTGGGCCGCATCGGCCAGCTTCTCCGGGGATACCCCCAGAGCTGGTACAAATTCTGTGGCCATGCGGCTGCCCAGGGTAATGGTGCCGGTTTTATCCAGCAGGAGCACGTCCACGTCGCCGGCCGCTTCAACCGCCCGGCCGGACATGGCCAGCATGTTGCGCTTCAAAAGGCGGTCCATCCCCGCGATCCCAATGGCGCTTAAAAGGCCGCCAATGGTAGTGGGGATCAGGCAGACCAGAAGCGCTGCCAGCACAGGCAGGGAAACCACGGCGCCTGAGTACAGCGCATAAGGCTCCAGGGTGGCCACCGCCAGCAGGAATATGATTGTCAAGCCGATCAGTAAAATGGTTAACGCAACTTCATTGGGTGTTTTTTGACGCCTGGCCCCTTCCACCAGGTGAATCATCCGGTCGAGAAAAGTCTCCCCGGGATTGGCAGTGATAGATACCTTAATCCAATCGGAAAGCACCCGGGTGCCGCCCGTAACAGAGCTGCGGTCTCCGCCTGACTCCCGGATAACCGGCGCTGATTCACCGGTAATGGCGCTTTCATCTACCGAGGCAATTCCCTCTATCACTTCACCGTCACCGGGGATAAAGTCCCCCGTCTCCACCAGCACCACATTTCCCTTGCGCAACTGAGAGGACGGTACAATCTCCGTCCCGCCATTGTTCAGCTTTTTAGCCTGGATTTCACTGCGGGTGCGGCGCAGGGCCGCTGCCTGGGCCTTGCCCCTGCCCTCGGCCAGGGCCTCGGCGAAGTTGGCAAAGAGGACGGTAATCCAGAGCCAGGCTGCGATCTGCACGTTGAACCAGAGAGTGGCAGACTGGCCGCCCGCGATATCCCTGACGGTGAAGTAGGTCGTTAAAAGGGCTGATATTTCCACCACGAACATCACCGGGTTCGTCCACAAAAGGCGCGGATCCAACTTGTAAAACGAATCTCTGGCGGCCCGGGAGAAAATAGCACTGTTAAAGCCGCCGTCTTTTTTTATGCTATGAAAACTGCCGTCACCAGCCATGCTCAGATCCTCCCTAAAAGGCTTTTCCAGCATTCATTAAAAGATGTTCTACAATGGGGCCCAGGGCCAGGGCGGGGAAAAAGGTCAGCGCCCCGACGATCAGCACCGTGCCGGCCAGCAGGAGGGCAAACAAGACCCCGGTGGTCTCGAATGTTCCCGGGCCGGGCGGCGTTATTTTCTTGCCAACCATGCTCCCGGCAATGGCCAGCACCGGCAGGATGACACCAAAACGCCCGATAAGCATGGCCAGACCGAGAGACAGGTTATAGAAAAGGGTGTTGGCGTTCAGGCCGGCAAAAGCACTGCCGTTATTCCCCGCCGCGGAAGAAAAGGCGTAGAGGATTTCGCTGAAGCCATGCGGCCCAGCGTTCAAAACAGATGACGTGCCTGTTTGAGTGGCCGCCGCCAGGGCGCTGCCCGCCAGGATGGCGACTGCCGGGATGAGCACCGCCAGGACTGCCATCTTTGTTTCCCTGGACTCTATCTTCTTGCCCAGGTATTCCGGTGTGCGGCCCACCATCAGGCCGACGATAAATACAGTCAGGATCACAAATACCAGCATGCCGTAGAGTCCCGCACCCACACCGCCGAAAACAACCTCGCCCAGCATAATCTGCATCAGGGGCGCGAGGCCGCCCAAAGGAGTGAGGCTGTCGTGCATGGCGTTGACAGCGCCGCAGGAAGCAGCGGTGGTTATTGTGGCAAAGAGCGTAGAGTCAGCCATGCCAAAACGCACTTCTTTCCCTTCCATAGACGGGCCGTTAACACCCAGGGCGCTGATCTGAGGATTGCCAACCACCTCGCCGGCAAAGCAAACACCCAGAAACATGATAAATAATATTAACATGGACGCCAGGATCACTTTGCCCTGTTTTACATTGCCGACCATATGCCCGAAGGTAAAGGTAAGCCCGGCCGGGATTAACAGGATGGCCAGCATCTCCAGAAAGTTGGTCAGGGGAGTCGGGTTTTCAAAAGGATGGGCGGAATTGGCGTTAAAGAAGCCGCCGCCGTTGGTGCCCAACATTTTAATAATCTCCTGTGAAGCCGCGGGGCCCATAGCAATGGTTTGGCCCGCTCCCTCCAGGGTGTGCGCCGTCAGGTAAGGGCCCAGGTTCTGGATAACACCCTGGGAAACCAGCGCCAGCGACCCGATCAGCGACAGGGGCAGCAGGACCCAGAGGACGGAACGGGTCAGGTCCACCCAGAAGCTGCCGATAGTACTGGCGCTGCGCCGGGACAAGCCGCGGGTCAGAGCGATCACCACTGTCAGACCGGTAGCCGCGGAAACAAAGTTCTGCACCGTCAGGCCGGCCATCTGGGTAAAGTAGCTCATAGTGGCTTCGCCGCTGTAGGCCTGCCAGTTGGTATTGGTCATAAAGCTGGCTGCCGTGTTAAAAGCCAGGGCCGGCTTTACCGCTCCAAAATGCTGGGGGTTGAAAGGCAGGTATCCCTGCGCGAGCTGTATTAGGAAAAGCAAAAGCATCCCCAGGAGGTTAAAAACCAGGAGAGCAGCGGCGTAACCACGCCACCCCATCTCTTCCTCGGCCGCCACTCCCAGCAGGCGGTAAATGAACCGCTCCAGCGGGCGCAGCACACGGTCCAAAATAGTGCGCTCACCGGTATAAACTTTGTACATATAGCGCCCGAGAGGTGCGGCCAATACTATAAGGATAACAATATACAGCAGGATTTGAATAATGTCCGTTGTCTTCATTACAGATCCTCCGCCTTAATCAGCGAATATATGAGGTAAAGTAAAAGGCCGACAGTTATTATTCCGCCTAAAAGCATATCAGCCATGAATATACCTCCCCTGCGGACAGCAGGTCATTTCCTAAATCAAGTGCTGTTACCAACAATTAAATTATGTACGTTTTCGAATCAATTTGGGATCAAAAAAAAGGGGAATAGTATAAAGATAATATAAAAATAACGTCCCCTGTTTTTCCAGGCAGATGCCCTGCCCCGCCTTATAATTATCTGCTTTTTACCGGGTGCCTGATCACGGTCTTTAATTTTTCCGGAGCGGTTTTTCTGGGATCGCTTAAATATATTTCATGGTGCTTCCTTTTTTCTGAAAGGTCATTAACAAAACCGCTCGCGACAGTAAATTCTTCTAAGATCCGCACTGTTTCAGGCTCGCTGTCATAGGGGCCGACATGAAGGATTTGCACACACATTCCTTCTGTGAAATCCTCCAGCCTCGCAGCGGAAAGGTCAATCGCCGGCTTCTTTTTCTGCAGTTCTTCCTTTGCCCAGCGGAACACTTCCCCTGTAACGAAATCCGGCTGTCTAATCATGGCCGTCCACAGCATTTTCTCTTTGTCTGCCACGGGCCGCTCATCAAACTTCTCATCTTCAAACCACCAGAGCCCTTCCAGGGGCGGCACCACATATGCGAAATAGCCTTTTGGTCTACTTTTGCCCATTTTACTCATCTTAATGGTGTAGGATAAACCATATAAGGCTTCAACTGCCTTTTGATATTCTCCGTCCACGGTATTCGGATTCCCTTTGCCATCGATCATGATAAAGGTCATTTTGGGTATGTCGATAAGCATTGGCTTCGTTCTCGGCAAATACAAATCTTTATAGGTTTTCTTGAAATCGAATACAGCTGGCATGAAAAGCACCTCTTTATTAAATGATTTGCGACCAGAAGCCGGCCGCTATTTTGCAAACTCAATGATTACCTCTTTTACATCCCACAGATTTTCCAGTCTTTCCTTTGCTTCCTCCTTAATGGTGGCGGCAAATTGATGGTCTTCCGGCAGGTCTACCGCCACACGGATGACGCCGTCTTTTACTTCCACTGACTTGACCAGGTTTGTGGCCACCATATCCAGGCCCTTCATGGGATTCATCACCCGGCTGAGCCTTTTGCGCACAACTTCCTCTGTCGTTGCCTCCTTGCTGGTCACCAGGCCCTGCTTTTCCTCATAATTCAGGATAGCGCTCCTCAAGCCTTCTATCGCCAGCACTGAGCAGTGCGCCTTGATCGGCGGCAGTCCACCCAGGGCCTCGGAGGCATCTTTCCAGGTTATTTTTTTTGCTTCATCGATGGTCTTTCCTTTTGACAGCTCCGTGATGATCGAGCCAGTGGCGATATTGGAAGCGCAACCATAGGATTCAAACTTGACATCCGTGATCTTTTTCGTTTCCGGCTCTACCTTGATGTAGACCGAGACCATGTCCCCGCAGGCCGGGCTGCCTTCCGTCGCTTTACCGTCAGGATTCTCAATTTTGCCGACATTGTGTGGGTTGCGAAAATGTTCCAATACGATTTCATTATAGGGAAATGCCATTTTATACTCCTCCTTTTTTTCCTAAAGGGCTGATTACTCTCAGGTTCCCGACGATCTTGGCCATAGTGTCCACAATATGGCTGACCTCTTCCATAGTATTGTAGCGGCCCAAAGTAAAACGGATCGACCCGTGCGCCCTCTCGTGGTCGCCGCCGATGCCCATAATCACGTGGCTTGCTTCCAATGAGCGGCTGAAGCAGGCCGACCCGGTACTGACAGCAATCCCGTACATATCCAGGTGCAGGGTGATCGACTCTCCTTCGACGAAGTGAAAGGTGATATTCGCATTCTGCGGCACCCTTTTTTCCGGGTGACCATTCAAAGTAACATGAGGTATTTTCGCCAGTATCAACTCAATGATTTTATCGCGCATCTCTTTTAAGCGCGCGTTCTCTTCGTCCGAAACCAGATCAACGGCCCTGGCAAACCCGACAGCCCCCGGAATGTTTTCGGCCCCCGCCCTCAGGTTAAATTCCTGGTAGCCGCCGTCCATGATTTTGGCAATCTGCGTACCCTTGCGGATATACAGCCCGCCGATGCCCTTTGGGCCGTGGATCGTATGCGCGGACACGGATATCAGGTCAACAGGGATTTTTTTGACATCCAGCGGCACCCTGGTAAAAGTGTGGGTGGCGTCCGTGTGAAACAGGACTTTCTTATCCCTGCAAAGCCTGCCTATCGTTTCGATATCCTGGATTGTGCCGATTTCCTGGTTGCTGTGCTGAATAGAAACCAGGATAGTCTGGTCGGTCAGCAATCCTTTCAGCTGTTCCATATCAATCAGGCCGTATTCATCCACATCGAGGTAATCCACGTTGAACCCCTGTTTTTCCAGGGCCCGGGCACTGTGCAGGACCGGGAAATCTTCGATAGCGGATATGATGATATGTTTGCCTTTCTTATCACCCAGCGCTTTGGCGACGCCCTTTAAGGCTAAATTGCTCGACTCCGTGCTCCCTGAAGTGAAAATAAATTCACCCGGCTCCGCGCCCAGGGACGCGGCTATCCCGGCCCTTGCTTCCGCCAAAATCTCCCGGGCTTCAAGGCCCTGGGAATAGCCGAATTCCGAAGTGGCCACGGCATAATTATCAAAGTAGCAGGGCGTCATCGCCTCCAGCACTTCCTCGTCCAGCCGCGTCGCTGCCGCATTATCCATGTAAACAGCTTTTATGGTCATATTGTCACCCCTCTATATAAATAACGTTAAGGCCGCGTTCCTGGACTCCTGGATATAGGTCCCCACCGCGCCGTACGTATCAATGAGTTCCTCATTTAAATCGCTGGCTTTTACTCCCATGATCTCCATAGTCATCTCGCAGGCTATGATTTTGCCGCCCAGTTCCTTGAAGTCCGCCATCAGCCTTTGCAGCGAAGCCACGTTTTGTTTGTCCATCCGCTGCTTGATCATGCGCTTGCCCATCCCCAGCATGTGCATTTTCGAAAGAGGCCCCTTCTCCAGCCCGCCTTTTTTCAGCCGCAGTAAGCCCCAGAATGTAAAGTACATTGTTGCCTCCATGCCCATCGCCAGGGCCCCGTTGCCGATGATCAGCGCGCTGTACAGCTTGTCCATATCCCCGCTGTGGACAACAATGGTAGCCTTGTCGCTCATCTTAATACCTCCCATTCATATTCATCACAGAAATGTTGCGCTTTTACTTCTGCAGCTTTATTTTCCACTCATTCCCGAGCTGTTCATCGCTGAGGATCTTTACTGACAGGGCCTCAGCCGCCATCGGGATTTCCTTTTTTGATGCCGGATGGGTGCCGGTTATTTCGATAATGTCTCCCTGTCCGGCTTTTCTCAAGGCCTTGCGCATTTCCACCAGAGGGACCGGGCACGTTTCACCGCGCACATCCACCTTTAACTCTGCCATGAATAAACCTCCCTTTTTTTACATTTCCTCATAAATACAAAACCCAGCCTTATATGGTCGGTTGCACTGCCAGCTCAAAACGAAAGATAAGCTTCCAATGCCTTTTCACATTTATCGCTCCCATTTTTTTGATTCAATTCTTTGGTAATTATATAAATAATTTATTAACAATAAATTAATATATAATAAAAATTTAATAAATTATGGAAGGGACAAGCGGGGACAGGTACCTCGTCCCCCCTGTCCCTTTTAACTGCAGGTTAATAAAATATTATTAAAAGTTAAATACGGCTCCCTTTAATCCCCCTTCTTTCCTGCTATACTGGTATTAGGAATTCCTAATGGTAATTAAAGTCTGAAAGGAGAAATCGATGATGCCGGATTTAAAAATCAGTGAAAAAATATATGCTTTAAGAAAAGAAAAAGGGGTGACCCAGGAAAAACTGGCGGAATTTTTAG
>Ga0209429_10001133_pt1 | contig 17061 bp, 18 predicted proteins | sample BarGraNGADG00212_3_FD_184493 | JGI IMG/M metagenome (GOLD analysis project Ga0209429, IMG submission 184493) | Arctic peat soil microbial communities from Barrow, Alaska - Barrow Graham LP Ref core NGADG0004-212 (SPAdes) (version 2) | ecosystem: Environmental > Terrestrial > Soil > Wetlands >...
GGTATTGTTGGGGAAAGGGAGATTGCAGATCAAATGATCAAATGAATTTTAAAAGCAGACTATAGATACTGCTTTCATCACTAACTTAATGACATTGCCCTTAAAGCATGGCCGCAAATGCTCATTTAAATTTATGAAGAAAGTATATAAACGTTGTGTTTTATTCTATGATAATTATGATTACTACCATTTTGATCATTTTCGAAATTATTCACCATGATTGAAATAAAAATCATAAAAAGAACGAGCGCATAAGCCCCTTGTCCTGCCGTCCGCCCCATTTCCACCGATTCCCATTTCCAGAATAATATCCAATACTTCCCTCTCCTTTTATCCACGATTCGGTGTTTTTCCTCATATGCTATGATGAAGCCACAGGCCTTGCAAAACCGCAAAACCAGAAACTATTTAAACCCCCACCCCCAATAGTATGTTCGTAACATTACGAATAATTCCAAAAAGGAAATCCAATCAAAATGAACCCACAAAATATCAAACCAAAGAAAGATTTCAACAGCCGCCTGGAAAATGCAAAGAGCCTGCCTGATATCTTTGAAGTCGTGAAGGCGGCGGTATGGGAATGCCATAGAAAAAGCCGTGGAGGCCTGATGCTGGGACTTGCAAATCTTGGGAATCACCCACAGGGATTTTTCGGGGCTTTCTATCCCGTTGGTTCAAATGTCATTGTAATGAATAAGATCCCTCTTGATAGGATAAAAGAAACACGAGATGAACTTTACAAACCTTATGCTTTCCATGTCCTTCTCCATGAATACCTGCACACGCTGGGCTATATGGATGAAAGCGGCGTGAGAAAGATGGCGCATGAGATCACAAAAGAAGTTTTCGGGGAAGAGCATCTCTCGACCAAGATAGCTGCGAATACGGCACCATACTTTAAAAATCTTGTTTACCCATATGCCTCCTGGCAGCCCGACGATATGAAAATGGAGCTTGTGTGTGGTTTTGACAGGGGAAGCACGGATTATATCGGTTGAAATAAGGATTAGTCCCTGAACTTACCAAATCTAATTAACCGCAAAGTTCGCAAAGCACAGTTCCAATGAAAAAACAACGAACTGGTACGAACTAAAACGAACTCTGATGACGTGAGTTCGTATCGAGTTCGTTGTGTTGCTATTTTTTTCATACCAGAAGATAATAAAAAGTCTCTCAATTCATGCATATCTCCCCCTTGATCCGATCTCTTTTTCCCTTTTAAATACATCCTGCGCTCCCGAAAATGTCAATGCATACCCTTTTTTAAATGCCCCAATAAGTACATCATGCCCCTCATGTGTGCTCTCAAAAGTCTGGAAAAGCACATGTACATCAACCCCTCGCGCTTCCACTGTTTTATCAAGATACGAGAGACCAAAATCAATAAGATATAGTTTGCCTTCTTTGAATAAAATATTCGAAGTGGTAAGGTCTCCATGAATTAATCCACCAGAATGTAGCCGCCCTATCAGTTCCCCGGTTTTTTCACTAAGATTTGGTGTAATTATCTTCTTAAGAGCTGTCCCTTCAATAAATTCCATTTTGATCTCAAAATCACTTACATCCCTAATTATCGGCGTTGGAACTCCGCATCGCCGTGCCTCTGAGATCAACCTGGCTTCAGAACGTGTCCTTTCCCTGCGTATGGTATCATCTATTTCCTTTATGCGATAGCTTTTCGATACCCTTGTCTTCGTGATAGTATTTCCATCAAGAGTTATCATAGCTTCGGCGCCACTTGCGATCTTCCCTGGACATTTATTCTCTTCATCCACGAACATATCACATTCTTTGGGGATCCATCTCACTACTTCTTCATCAGGCCGAAAGTTTGGATTTACCTTTGAATCTGCTATCGATGTCCTGTATCCCGATTTATACATCAAAAGACCAAGATATGCGATCATTGCGCCGTTATCACCCAGGAACCTTTTTTCTGGGACATAAAAATCAATACCCCGGTCTTCACACATTATCGTGAGCATCCCCCTCAATCTCGAATTGGCCCCCACGCCTCCTGCAAGCAGGACTTCGTGTTTTCCTGTATGAGCAATTGCACGTTCTGTTACTTCTACAAGCATTGCAAAAGCTGTTTCCTGGAATGAATGACAGACATCCGGCAAAGGGAATTTTTTTGCAGATTCCTGTGCTGCGGTTGTTAATCCTGAAAATGAAAAATCCATACCTTTTACAGTATATGGAAGCGAAATATAGTGCGAGGCCTGCTTCGCAAGTTCTTCAACTTTTGGTCCACCCGGATGCGCTAAGCCGACAGACCGCGCAAACTTATCAAGGGCATTCCCTATGCCTATATCAAGCGTTTCCCCGAATACCCTGTATGAACCTTTCCTATATGCCAGAACTTGTGAGTTCGCTCCGCTCACATACAGGGTGACAGGATCTAAAGCTTGCGTTTTCCATCTTCCTACCTCAATATGCGCTATGCAATGGTTCACACCAATAAGTGGCACATCAAGAGATAATGAGAGAGCCCTGGCGGCTGTTGCCACAGTGCGGAGACATGGGCCAAGCCCTGGTCCCTGTGAAAATGCCACAGCATGGATATTTCGCCCTCCTTTTTTAAGGGTCTCGCTTACTACTTTTGTTATGTGGTTGGCATGATGCTGCGCCGCCTCACGTGGGTGGATGCCACCCGAAACGGGACGGTATGTAGCGGTCGTTTCTGCAATTAAATCATTTTCATCAACTATTGCTGCGCTCAGGTTCCATGCAGTTCCTTCAATACCAAGGATAGAAATTCCAGACATTATTCCTGTGCTTTCATTAAATTGGTCTGTAAAATAAGTATCGGATAATTGTATTAATTTTTTTTATTTTTTAATAATAATTATCAGTAACCTTTACATATAATCGGGACTATAAAGTTATTAATTAGTTATTAATTAGAGGTGTTATACTGTATAAGCGAGATAATAGTAATCAGCAGCCGGAAGAATTTACAAGAGTTCGCCTGCCGCAGAAAAAAGCAGGCGAAGTGCTTGGCACAGTTGAAAGCTTGCTGGGGGCAAACAAACTGCGTGTAAGGTGCATGGACGGCGTAGTAAGACTTACTCGCATTCCTGGAAAAATGAAAAAAAGTACATGGATCAGGGAAGGGGATGTGGTTATAGTTGTGCCATGGTCTTTCCAGACTGAAAAAGCCGATATTATCTGGAAATACAGCGGACCCCAGGTAAACTGGCTTGAGAGAAAAGGATTTTTGAAAACTTGATTCAGTGTATGGCAAGTGATAAGAAGCTTTCCCGCATGGATGAGAAAGTAGATGAATTGCGTACACGGATAAAGGATTCTGATAATCGGCAAGTTTATGACGATGTTTTTGACAATGCCACATTGATGGCTCTTTATGACCTTTCAAAAAAAGGTTATATAGATGCATTGGGGGGCTGTTTTAGTACAGGTAAAGAAGCAAATCTTTTCCATGCCATATCTAAAAAAGACGATATGCTTGAAGTAGCTGTAAAAATATACCTGATATCCACTGCAAATTTCAATTCAATGAAAGACTATATTCTGGGAGATCCGCGTTTCCAGGGCATCAAGCATGCAAGAAAAGATATAATACTTGCCTGGACAAAAAAAGAATTCAAGAACCTGATGCGTGCAGAAGAAGCAGGAGTCCGGGTGCCAAAACCCTATGTTACACAGAGGAACATATTGTTAATGGAATTCATAGGAAAAGATGGCGTTCCGATGCCCCAGCTTAAAGATGTGAAACTTTCCAATGAGGAAGCTTCGCATATTCTTGAAAAGATAACTGGATATATGAACCTGTTATATACAAAGGCAAAACTTGTCCATGCTGATCTTAGCGAATACAATATATTGGTTGATATGGATACGATGGAACCAGTTATAATAGATATGGGGCAGTCTGTCCTGACCGACCATTTCAATGCGCAGACTTACCTTTGGCGAGATGTTACCAATATCGCACGATATTTCGGGAAATTAAATATCCTGGTAAATGAAGAAGAAATGATGTCAATTATAAAAAGAAAAGAAGAGGAAGAAAAATGACAGAGCTTATTAAAATCCCGCATGAGAGAATAGCGGTTCTTGTTGGCCCCAAAGGCCAGATAAAAGAATTGATCGAGGAAAAATCAACTGCGACCCTGAATATTGATAGCGAAAGCGGAAATGTGGAAATATCAAATCCGAAGGACGCACTCTTGGGAATGCGGGCTAAAGAAGTTGTGCAGGCAATAGCGCGGGGTTTTAATCCTGAAAAAGCCTTGAAATTGTTTGATCATGACATGCTAATGTTTGAGACAATAGATCTTTCAAATATTGCCCGGACTGAAAAAGACCTCGAGAGGATAAGAGGAAGAATTATTGGAAAGGATGGAAAGACAAGGGAAATATTTGAGACCCTTACCAATGCATATATTTCTGTTTATGGTAAGACCATTAGCTTGATAGGATATCCTGAGCAGAATACAGTGGCAAGAACTGGCATAAATATGCTCCTGGAGGGTTCAGCACATGGACCTGTTTATTCTTTCCTTGAGAAGAAGAAAAGCGATTTGAAGCGGGCAGAACTTGGGTTGTAATATATAGGGATTTGGATAAATACATGACCAGGTGACCATGAAGCTTTTGTTTTTTCTAACAAAGCTTCATGGTAGCTTTCTGGTCAATTCCATAGTTCATTCCTTTCCGATCATAACTTCTGTCGCTTTTACGATAGCGATCACTTTATCATTCTTTTTGATATCAAGGGATTCAACAGCTTCAGTTGTGATAACCGCAGTTATGGTTGCAGGTTCTATCTGGATCTTTACCTTTGACACGAGATCCCCCTTTTCGATATCCAGTACTTTTCCTTTCATCTGATTTCGTGCAGATATTTTCAATCCAATCACCTCCCAGAAAGTTTTATCATAGATTGTTTGTGCAAGGATATTTTGATATGTAATATATTCATCCATTAAGTTTATTGCTTTTTCGGTCAAAAATGTGCCCTTGTCTTTTCCACCCCGTCTTTTGATTATTACAGGCTCTCCCACACTTTCTTCAATTTTTTTCAGAAGGAGCCATGCATGCTTATAGGAGATGTTGACTTTTTTGCATGCTTTGTTAAGTGACCCCTCTTCTCTAATGGCTTCAAGTAAAGATACCCGCCCCTCACCCATTATGGGTTCATCTTTGTCATTTACAAGCCATAATTTCGTCTTAACTTGTGTTCTTTCTATTACGACCATTATTTTAAGCAGGTTTTATTAATATATAAACTCACCATTTATAAATGCATAAGACCTTGCATCATTCGGGTTTGTGAACATCTGCTCTTTCGTGTTAACTTCGATCAATTCTCCGTTTAGCAGAATTCCTACCCTGTCAGCAAGACGTCGCACCTGATAAATATTATGTGATGCCATGATAATCGTGGTGCTAAGCTCGCTTCTGATCTTTCTAATGATCTCTTCTATCTTCGCAACATTAGCAGGATCAAGATTAGCTGTTGGCTCATCCAGAAGAAGAACATCAGGTTTAAAAACAATCGCCCTCGCAAAAGCCATACGCTGGGCCTCACCTCCCGAAAGGGTAAGAGCTTTTTGGTTTTCACAACCTGCAAGTCCCACAATAGCAAGAGCATCGATCACTTTTTTTTCTATTGTTTTCTTATCCACCCTGCGGATCACCAAGCCATAAGCTACATTGTTGAAAACCGATGTGTTAAATATTGCAGGTCTTTGAAAGAGCATTGACATCCTGCGCATGACGTTATTTTTTTGCAGGATCGCGTTATCATTCCCATTAAAAATAAGTTTGCCGGTTGTGGGCATCTCCAACAAATTCAATAGCCGCAACATTGTGGTTTTCCCAACTCCGCTCGGTCCCATAAAAGCAAATATTTCACCAGTGAAAATCTTAAGGTTGATATTTTGTAATACTTTTTTATTTCCAAAGGATTTGCTTAAGTCTTCTATTCTGTACAATTCCTCCAATTTAATCCCTCCTCTGGAAATAGTTGGCCAGGATATTCACAGAGAGTACAAGGGAGATGAGGATAATACCAAGAGCAATCGAGGTTGAGATATCACCTTTACTGGTTTCAGATGTGATCGCAGTCGTGAGAGTGCGGGTTTCAGAAAGTCCCTCACCTATTCCACCCACACTTCCTGTACGGGCAATGTTGCCGCCTACAATGAGAATGGCTCCCACTTCTGCAAGTGCTCTTCCCAGTCCTGCAAGTACTGCTGTGATGATGCCAAATCTTGCTTCTCTTAATGTCGCAAAAGCTGCATCTTTCTCAGTGCCACCGAGAGTATATACAGTCTCTATTATTAATTTAGGAACCGCTTTTATCGCAGCAAGAGAAATGCCAGTAATTATCGGAGTAATAAGAATATACTGTGCAAGAATCATTGCTTCTTTTGTATAAACTATATTCAAGAATCCGAATGGACCCACGGGCACGATCATTAAAAAAACAAATAGACCAACAAAAACCGGCGGCAGCCCCATGCCAGTATTAACAAGTGTGATGAGTGCCTGTTTACCACGAAAATGCACGAAGGATATGGCAAATGCCAGTGGTATTGCTGTAAGGGTAGCAAGGAGAGTTGCAGTGCCTGAAACCCTTATGGAAACTCCTGTTATGCTCATGATATAAGGATTTAAACTGAATATCAGTTCAAATGCTTTTATGATACCCTGAACAAGAAAGTCAGCGGTGCTCATGTCCGTGCCTCTGTTTTCTTATTCATATTTCCATCAATTGAATAGGTATACATTCACCAGTTCACCTTTTTCAATATCCCTGTTTGTTATTACATAACCTTCAACAACGGCAGAACGGGGAGATGCTGAGATTATCGCCGTATTATATTCCCTTTCATACAACTTCATTTGTCTGCCCATAGCGTTTGCTGTATTATTTACTATCTTCACGAAAAGGATGTATTCAAAATCTTTTTCCGGGAGCATAAAATCCTCATTTATCGCAAGCTCCTGCGTTGCTCTTGGATTATCCGTAAAATAGCTTCGCACTATTATCTCAAGAGCAGTCAAAGCCCCGGTTGGTTTGCCAGGGAGTGCAAATACTGGCGTGTCGTTCACAATACCGACGGCAAGGGGTTTTCCCGGTTTGATGGCAACCCTGTGGAATAAGATTTTTCCTGTATCAGCTATCACATCCGCAACAAAATCTCGTTCCCCTACCGAGACCCCACCTGTTGTAAATACTACATCGTATTTTTCGCAAGCTTCAAGCAAAATAATTTTTGTTTTATTATAGTCATCCTGGACAGCGCCCATAAATGTAGATTCACAGCCAATTTCTTTCATAAATCCCTGTATCAGCACCGCGCTAGTATTTTTTATCATGCCATTAAAAATTTCCGTGCCAGTGGAGATTATTCCAGCTCTGATCTTTTTATATACCGGGACTTTTTCGACACCAAGGCTATACAGAAGCGCAGCGCTCTGGGGCATTGTGCGGTGATTTTTCTCAAATATCCGATCCCCTGCAAGGTAATCCGATCCTTCTCGGAAAACGTTTTCCCATTTCTTGAAAGACTTTCCATAAAGGAGATTTTTTCTGACCTCTGAATCCTCCATTTTCAATACTGCATCAGCGCCCTCCGGAAGAAGTGCACCAGTTGCGATCGCTATAGCTTCACCGCAATTTATCTTTACAATTCTATCGCCAGCAAATACACATCCTGAAATTGTGAGCGGATAATGGTCTTGGCTTCGCACAGCAAACCCGTCCATGGCAGCAATATCGAATACAGGGGACATCGAATCTGCAATAATATCTTCACTGATTTCTCTCCCCACAGAATCGTTGAGGGAAACATTTTCTGATTCGCGCTTAAAGTAATATGTCCTTTTAAGTTTCTTAATTTTTTCAAGTGCTTCTGTGAGTGTTATTGGGGAATCCATTTTTTTTAAACCGTCCTTGAGTTTCATTTTTAAAAAAATATTTGAGTGCTACCTGCTTTGATCTGATTTATCTTCCCCCATACGGGAACCACCAGGATCGTGTTTTGTCATTTCCTGAGTTGATATTTACATGCTTGATGCTGACGAATTCCCGGATACCGTTTTTAGCTAAGTCTTTTCCCATACCGCTATGCTTGATCCCGCCCCAGGGACATTGCGGGTGTAGTGTGCATATATCATTTACCCATACCATCCCGCACTCCAGTTGCGAGGACATTTGCATTGCAGTATCCAGGTCCTTAGTCCACACAGATGCTCCTAATCCGTATATGGTGCTATTTGCAAGAGCAATGGCTTCATCCATATTATCAAAAACTGAAATAGCTGCAACAGGTCCGAACACTTCTTCATTCATTACACTCATTTTAGGAGTAACTCCTGTGAGAACTGTAGGTTCGAAGTAATATCCAGCCTTCAATGATAAGGGTTCTTTTCCACCGCATTCGATCAGTGCACCCTTTCTGACAGCATCTTCCACCTGCAATTTGAGTTTCTCTCGCTGTACCATACTGACCATCGGGCCTATGTCAGTTCCCGGATCTAAACTATTTCCAATAACGAGATCCCTGGTCTTCTTTACAAATCCTTTGATGAAAATATCTGATATATCATCTTCAACAAAGATCCTTTTTGGGGAAATGCAAACCTGCCCACAGTTCATGAATCTTCCCCAGACCGCACCGTTTATCGCTTCCTCAATGTCAGCATCTTTGAAAACAATAAAAGCATCGCTTCCCCCCAACTCAAGAGATATCCTATGCAATTTATCAGCAGAGTTTTTCATGATATTCTTGCCAGTATCCGAACTTCCAGTAAAGGAGATCATATCTATATCTGAACTGACAAGACTTTTACCTGTAAAACCATCACCGGTTACAACATTTATCACGCCATCCGGAATCCCGGCATCCTGGCATATTTTGCCTATCTCTATTCCAACGAAAGGGGTCAGGTCAGAAGGTTTAAAAACAACAGTGTTGCCTGCAATAAGTGCAGGAGCTATGGCCCATAATGGAAGTAATAAAGGATAGTTCCAGGGTTTTATTATACCCACAACTCCAACGGGTTCAAATCTGGTAAAGCTGAAGTTATGGGAATTAATTGGAATCGCATCCCCTTCCAGGAATGTTTTCCCCTCATTTGCAAAATATTTTACCATTTCAGAGGTTTTGCGCACTTCGATATTTGATTCAAACAGCGGACGACCCATTTCCATTGTTATGAGGTTGCTGATCTCCTGTGATCTTTTTAGAAGCTCATCCCCGATCCTGGTAAATATTTTTGCTCTTTCTAAAATGTCGGTCTTTTTCCAGCCTTTTTGGGCAAGCTTCGCTTCCTTTACAGCTTCTGTTACCTCTTCACTTCCTGCAAGACATGCTTTCCCCAAGATTTCGCCTGTGGCGGGATTCAAAGATTCGAATTTCTTATCGCAGGTTTCCCATTTTCCTGCGATCAATAGTTTTCCATCAAGCACGGTTTTTACCTCATATGTCCTAAAATTTAAAACTGTTTTATAATATCCTCTCTTGGCCAGAATATATATATAAATTCGGATTTCTTACAAATGCCACAAGTGTCATTCCTACCATTTTTGAAAGCGCAATCCCAGTGCTTAATGGTGCAGCCTTGCTCACCACGATCGGAATCCCTGCACGCGCTACTTTTGCCACCATCTTGACTTTTGAGGTGATAGGTTCTATTCCTTCCCATGAAGATTTTATGCCAATGCATCCTGAACTCCTGACCTCAGTCCACAGTTCAAGATCACTCTTATCCAAAGTGCTTTCGCAAAAAACGGTATCGTCTTGTACAGATATCGAACGAATGTCTTCTATTTTCTTAAGAACTCCATCGCATATAAGAAATCCCACAGAAAGTTCGCGAAGCTCTCTTGGAAGGGCAAGAAAAGTTACAAGGTGTCTCCCGTCCAGCATCATCTTTATGCTTTCTTCTTCCACGACATCCAGTTCGATTTCTGTTCGCACATCGCCGGAAATTTCTATACACTTTGTCAAAATATATGGAGCTGAAGGATCATGCACTTCATCCTTCCAATAGTTCGTCCATTTGCCTGCTTTTTTTGCATGCCCGTTATATTTCATATGAAAAACCATCCTGCAATCAATCCCACTATAATTGCAACAGTAAAGCTCAGTAATGTTCCGATCAAAACATATTCTCCCACTTTTCGTATCTCGCTGAATCTGAAAATTGATTTAGCTGCTACCAGTAGACCTATTGCTGAATATTGTTGCAGCAGAACAAAAGTAAGGATCAAAAAACGTTCCAATATTCCTATCCATCTTCCAGCGTTTTCTAAACTTTCATCGCTGGATATTTTCAACCTCCATTTCTCTGTAATTTTACTGATCAGAACACTGCACGGCCAGATTATGACAATGTAAGCACCTATTATAACCCATATTTTTAATCCAGGCAGAAGAACTTGCGTTAAAAAGTTTATATCTTCGGATTCAGGATTTATTATCCATAACCAGACACCAAAAATTACTAAGAAATGCCCTGCTTGGTCTATCAGGAACGAGCGAACATTATCTGTATATTTGACTTTCATACCATCTATCAAAATATGAGTGATAGCAACCACTGCCAGAATCCATATGAAAGACCATAATCCGCAGAACAGATATGCAAGGAATCCGGCAATTAATCCATGCAAATAAAGATATTTTGATGACCAGCCGTTATTGAATCTCTGTTTGACCCACGAGTCACTCTGGAATACAAAATCCGCAATCAAGTGAGCTATTATTAGACGAATAAGTAATGAAGTTTCCATCTGGGTGATCATTATAAGTCCTTTACATTATTTTAAATAGATATTACTCCAAAACATTATATTGTACAATAGTTTTAAAACGCTCTAAGAATGCCTGAAGTGACCAGTAGCTGGCTGTTTTTAAACGCTGAAAAACAGCGGGCTGACTTATGCCAAGGATTTTGGCGATTTCTTCCTGTTTTAATCCATGGATTTGATATAAGATTGCTTCAGCCTGCTCTTTTGTCCATCTTTGAATTAATGAATCAAGCAGTACACATTCGGTTTGCAATTCATCATTTACATTATGCCACGGTGTCTTTACAATCAATCTCTGTTCACCTTTTTTCATTTTATCAAGTTCAGTCCCTGAGTTCCTAAATGCTTCACCATCCCCTTCCCCCACATGTTCTTTGGGCAGATAATCAATTGTTCCAATGCCAATGGCTATTCTGGCATCCAGATGAATCCTTTTGCCTTTAAACTTAGATAGCAAATTGGAACGGATAATTATTGCAGTCTTAAGCGCAGCTTCAGGTTTAGATAATACTCCCTGAAAACTATCCCCTCTATGAATTTCAAAATTTGATGCAATAATATCAATTGATTCAATTATTTTAAATGAGTCTTTAAGAGCTAATAAAACCTCATCCCTTTGTTTTTCTATGTTAAATCTGGAAGAGCCAACAAGATCCCCGGTAAGAACCGCATATATTTTCTTGTTTACTATAGAAGGTATTATTTGTGTCATTTATAACGTTATAACCTTATTATTTCAATTTATAAGTTTCTGTTCTTATATCAATCATAGGAACAAAAACATAACAACGAACTCGAAAACAACTTCCTGACAACTTTCACTAAGCATTCGTTTCGAGTTCGCATCAGTTCGTTGTTTATTTCAACTTCTTTATCTTCTCAAACAACTGCTTCATGGTATCTTCAACATGTATTCAGCGCATGTTGCCGGGAAATGACAAACAAGGTCAGCCGACATTACAAACACAGCATCTACATCCCTTTCTCGCAGTACATCAACGGCTGTCAGCAAAGTGTCACCGATTTTCGGGTCCTTTTCAGTGCCTATAGACTCAAAGCCTGGCGATAATTGTTTGATCTTCCCGCTTACGACAAATGTTCCGCCTGACATTTGTGCTCCCACGCCGCGGATGGCATCGCCTTTTACCACAATCAGACCGTTATTCATTCTTATCCCGGGGAAATTCTCAACGCTTCCACAAACAAGGATCTCTCCACCGCTCATTCCGCCTCCGAGCTGGCTCCTTGCATTACCATCGATCAGGATGCTCCCTCCATACATTCCCCGCCAGCTTCCCCTATAAGCGCATCCAACATGATCTCCCGCATTCCCGGTAATATGCAAATTCCCGCCTTTCATCTCCATGCCGGCCCATGCGCCTGCATCGCCCTCAACAAGAATACTTCCCCCTATCATTTCAGAGCCCACATGCATGCCAGCAGAACCTTCTATTACTTTCTCTCCGGCTTCCATGCCATGTCCGATATGCTTCACTCTGGGCACATTGCCTCTTACAATGATCTTTGTATCTGCTGACGAGATCAAGCAGCTTATTCAAAACAGTCACCTCTAAAGAAATATTTTCAGGGACTGGTTACGTTGCCCGCATCTTCTTCAGGAACGAAAAGCGCTTCTCCAAATTTATCCTTTCCATAATTCCGTATGATGTCCTGTCCCTGCGCAGATGTCGCATAGTTAATATATTTCAGTGCAAGATCGTATTTCACATTCGGGAACTTCGCGGGATTCACTGCCATAACATGGTAAGGATTGAAAAGATACTTCTGATCCGATTCGAAAAGGATCGTTAGTTTTATTTTATCTTTCATTGCAAGATATGTTCCCCTGTCTGAGAGTGTATAACCATTCTTGATGTCGGCAGTCGTGATCGTATCTCCCATACCTTTTCCTACAGATTGGTACCATGTTCCTGCTGGAGTGATGGTCGCGGATTTCCATATCGATAATTCCATTATCTGTGTGCCAGAATTGTCTCCTCTGGAAACGAATGGCGACTGCTTTGCAGCGATCTTTGCGAAGGCATTTGTAGCATTGCTTGCATTCTTTATCCCTGCAGGGTCGTTCTCAGGTCCAATGATCACGAAATAATTGTACATCATATAAGTGCGGTTAATGAAACTTCCGTTAGCTACGGCTTTTAATTCAGCCTGTACTGCATGTACCATTAATACGTCTGCTGCACCGAGCTCACCTGTGGCTATTGCTTTGCCAGTGCCCTCACATATCGTTGATATTTTTACATTATTTTCTTGTTCGAATTTTTTGTTAAAGACATCCAGCAATCCTGTATCGCATGTTGAAGTTGTCGTAGCCAAACGCATTTCCGCAGGTGAAGCTGTTGATGTGGGGGTTGATATCGGAGTGGTTGTTGGAGTTGTTATATTATCAGTCGGTGCTTGTTGAACACAGCCAGCAAAAAGTGAGATCAAAACTGTAACTATTAATAATTTTGCAAATAATTTTTTCATATACTTACCGCCTTATATTCATTTGAACATAACGCAATTGTAAATAAATTCTTCGGAAAATGTCTCATACAATCCAATTGTACAGGACAACTTTTATATACAATGTACTCAATCATACATTAATGTACACATATGTACAATGATATTTATGAAAGAATATATCCAGAAACTCATCCAGAAACATGATCTCACCACAGAAGAGGCTGAAATCGCCATATCAAAAATATTCAAAGATGCATCTGATGCTCAAATAGCTGCATTTTTAACTGCCATGAAAATGAAAGGCGAAACACCCGCCGAGATCGCGGGACTTGCGCGAGGGATGAAAAAAGTCGCCAATATCATAAATCCCAGGGTCAATGGAACACTTATCGATACATGCGGAACGGGTGGCGACTCAACAGGTACAATTAATGTAAGCACAGGCGCTGCGATCGTAACAGCGGGGGCAGGAGTTCCAGTCGCAAAACACGGCAACTATTCCATCACATCAAAATCTGGAAGTGCAGATGTCCTGAAAGAGCTAGGTGTAAAAATTGATGCTTCACCTTCACAGGTTGAAAAAACGATCGAGAAGGTTGGTATCGGTTTCATGCTCGCTCCTGTGTTTCATCCATCCATGAAACGTGTGGGACAGATAAGGCGTGATATTGGTTTTCGGACAGTATTTAATATTTTGGGACCACTTACCAATCCCGCTAATGCAAAAGCGCAGGTTATAGGCGTATTTGATGGCGTATTATGCGAGACCATGGCAAACGTCCTTAATATACTGGGCACAAAAAGAGCGCTTCTTGTCCATGGCGGCGGGATGGATGAAATATCAACAACATGCGAGACCCAGATAGTAGAATTAAAAGACGGAAATATCACAAAATATACCGTGACACCTGAAAAACTTGGCATAAAACGCGCTGTGATCGTTGATATTGCTGGCGGTACGCCCCAGGAGAATGCAAAGGATATCGTGGATGTACTGAAGGGTAAAAAAGGCGCAAAACGAGATATTATCGCAGTCAATGCAGGCGCTGCGCTTCTTGTAAGCGGGAAAGCACAAACCTTCGAAGCCGGGATCAGAATGGCAAACGAATCCATAGATACCGGCGCTGCACTGAACAAACTAAAAGAGCTCGTAAATGAGGCTGGAGAGCCTGAAAAGCTCACACGGTTCTTATAAAAAAAGGATTCGATGAAAGTAAAAATTTGCGGCATAAAGAATGAACGCGATCTTATGATAGCAGTAAATGCTGGTGCTGATGCTGTAGGATTCATCACAGAAGTTCCTGTTGATTCACCAAGGAAGATCTCCCTATCATTGGCTTGCCAACTCATCACTCAAGTTCCAATATTTGTGATTTCTGTGCTTGTCATCATGCCGAAAAGCGCCGATGAAGCGATAAATATGATCCATGAAGCCAGACCCACTGCGGTTCAGATACATAATGCTCTGCCGTTGGCAGAACTAAGAAAGATCAGGGAAACGGGTGTAAGAATAATCAAGACAATTCCAGTATCGGAACGTGCCGATACTAAAACGCTTATTGACCAGATAAATAAATTTTCAGGAATTGTGGATGCCGTGCTTCTTGATACCGCTATCTGTGGAAAGACGGGAGGAACTGGCGTTTCGCACAACTGGGAATTAAGTGGAAAAGTGGTTCAAATATCTGGCATGCCGGTTCTACTGGCAGGGGGGCTGACTCCCTCGAATGTGAGTGAAGCCATCAAATGCGTTCGCCCATATGCAGTTGATACTGCTTCAGGCGTGGAGACAAATGGAAAGAAAGATGAAACGAAAGTCATTGATTTTATCAATAACGCGAGGATGCTATGAAATTCGATATTAGTGAGATGGAATTTATTCACTTCGCAGATGAGAGGCCAGCGATAATCCAGCTTAAGGCAAAAGTGATGACGGATTGCTCACCTCTTGAACTTTACGCGGCACTTGATAAAAAATGCGCATATCTTCTTGAATCTGTCGAAAAAGAGAAAAAGCATGCCCGCTTCTCGTTCGTAGGAGCCCAACCTGATGCTGTAGTTACTATAAAAGATCGTTTCGTTTCGCTTGATCACACAAACAAGACAAATCTTGTGGATTTTATCGAGTCATCACTTTCTAAAGTATGCGATCTGGATAATGGAGGAATGCTCAAGGACGGTTATGATACAATGGATGCCATAAGAGCCGCGTTTTGCGCAAATGGTGTGAAGTTTATTGGAGAAAGCTTTGACAGGCAGACTTTCCTTGGAGGAGCTATCGGATATTGTGCTTATGATATGGTTTATGACTGCTGGATTAAAATCCCCCCTAAAAAAAGTGTGACTCCTGATGCGCAATTTGCACTTACCACGAAGACAGTAGTGTTTGATCACCTGACAGGGGAAACATTCATAATCATGACCCCTTTTGTCCTTGACGGGGATAATGCCGGTGAGATCTATCAAAAAGCAATGGAAGATGCAAGATGTATTGAATCAAAGATAAGGTATGTAAAACCTGTGGTTTTACAGAAAAAAAGACCCTCAAAAATAACATGTAACATGGAAAAAAACGAATACGAAGATGCTGTCAGGAAGGCAAAAAAACACATAATAGACGGTGACATTTTCCAGGTCGTGCTTTCCCGCCGGTATGAAGTTACTACAGACCAGACACCCATTGAACTATATTCTATGCTTCGAACCGTTAATCCAAGCCCTTACATGTATCTTTTTGAGTTCAATGGCACAAGCATCATCGGGGCAAGCCCTGAGACATTAATGTCTGTGCATGATCGAAAGATCGTCACAAATCCCATAGCAGGAACATGCCCGCGGGGGAAAACTCCCGAAGAAGATGCAACTTTTGCAAAAGAGATGCTTGAAAGTGAAAAAGAAAGAGCTGAACATGTGATGCTTGTTGACCTGGGGCGAAACGATGTACGTATGGTATCAAAAGGCGGTACTGTAAAGGTTGATGATTTTATGTCTGTGATCAAATATTCGCACGTCCAGCATATCGAAAGCACCGTATCCGGAGAACTTCGTGATGAGTGCGACCAGTTCGATGCCACCCGCGCAATATTTCCGGCTGGCACACTTTCCGGCGCCCCCAAGATACGCGCTATGGAAATAATACATGACCTTGAGGCCGACGCTCGCGGGATATACGGCGGTGGCGTAGGTTATTACTCATGGAACGGGGATTCGGATTTTGCCATAGTGATCAGGACTATAATCAAGAATGGAAGAAAAGCAATAGTGCAGGCAGGGGCTGGGATAGTTGCAGATTCCGACCCCGAATATGAATACAACGAGACAGAACGAAAGATGGCTGCGATGATAAAAGCCATTGGTGAAACATGAAGATCCTATTTGTGAACAATAAAGATTCGTTCGTATGGAATCTTGTGGATTATGTGTCCATATTCGAACCTGACACCGTTGTGGTTCCGAATACAATCTCTCTTGAAGAGATAAAGGAGCTTGCCCCCGATGCAATAGTAATATCACCGGGACCGGGACACCCCGCAAAACCCAGGGATATCGGGAATTGCCTGGATATTATCAGGGAATCAACAGTCCCGCTGCTTGGCGTTTGCCTGGGGCACCAGGCTATAACTGTGGCTTTTGGCGGCGAGGTGAGCCATTCCCCATCAGGTCCGCTGCACGGGAAGACATCTCTTGTATATCATGATGGGTCCGGGATATTCAAAGATATTCCTGATCCTCTTGTGGGGGGGCGCTATCACTCACTTGCGATTGAAAAATTACCGGATGAACTTGAAATTACTGCC
>Ga0209429_10001135_pt1 | contig 17038 bp, 19 predicted proteins | sample BarGraNGADG00212_3_FD_184493 | JGI IMG/M metagenome (GOLD analysis project Ga0209429, IMG submission 184493) | Arctic peat soil microbial communities from Barrow, Alaska - Barrow Graham LP Ref core NGADG0004-212 (SPAdes) (version 2) | ecosystem: Environmental > Terrestrial > Soil > Wetlands >...
ACTACGGCTCCAGGCGGCTTATTTGGCCGCGAGTGCGCCATCCAACAGCGTGGCCAATTGCTTGGGCGATTGGAAGCCCATGACCTGCTGCACGACCTTGCCATCCTTGAACAGCGCCAGGGTGGGCACGGCGCTCACGCCATAGCGCTGGGCCAGTTCGGGCGACTCGTCAATGTCCACCTTCACCACCTTCGCCCGGCCCTCGTAACGTTTGGCAATTTCGTCCAGCACGGGCGCCAGCATTTTGCAGGGACCACACCAGGTGGCATAAAAGTCCACCAAAACGGGCAGTTCGGATTTGAGCGCGTCTTGATCGAAGGTTTCAGTGTTCGTTTTCATCGTTATTTGATATATTCCAATTACTTGTTACACCATGGTTGAGCCGGCCGACATAAAAAAGTTACAAATGAACGCATCCGATAGCGACGAAGTCCTGGTGCCACAGGCCAAAGGCGGCGATCTATCCGCTTTCGAAACGCTGACCACGCGTTACGAGCGGCGGGTGTATTCGCTGGCCCGGCGGATGTTGCGGCAGGAACAAGATGCCGAAGACGTGACGCAGCAGTCCCTGCTCAGCGCCTTGGAACACCTGGCGGATTTTCGGGGAGAATCCAGCTTTGCCACCTGGCTGATGCGGATTGCCACCCATGCGTCGCTTAAAATCATCCGCAAGCGACGCGGCCTGGAAACCGTGTCGCTGGAACAGGCCACGGAGCCGGCGGAGGACGGCGCCCCAATCCCCCACCCCGAATTTATCGCCGATTGGCGCGAATCTCCCGAGCAACTGGCGCAGCGTCATGAAACGCGCCAGATCATCGACCAAGCCCTGGACAAGCTGGATGACAAGCATCGACCGGTTTTTCTGCTGCGCGACGTCGAGGGATTATCGGTTCGGGAAACCGCCGAAGCCCTGGGCCTGAGCGAATCCAACGTGAAAGTGCGGTTATTGCGGGCGCGCCTGCAATTACGTGAAATGCTGACGCAAGCCTTTGGCGATCCAGGACAACGCTTGACACCAGGACACCCCCATCACCGGGAGCCGGACACCCAAACCCACCCATGAGCCAGCGGTTTGTAGAAAGGGGAGGGCTGTGGGTTGCCGGCCAGGCGGTCTTGATGACCGGTGTCGTTGGCCTAAGCCTGACACACCACACCGACCGCTGGAACCTCGGGATTCTCAGTTTGGGCATTGGCTGTTTGGTGGTTGGAGCCGGGGTGGGCATTGCCGGGGCTCTAGCGCTGGGCCGCAGCCTGACTCCCTTTCCCCAGCCCCAGCCCCATGCGCGGTTGGTGCGTCATGGCATTTATGCGCGCATCAGGCATCCATTGTACACGAGCGTCGTGTTCGCCGCCATCGGATGGGCACTGACATGGCACAGTTGGCCTGCCTTGCTGGCCGCGCTGGCCTTGGCGCCCTTTTTTGATGCGAAAGCACGGCAGGAAGAATGCATGCTGCGGGAGCGATTCCCCGATTACGCCAGCTATGCCAAAGCAACTCGTCGGTTTATTCCTGGGATCTACTGAAGCCTTGCCAGGCAAAAAAAGGCTCGGGCTGTAACCTTTGGGCGCGTCGAGGCTCAATATAAATCGTCGAGCAAGCATGGACCAAGTTTTCGGAGGGCTCAGCCCTGAATTGGCTCGGTTTTCGGAGGGCTGAGTTATAGGAAGCCTTGATATTGAAGTGGGGCTCCCGGAGCTCGCCCCTCCGAGGCCATTCCCTTTCGGAGGGCGGAACTCCGCGACGCCCTGACTTATCGAATGTCGGACGGCCGTGGAACTTGAGACGCGCAGTAGGAGAAGATGGGGGCTCCCGGAGCTCGCCCCTCCGAGAGCGCGCTCCGAAATGGTGAGCTGGTGCCACGACTTTTTGTCAAGACGCTCATTTTTTTATGAAATGCGAAGAACTGCTATCGAGGCTGAACGAATACGTGGACGGCACCATTGATCCGGCCATTTGCGACGCATTTAAAGAGCATTTGGCCGGCTGCGATCCCTGCCAGGTGGTGGTGGACAACATTCGAAAAACCATCACGCTCTACAAAGAAGGCCAGCCCTATGAGTTGCCGGTGGCCTTCCGCGAGCGCTTGCACGAAGCGCTCCGCCAACGCTGGAAAGAAAAACACCGGCCGGTGACCCACCCATGAAACCTGCCTGTGAAATACCAATCCAGAACGGTTGCTGCGGTCCGGTGGCGGCTACGTCAAATGACACTGCTGCCTCCGCTCACGGTCTGGATTGTCCAGTGGTGGGCTGGTCGCAGCGCAACGGGAAGGGTTTTATGATGAACCGTACAGACGAATGGATGGGGCAGTAGATGACCAACCACCTAAATGGCAATTCGCTGCCGGAGGAAAGGCGTCACGTTTTTGATTGCTCGGGAAGGAAAGTAGCAGTCGACCATGAGGTGTACAATACTCGCTGTTCAGAAGGCAATCTCGAAGATTATGTGCGAGATAACGGCAAGTATGCGCGCCCAGGGATAACACAACCCAAACTTCTTTTGGCGCTAAATATTGTCATGCCAATTTTCGGATCGGGCGCGCAATTTGTGACCGGTCTCCGCACTATTTTGCGGCAAGATTTTAGCGGATTTCCTCATGGTGTGAACGATGTCGAGATCGTGTTCTATATTAATGAACCCTACCATGCGCACCCTGATAGGGTGGCTGCCAATCGCTTGACTCTCGATATTCTGAATTTCATTTTCAAAACCTCAGAACGCAACCCCGGCAGGCATGACCAGGAGCGCGCGGAGTTTTTGGAGCTTCGGGAGATGCTTAAACCGAGTTCTGTCATCTTGCTCGAAAAACTCGAGGCGGGTCTTGGGGAATTATATCGTAACGTGGTTGCAAGTTTCATGGTGAGATTGTCGGCTGCGGTGGCGGCGCAGAACCTTAGCGAGAAAAGCGCCAGACTTGGCTTCATCGATCGCCTTGAGCGAACCACGGTGTTGATGTTTATTGATGATGATATTCACCTGCAGAATCGAGATTCCCTGTGGTCAGCTTACCATCACATTCAAGCCAAGAACGGTGTGGCATTGGGGAATGTTACTCTCACCAACGTTTGTTCACTCAGCCGTTCTATGGATGCCGTGTTGCGTGGGTTGATGCAGGTGTTTTTTGTGGTCAAGAAAGAACTAAATATTTGCATTCTGACGCCCCGCGCCGCCTCGCTGAAAGATTATCATCATGCGCCATCGGTTAGGATCGAAAAACCGTATGCCGATCAGATTTACTTTGCGCAAATTGCGGCGGGCAGAGAAATTATTTGGCTTGATGTAAAAACCAATATTGAAGAAGAAGATTATCCCAGCAACGCCAACATGGTCAAAGGGTTGCGCGAGTATTTTGAAGGTGCGGGTGACGAATCCGCTCTTGATATCTTCAAAGCATTGCTTCCTCAACTGACCTGCGGCACCAAACGTTGTCGTCAAAAAGAAGTGAAAGACTTGCTGCAACTTCTCCAGGCCAAGGATCGGTTGCGGATTATAGAACAGTGTCAAAAGATGCTGGATCCAAGGGAGTAGGTTGCTTTTGTTGACCTAACCGCGAGTGGCGCATAACTAGAGCCGACTTTGCCGCTCACTCGGTTCCGCGATGTGTTCAGCGAGGATTTCCTTAGGGTGCGCCTTCGACTTGTAGCCGGGCTTGCCCCGCGTCGGCCACGGTTTAAGTTTGACCGTTTCTCCTGCCCGGCCCCGGAAAGGTTTGGAATTAATTTTCATCTTCATCCTTTCGGCAAGGCCAGCCGCGTTGTTCGCGTCGGTTTATTTAGGGGGTTCCTCTTTCCGACGTCCACCTCCGCCTGCGTGAGCCCAGTGTCGGGGTTGACATGGAGCGCCGCGAGCGTGTCGGGAACCGACGCTGAGGCGATGTCAGGAGGCTTGGCGTTTGCTGGCTTCGAGGGCGCCGGCTCGGCTTCGGATTTATTTGGGGTCGTTCCCATATTCGAGAGGATATCTCATATTATGCTCTTGGCTTCGTCGAGGTTGTCTTAGTTGCGTCCCCAATTCCTGGAGCGTGCGCAGGAAGGTGATGTAGCCTTGCTGCACCAATTGGATCAAGCGCGCCACGGCCCCGCCATTGACCTTCACGCCGGGCAGCAGATCATTATTGCTCCAGGTTGAACACCACGTTCGCCTTTTCCAGCGTCACCGGAATGTCAATGTGAATAGTGGACGACGGTTTGGTTTCCGGGCCCTCAACCGCCCAAGCCAGTCCGGCCAATCCAACGCCCGCGAATACCGCGATCCTCAGCCATGTGTCGGTCATTTTCATACGGTCATCTTTCTTTATTTTGAATTTGGCTCACCGCTGCCACAGGATTCTGGCGTCTTCCAGTGGGATCGCAACGCCGTCGCAGTACGGCATGACTCGCGCCGTATAGTCCGCTGGTGGACGGGCCGCCGATACGGCCGCGCTGTAAACGTAGCCGCCCGACGCGCCGGCCAGTGGGCGAACGCGGTTCATCTCCGGCCGCACCGGGCTGCCGCCGTTGACTCCGTCGGCATAAAGCTCGACTCGCACGGCCTTCGGGTCAAGGTCATCAAGATAAACTTGCACCTCAAAGACGTGCTGCTCGCCACGAGTCTCCACCTTCACTTCGCCGAAGTGTAGCGTGGCCCATTTCTGTTCCAGTGATTGGCGCCAATCAACCATCTGCCTGCCCACTGCGCCTTTAGCGGCAGCGCGCTCACGATAGGCGGACGCAGAGGGGAGATAATGTTGCTCGGTGTACTCGCGCACCGTGCGGGTGGCGCAATAGCGCGGGGTCAGCCGCGCCATGCTTTCACGCATCCGCGCGACCCAGGCGGTGGGGATGCCCTTATCGTCGCGGGTATAGAACTCGGGGATCACCTCGCGTTCGAGCCGGTCGTAGAGCGCCGCGGCTTCGACCGCGTCCCCGGCCGGATCAGCGCCGTGTTCCTGGCCGTCCCCCAACGCCCACCCCACTTCCGGCGTGTAGGCTTCCGCCCACCAGCCGTCCAATTCCGAAAGATTGATGCCGCCGTTGACCAGCACCTTCATGCCGCTCGTGCCACACGCCTCCCAGGGCCGCCGGGGTGTGTTCAGCCAGACATCCACGCCCTGCACCAGGTGCTCGGTCAAATGCATGTCATAGTCACTGAGGAAGATCACCTGGGGGCGGGCCTCGGGCCGCCGGATGAAATGCATCCATTCCTGAATCAGGGCCTGTCCCGCCTGGTCTGCCGGATGGGCCTTGCCCGCCAGGATGAGTTGCACCGGGCGCTGCGGATGGGTTAACAGACGAAGCAGTCGCTCCGGGTCGTGCAGCAGCAGGTTCGGCCTCTTGTAGGTCGCGAAGCGGCGCGCGAAGCCGAGCGTCAACGCGTTGGGATCAAGTAGATGCTTCGCCCCGTCAACCGCCTCGGATGACGCGCCGGAGACGGCCAGTTGCCGGGACAATCGCTGGCGCGCGTATGCAACCAGCGACTTGCTGGCGGCGGTGCGAAATTGCCAGAGCCTGGCGTTGGAGAGGCGACGAATGCCTTGCTCCAGGTTTTCCGTCGGCCCCAGCCAGCGGTCTTTTCCACAGGCTTCCGTCCAGAGATCGTCCGCCGCGGCCGAGTCCCAGCTCGGCATGTGGACTCCGTTGGTCACGTAACTGACGGGCACTTCGTCCGCTGGCCAGTGGGGGAAAAGAGGCTCAAAGAGGTGCCGGCTGACTTTCCCATGCAAGCGACTCACGCCATTCACCGCCCCGCTCCCCCGGATTGCCAGATAGGCCATGTTGAAACTCTCCGACGAGTCGTTCGGATTCTGGCGGCCCAGGGCAAGCAAATCGTGGACTGTCATGCCGAGCTTCTGCTCGGCATAACCACCGAGGTATTGTTCGATGAGGGCCGGCGCGAAACGATCAAAGCCGGCGGCCACGGCCGTGTGGGTGGTGAAGAGGTTCCCCGCGCGCGTGACGGCCAGCGCGACTTCGAAGGGCTGCGCGGTCTCTTTCATGAAACTGCGGGCGCGCTCCAACACGGCGAAGGCCGCATGCCCTTCATTCAGGTGACAGACTTCCGGTTGGATGCCGAGGGCGGCGAGCAGCCGCCAGCCGCCAATCCCGAGGAGCAGTTCCTGCTTGAGACGCAACTCCGGCCCGCCCCCGTAAAGCTCGCTGGTGATCCCTCGATGAACGGGGAAGTTCGCCGCGTCATTGCTGTCCAGCAGGTAAAGCTTCACTCGGCCGACCTGGACCTGCCAGGCACGCAGCCAGACCGAGTAACCGGGTAATGCAATTTCCAATCGCAACCAATCCCCACTCGGCTGGCGCAACGGCGTGATCGGCAACTGTCCGGGGTCGTTATAAGGGAAGAGGGCCTGTTGCGCCCCGTCCTGGTCAATCTCCTGGCGAAAATAGCCTCGCTGGTAGAGCAGCCCCACGCCGACCACCGGCACGCCCAGATCACTGGCGGCTTTGAGCTGATCGCCGGCCACATTGCCAAGTCCTCCCGAATAGATCGGGAGCGCTTCGCTCAACATGAATTCCATGCTGAAATACGCGACGCAGGCCAGGGGCGCCGGCGGATGGCGTTGTTGAAACCACGCCGGCGCCGCGGCGGCGTGACGCTTGGCTCGCAGCAGGTCATCAAGGGTCTTACGGAAGGCAGGATCGGCCAGCACGCGCTCAAGTTGGACCCGCGAGACCGTCTGCAGGACAACCCAAGGGTTCTGCGTGAGTTCCCACAGCGCCGGATCAAGCCGCCGCCACACTTCGTCGGCGCAATGATTCCACGACCAGCGCATATCCAGGGCCAGCTCCGCCAGGGAATCGAATCCCTCGACTTCCGTGGGCAGAAGGCTGTATCTCGGGTGGCTGACGCGGGTTTTTTTGCTCATAGATTTTCCTTCAGTTTTGGCTCGGACGGAATCCCTGGCTCCTGCGGGGCCGCGATGACAATCCCGTCGGCGCGTCCGCTTTTCCGCCTGCGATTGTAAGTCAGAATCGCATGAGAAATCACCGGGGTTGGAGTGTACTCGTCATTTACCCTGGCAACTCGCGCTTAGACCGCCCACCACGATGGCCACCTTCCAGTGCCCCGACGATCCAACCGACGAGCGGCCCCGCAACGAGCAACGGGCCGACACCTGGAATCAAAAAGAAGGCGGGACCGAATAAAAATCCCCATATGGATCGTTGCATAAGTTCCCGCATTTCGGAGGGGCGAGCTCCGGGAGCCCCACTTCAATTTTCCCAGTAAAATCAGGGCCTCGTTTAATTCAGCCCTCCGAAAATGGTGCAAATACTTCCGCAATGCTCCATATTCCTCCCCAGAAGGCGCCGGTTTTACCCCACACTTTCATCCGGTCGCCGACATTGTAGTCGCATCCAACAATCGACAGTTTCTTCATATCAAAACCGGATGGCGGTAATTCTTTGATAGCCGCTTCGGCAGCCGTGTGCGTTGAATAGATCGCTACGATGGAACGGTTCTTGTTCACCCTCCTCCTTTCGCGGTTGTGTTCATAATGCGAGGATAATCCGGGTAACTCTACGGCGCTAGGGGGGATATACCGGGGAGATACCCCGGGATCGCCCTTGGGCATCGGCGCGAACACTACCGCCCGAGGCCCGCCGAGTTGATCGTGGATGCCGCCCGCTGCCACTTCCTGCGACAAGCCGAACCGGGTGTCTTGCAAACATGCAATCTCCGGGAAAGCACCCTGTAACGCCGCGGTGCTCTATGGCTATCAGAAAGCGGCAAAACGCCGCGATCCAAACGAACACAGAAAAGATAAAAAACATATGAAACACACATCCCCTCACCCGTTCTCCTGGCGGCGCACGGCGCTGCTCGGAGGCGCCGCATGGTTATTAGCCACCTCGCCGGTGTTCACCCCGTGGGCCCACGCGAAGGACAATTCGAAGGTTGCCCCCTTGCGCCTTGAAGTCAACGAGTCGCCCGTCGCGCGCGATAGCAAGTTCACCACGAGCTTTGCACCCATGGTGAAAAAGGTCTCCCCGAGCGTGGTCAAAGTATTTGTCACCGCCAAAGCAAATCCTGCTGCCCGGTCCGGCCGCGGCCATCCGGACCTGCGCCGCTTCTTCGGCGATGAAGAGAACGGACCGGGTTCGTCGCGCCAGTTCGGTTCCCCGAATCAACACGGTGTCGGCAGCGGCGTCATCGTCACCAAGGATGGTTACATTCTCACGAACAACCACGTCGTGGAGAGTGCCGACGACATCAAGGTGGCGCTCAACGATGGCCGTGAGTTTTCCGCCCAGGTCATCGGCCGAGATCCGCAAACCGACATCGCGGTGCTGAAGATTGACGCGCGCGAGCTGCCGTTCGTCACCCTGGCCGACAGCGACAAGATCGAGGTGGGTGAACAGATGTTGGTCAAAGTCTGGAGTCACGGCGGCAGCCGCTATGTCGTCGTGGACGAGACCAAGGCCAGTTGAAATGGCTGACGACCGCTTCGCCCTCCTGCCCACGAGCCGGAGGGCGAATCTCTTTAAAGCTTTCTTTGCGCGAAAGTCTCGGATACGCTCGTCCGCCTTGAATTATGCGCCTGCTTGTAGTTGAAGATGACAGCAAGATCGCCTCGTTCGTCGTCAAGGGGCTGAAGCAAAACGGCTTCGCTGTGGACCCTGCGTTCGATGGTGAAAAAGGGCTCGAGCTGGCGCAGGCGGTCACCTACGACGCAGCGGTGCTCGACATCATGCTGCCGAAGCTCGACGGGCTTTCGTTGCTGCGCCAGTTGCGCCAGGACAAAATCCTCACGCCGGTGCTGATCCTCAGCGCGAAAGCCAGCGTGGACGACCGCGTGAAAGGCTTGCAGGCGGGCGGCGACGATTATCTCACCAAGCCGTTTGCGTTTTCCGAGTTGCTGGCTCGCGTGCAGGCGCTCATCCGCCGAGCCACGCACACCGCCGAGCCAACGAAACTCTCGGCGGGCGATCTCACGATGGATTTGCTCACGCGCGAGGTCACGCGCCACGGGCAAAAGATTGAGCTTCAATCCCGCGAGTTCGCGCTGCTCGAATTACTGCTCCGCTATCCCGGGCGCGCGGTCTCCAAGACCATGATTCTGGAGCAGGTCTGGGATTACAGCTTCGACCCGCAAACCAACGTCGTGGACGTGCTCGTCCACCGGCTGCGCGCGAAGGTGGACAAGGATTTTCAGGTGAAACTCATCCAGACCATCCGCGGAGTCGGCTATGTCCTCAAACCCGCTTGAACGGCTGGCCCGCAGCTTCACTTTTCGCCTGAGCTGCGGCTACGCGGCGCTGTTCACGCTCAGTGCCGTGATTCTCTTCGGCCTGCTTTATCTGCTGCTGGCTTCAACGCTGCAACGCAAGGACCGCGAAGTCATCGAAGCCCGGCTCCGGGAATGTGCAGCGGTCTATGACAACGGCGGTCTCGCGGCGTTGCAGGATCTCGTCCAGCGCAGCCGCGATTCCAACAAGGACAAATCCTTTTTCGTGCGCCTGGCAGGAGAACGCGGCAGTGTGTTGTTGTTGGCTGCGCCAGACGATTGGGTTCAGTTCGACACCTCGGCGCTCAACCAGGGAGGCGACCGGTCGCGACTCGTCTGGTTGCGCATTCCGAAGGACGAGGAACGCGACTTCACCCTCGCCGCGATGCGTTTGCCCGACGGGTCGGTCTTACAAGTCGGCCGCAGCACGAACAGTCGCGAGATCCTCCTCCAGCCGTTTCGCCGCAACTTCCTGATTGTCATGACACCCACCCTGTTGCTCGGTGTGCTCGGCGGCGCGTTCTTTGCCCATCGCGCGACTAAGCCCGTGCGCGAGGTCGTGGCCACGGCGCGCGCCATCATGGACACGGGCAACTTGTCGGCCCGCGTCCCGGCCAGCGCCCGTCAGACCGAACTGGAGGATCTGGCCCGCCAGTTCAACCGCGTGCTCGACAAAAACCAGGTGCTCATCCAGGGCATGCGCGAAGCGTTGGACAACGTCGCCCACGACCTCCGCACCCCGCTCACCCGCCTGCGGGGCACGGCGGAGGTCGCCTTGCAAGCGACGCCCGATCCCGCCGCGCGCGAAGCCTTGGCGGATTGCGTCGAGGAATCCGACCGCGTCCTCACCATGCTCACCGCGCTCATGGACATCACCGAAGCCGAGGCTGGCGTGATGAAGCTAAACCTCGAAAAATCCTCCATTGCCTCATTGCTGACCAATGTGCTTGACCTCTACGAACTCGTCGCCGAAGAAAAGCGCATCACCATCACCACCGCTTTCACCGCCCCGTGCGAAGCCGTTGTGGACGCGACCCGCATGCGCCAGGCCATCGCCAACCTCCTCGACAACGCGCTCAAATACACGCCCGAGGACGGTAACGTCCGCCTCTCCTGCGCCGTTGAATCCGGTCGCGTGATCGTGCGGGTGCGCGACACCGGCATGGGCATCCCGCCCGACGAGCAACCGCGCATCTGGGAGCGTCTTTACCGCGGCGACAAGAGCCGTTCCCAACGCGGTCTCGGCCTGGGATTGAGCCTGGTAAAAGCCATCGTTGAAGCCCATCGCGGTGAAGTCTCCGTGCGCAGCCAGCCTGGGCAGGGCTCGGAGTTCTCGATCGCCCTTCCGCAGTTTGGTCCGTGACCTGACGATTTGTCCTGCGCAGGCATGGTTTCCAGAGGGTTGAGCATGATTCAGGTTCGGTTAGTGGATGGAGCAGGATTGCCGGATTGCGGCACGACGCGCGAGAGATCCGCGCGCGCTTCCTCTTTGCTCATTGGGCCAGGCTCGCGCTGCGAATCGGCGGTCTGCGCGGCTTCGTTCTTGCGCTGATCCGCGCCGGCCTGAGTTTGAGCGTTGCTTGGCGGTTGACGGTTGGCCGGCTTGGGGCGGCTGAGCGTGCGCTATACCGGAGCCGAAGACAAAACCGAGTCATTCCATCACATCATGTAACCATGTAACTTTTTCCCTTTTCGCGGCTCGGTGAGTAATAGTTGGATCACTTGAAATTTATGAAAAATGAAGGCTGCGTTTCGGACTCTCGCGGTTGCGCCAGCGGGACGGATGAATCGAAGGGTCGTTGGAATCCCTATCTTGTTGGCATCGGCATCGGGGTCCTGAGTTGGCTGGCCTTTGCCATCGTGAACGAGCCGATTGGCATTTCCACGTCGCTTGCGTCGGTGTCCAGTCTTTGCGCCATGCCGGTAATGGGTGGCGAACTGGTAGCCAAGAACGCTTACTGGGCCAAATTCCCGTTTAAATGGAACGGCGGCATGCTATTCCTCGTGGGCACGTTTCTCGGCAGCCTGTTGAGCGTGTTAGTCAGCGGTACCTTTCGGCTGGAAAAAGTTCCGGCGACCTGGGCGGAACAGTTCGGTCGCTCGACTGGCAAGCGACTGCTCGCGGCCTTTCTCGGCGGCGTCATTATTATGTATGGCGCGCGGATGGCCGGCGGTTGCACGAGCGGTCATGGCATTAGCGGCTCCCTGCAACTGGCGCTGAGCAGTTGGGTCTTCTTCCTGACGATGTTCGCCTCCGGTATCGTGGCGGCGCTCATTCTCTTTCGCAAACCGGCTCACCCAACCAGGTAATCTCAACTCTCCCATACCATGAACTTTCCAGTCTCTACTGAAACCGCCCGCTGGTTGGCAATTCCAATGGGCATCCTCTTTGGCGTGCTGCTGCATCGAGGCGGCGTGGCGAACTACAATGTGATCGTCAACCAGTTCCGATTCAGAGACTTCACCGTCCTGAAGATCATGTTCACTGCCATCATTGTGGGCGGCCTTGGCGTGCTCGTGTTACATGGCGCGGGCCATGCCCAATATCACATCAAGCCCGCCAATATGCTGGGTGTGGTCCTGGGGGCGGCTCTTTTTGGCGTGGGCATGGTGCTATACGGATATTGCCCCGGCACTGGCATCGCGGCCATCGCCACGGGTAGCCTGCACGCTCTGGTCGGCTTCGCCGGCATGCTCCTGGGCGGAGTTCTCTACGCATTGAGTTTCTCATGGAGCGAGGCCCACATTCAAAACGTCGCCGCTCTGGGCAAGGTTCGACTACCCGACATCACGGGTCTTCCTGACTGGGGCTGGTTTGCCATACTCATCGTCATTGCTGCCGTGATATTCTGGCTCCTGGAAACCAAAGTTAAGCCGGTCGTGTCGTAACGGCCGTAATTGTGCCACATTGAACCCATGCTCGGCTTCGCCCTTTTACATGGTTGGTGCCACGAGCACTGTGGGCACGCTGCTCAATCTGCGGCGAGGAAACTTAGTAACTATTTCGCCACTTCCGGCTCAGTCATAGCAGAGATAAACAGAGTCGAAGCTATGAAAAACATCATTGAATTAATGGTTCCGGTGCTCGTCGGTGGAGTCTTGGGCGCGGCGTTGGGTTATTTTGGCCAGTGTTCTTCGGGCACCTGCCCGTTAACCTCCACTTGGCGGGCCTGGAGCGCGAGCTCCGGGCGGACCGAGGCATGTTCTTCCGCTATGTCCACGCCGACGATTTCGGACCGTTCCTGGCCACGGCCTTTTGGCATGTGGAAGCCATGGCCTGTGTGGGCAGGCTTGATGAAGCCCTGGCCAGTATCGATAATTTGTTGGGACACGCCAACCACCTGGGATTATTCAGCGAAGACGTGGACCTGACTGGTGGGCAGTGGGGTAACTTCCCGCAGACCTACAGTCATGTCGGCTTAATGAACGCGATTTACCGAATCGCCCGCAAGCTCGATCAGCCGATGTTTTTTTGAGCCGAGTCTTTGGCCCAGACCGGACGATTCCATAGCCACGCGCCATGAACGCAAACAACCTCGATGCCTCCCTGGAAACGGAAGTTGTCCAGCGCTACGCTAGGGCCTCGAAGCGGGTTCTCTTTTGGGATCATGATGGCACCTTGGTCCCTCTCGAACGAGATCCCGAGCTGGCCATCCCCTCCCGCGAGATCCTGGCTAAGATTCGGCTGTTGGCCGGCGATCCCAGGAACCTGGTGGTCATCGTCAGCGGTCGTCAACGGCAGTTCCTGGACCGATGGTTCGGAGATATGTGCGTAGTCGTGGCGGAACACGGCGCGTTCTTGCGTGTGCCCCCAGGCAAATGGGTCTGCCAAGTTAAGCCGGACTCGGAATGGAAGGATCGCATCTATCCGGTATTGAACCGCCATGCAAAACGCTGCCCAGGTGTGGTCATCGAGAAGAAAACGCTGTCCCTGGCGTGGCATTACCGCAACGCGAAACCAGACCACGCCGAGCGGTGTCGCCAGGAACTGAAGAAGGAACTGAAGGGATTGATATCACCGGACGATCGCCTCCATATCCTGGAGGGACATCAGGTCATTGAAGTCAAACCCAGGGGATATGACAAGGGCGTCGCGGCCACGAAATTGCTCGGCACAGCCACGTTCGACTTCATCCTGGCCGTGGGTGACGACCGAACGGACGAGGACCTATTCGGGGCCTTGCCACCGGAGTCCTTCACTTTCAAGATCGGGACCAGCCCCTCGCTGGCCCAATACAGGCTCAAGGATCCGTCGGGGGTCTGGCGGCTGCTCGACTTGTTGGGCCGGCCATGACCCCGGTTTCGACATGCCCGCCGGCGCGAAGTTCGCGTGACAATCTCGAAGGAACATTTAGCAAGGGCAAGACACCCCTTTTCGGATGACCTAGGCCTTTTTCTTCAAGGAGGTCCATTCCGTGATGATGTTCCCCGCCCAGCGATAAACATTGTTGGCCTTCACAATATTCCGCATCGCCATCATACGGCTGCGCTTCTCCTCCACGGGCATCTCGGCGGCGAGCTTTATGCTGTCGGCAAACTCCTCGGTGGAATAGGGATTAATAAGAAGGGCCTGCGTCAATTCCTTGGCCGCACCGGTGAAGCGACTCAAGATTAAAACCCCATTTGAATCGGTCTTGGTGGCGACATATTCCTTGGCGACCAGATTCATCCCGTCGTGCAGAGAACTGACGATACAGATATCGGCCAGGGTATAGTACGGCCGGATCTCGTCTTGCGAGAAATGGCGTTTAAGATAGATAATGGGCCGCCAATTCTCCTCGGAATGTTTCCAGTTGATTTTCTCGACCAACCCATCCACCTCCGCTCCAAAATCGTGGTAGCGCTTGATGTGCGTTCGGCTGGGAGCAGCCAACTGGATGAACACAAACCTCCGTTTGTACTGCGGATACTTATCGAGAAATCGGTCCACCGCCAACAGACGTTCGACCAGCCCTTTGGTATAGTCGATCCGGTCCACCCCCATGGCCACCACCTTGCCTTCCAACCGGTATTCCTGTCGAATCTGGCGAATCCTTTCCCGGTCCGCTTCGGAAGCAGCCTGATCCAAGCTGTCATCCACACTGATGGGAAACGATCGAATCGCGGTTTCCTTGCCCAAGCGGACCACGCTAAAGGTTTCTGCATCCACCCGACACTCCAGCAGCCGATTGGCGGTATCGAGGAAATTGTTGCAGTGCATCTGCACATGAAATCCGATCAAGTCGCAAGCCAACATGCCGTCCAGAATGGGCACCAGATAAGGGCAGGTGGAGAAGACCTCGGGATTAGGCCAGGGGATATGCCAGAACAAGGCCACGGTGGCATCCGGCCGTTTTTCCTTGATCATCTTGGCCAGCAAGGTGAAGTGGTAGTCATGGATGAAAACGAAAGGATTGCCGGCCGGTAATTCCTGCAACACGCTGTCGGCAAACTTCTGGTTGACCTTCTGATAATTCTGCCAGTCGGACTCACGGAAGATGGGTCGGGTGTGGGTAATATGACAGAGCGGCCATAAACCTTCGTTGGCAAAGCCGTAATAATAGCCTTCTTCCTCCTCCTTGGACAACCAGACTCGCTTGAGAATATAGCGGTCATCCCCGGGTGGAACGCCCAGCTTGTCTTTGGAATTCACGTATTGCCGGTCGGCATTGCCTGCCCCATGAGCGATCCAAATCCCGCCACTGGCACGCATGATCGGGTCGATGGCGGTAACCACCCCGCCGGCGGGACGCACACAATGGGATTGGCCGGTGGCTTCGTCGATCATGTGCATATACGGCTCGCGATTGGATACCAGGTAAAGGCCATTTTCTCCCAACCGGGCCCGGATGATGTCGCGCAAGCGCTCTTCCGTCCAGGCTTCCTCCTTTTGCAGGCGCTCCGAGGCCTTCTCGGTTACGACCTTCCGGGCTATCCGGAGACTCAAGGCAACCTGCTCAACCTCGCTGGCCAATTTTCCCAATTCGTCTTTCGCTTGGATGGCATGCGATGAATCGGTTTCGCCTTTCTGAAAGTGTTGGAACCACTCGGTAAGTCGTATGACCGGCAGGGCGAAAATGCGCCGTTGAACCACGAGCAAGATCAAGACGATGACCACCAGCAGGGCAATTAACGTTATGCTCAGGCGTTTCCAGAGAGCCGTCAGGATGGCAAAAACATGGGAGGTATCGTACACAACCTCCACCATGCCCACAAAGTTGTCCTCCTTATCCTTGACCGGCAGAACGTAGGAGTACATCGAATTCTCTTTGAAAGTCTCCATCCCCCCCCGCGGCACCTTTCTGACCAGCACCTCTTGTAGGTAGGGCTTCTCGGCCTGGCCCCATTCCGCAATCCGCTCCGTAATGGCCAGGATCTTGCCCTCCTTGTCGTAGATGACGCAGCCTTGCAGGATTTGCCGCCGCTGAAAGCTCTCGACCAACCGGTTGGCGCCATCCAAATCATGGTTTTTGAGAACGGCCTGCACCGAGAACTCCAAGCTCTCGTTGACCGCCTTGGCCTTTCGCTTGAGATCGTCGATCAGCCTTTCCTCTTCGTAACGAACCTGGAAGACCCCGAACAGGGTGAAGGCAATGGTAACGATAACCAGAACAGGCAAGACGAGTAACAGTATTCTTTTCATGCCAGCCTCATGATCAGCTCGCGACAAGGGTCTGTCAGCAAGATAAACCTTTTTATGCGCGTATTTATGAACCGCTCGCCATCCAGGTGGGCCCGTCGTGCTGGGAATCCACCGTCCGAAGTCGATCGGCGATCACGGGCGACCGCCGACCTAGCACGGGTTTAACCTACCCCAGACATGCACCGTTTCAATGCTGGAATATCTGTAACCTTTTCTTCCCTCGCGGTTCAGTCCTTAGCGTAACGAATTGTGAAGTTATGAATATGATGTCACTTGTTCTCAGCGGGATGGTCGGTGGCGCCCTTGGCACAGCACTGGGCTATTTCGGTCAATGTTCCTCGGGGACCTGTCCGCTGACCTCCACCTGGTGGCGCGGAGCTATTTACGGCGCGGTGATGGGAGTGGTGTTCTTCGCCATTTCGGGACGGGGCAACTCGGCCAACCTGGATCAATCCTCCGCAAACGTGACCAAAATCGAGGCCGATAAATTCGAAAAAGAGGTGATGCAATCGTCTCAGCCAGTGCTGGTTGACTTCTACGCGACCTGGTGCGGCCCCTGCAAGGCGCTCGCGCCCATCGTGGAAGATCTGGCTGGCCAATATGCAGGCAAAATCAAGTTCTTCAAAATCAACGTGGACGAGGCTCAAGCGTTGTCCCAGCGCTTCGCTATTCAAGGCGTTCCTACCCTCCTGTTGGTTAAGAACGGCAAGGTGATAGATACCCTCGTTGGCATGACTTCTACCAGCGTCCTGAAGGCACGATTGCAGTCGGCAGCGCAATTAGAAAGTGCTGTGACGGCCCAAACTCCGGGCCTTTAGATTCTCCGATCAGTGCGGGGCAAACGTCATCGCTTCAAAGCAGCAATTAATTTGACTAATCGACTTGGCATGATCGGGCTATTTTATTAATGTCAACCCATAGGTGGAGCACAACTGCAACCGAGGCGATGGGAAACACAAAAATAGCGCCATGAATAGCCGCAACAACTCAATCATATCCGCGGTGTATGCCTTGACTTCCAAACCGATGATGGTCTTCGGCAGCATACTTAATCAACGATCCTACAATTCCGGCTTGGATTTATGAGACATTTGCTCCTGCTCCTGATCGGTTCCGGCGCCCTGAGCCTGACGGTTTTGCTTTCCGGCTGTCACCGCCAGCCGGAAAACACCGCCCCCGAAACGCTGCCAGCAGCGAC
>Ga0209429_10001136_pt1 | contig 17014 bp, 8 predicted proteins | sample BarGraNGADG00212_3_FD_184493 | JGI IMG/M metagenome (GOLD analysis project Ga0209429, IMG submission 184493) | Arctic peat soil microbial communities from Barrow, Alaska - Barrow Graham LP Ref core NGADG0004-212 (SPAdes) (version 2) | ecosystem: Environmental > Terrestrial > Soil > Wetlands >...
AAAAAACAAGTCTTTCTTATGAAATTACCGGCAATCAGATTGTCATAAAACAAAATGTGATTGCAGACAAGAGTATCAAGAAGATTTCCGGAATTGTACTGGATAAGAACAAAGAGCCATTACCTGGCGTAATTGTAACGCTCACAGGAACAAAAAAAGGAGTCTATACAGATGTTAAGGGTGAGTTTTCGTTTGATGTTAAGGTAGAGAATTACACAAGCCTTATTTTCCGTATGATTGGAATGGATGATTTGACAATCAAGCTGGACGGAAGGACTTTTTATCAGGTTGTACTTAAAGAAACCACTCTTTCTCTCGATGAAGTGGTTGTTACTGGTATTGTCAATAAAAAAGCAAACAGTTTTACCGGTTCGGTTTCTACTATCTCTTCTGTAGATTTAATGAGAGCCGGAAACAAAAACGTGTTTGAATCGCTGAAAAACATCGATCCATCCTTATATATAATGGATAACCTTACTAACGGTTCCAATCCTAACTCTTTACCAGGTATGGAAATCAGGGGTACTTCCAGTTTTCCTGTAGACGCTACTACAGGAATTACTTTAAAAGGGAACTACGGCAATATTCCTAATACTCCATTGTTCATACTTGATGGATTCGAGACAAGTGTAGAGAGAGTAATGGACATGGATATGAACAGGATAGAGAGTGTAACCATTCTAAAGGATGCTTCTGCAAAAGCACTCTATGGTTCAAAGGCAGCCAACGGAGTTGTTGTCATTGAAACAAAAAAGATGGCAGGTGGCGAGAAGAGAGTGACTTACACAGGAAGTCTGGATGTCTCTATGCCCGATCTTACTAGTTACAACCTGACTAATTCGGCAGAAAAGCTGGAGGTTGAAAGGATAGAGGGTGTTTATAGCTTTCCGAACATTATAGAGGCACAATTAGATGCCAACAAGCTGTATAACGACAGGAAAAAGTTGATTGAAGAGGGGCTTGATACCTATTGGTTGTCAAAACCATTGAGAGTAGGGGTTGGTTCCAAGCACAACGTGAACATAGAACTGGGCGACAGTAAAAGCTTAAAGGGAATTGCCGATTTTACCTACAACACAATCAGTGGTGTAATGAAGGATTCATATAGAAGAAACATATCGGGTAGCGTCAATCTGTCATACAGATACAAGAACGTGATATTCAGAAACATTATGACGGCAGTTAGTAATCAGGGACAAGAGAGCCCTTGGGGTAATTTTGGAGTATATGCCAAAATGAACCCATACTGGAGAAGCAACGACCCTGTAACAGGCATGCTTTTAAGATGGGCAGAACCATCGACCTATAGAGCAAACCCAATGTATGATGCAACCATCGGAACAAAGAACACTTCCAGTTACCTCGATTTCCTTAACAACTTCTATGTTGAGCTGAGACTGACACAATACATTAAAGTGACAGGTCGTATGGGTGTGTCTGCAAAAAGAAGCAGTGCAGACGAGTTTTTACCGTCCAACCACTCTACATTCTCTACAAGCACATATATGCATAGTGAGGAACTAAAGATGAGAAGAGGTTCCTACAGACTCGACAATGGAAAGAGCAGCAGCTTTTCCGGTGACTTAAATGCCTCTTATACAAGAGATATTGGCAAACACTACATATCTGCCAACATCGGAGCATTTGCTTCCGAAAGCATGTATTCTGCCTATGTGAACATTGCAGAGGGATTTCCGAATAATCAGGGAGCAGACATAACATTCGCACGTCAATATGCCGAGGGTACAAGACCAGTAGGTCTGTCATCGCTGAACAGGGAAATAAGCTTCCTCTCTACAGCCAACTACGCATACGACAACAGATATTTGCTGGATGCAACCTACAGACTAAGTGCTTCTTCACTTTATGGAAAGGACAACAGATGGGCACCGGGTTGGAGTGTCGGAATTGGATGGAACATAAACAACGAAGGCTTCTTCAAGAATTCAAATGTAATCAAGCAATTGAAACTAAGGGGTTCTGTAGGGGTTACCGGAAACCAGAACTTCAACACCAGTTATGCTGTGGGAACATACAACTATTATACAAATTATAACTACATGGGCTTTACCGGAGCATATCTTCCAAATCTGCCGAACCCTGCACTTAAATGGGAACAGAAAAAAGACTACAACATAGGGATTGATGCAACAATCAGTGCATTAAGACTTAAGGCGGACTATTATGACAGCTACACAGAGAACATGGTGACAAATGTCTCTGTCTCTCCGTCTACAGGATTCAACATGGTAAAAGATAATCTGGGACTGGTAAGAAACAGAGGCTTCGAGGTTACCGCAAACATAAATTTGTGGCAAAAGGAGAATGGATTTGTGAATATCTACGGTTCGGTTGCTTCGAATGTCAATGAGATAGTAAGTCTGTCGGAGAGCATGAAAACATTTAACGCCCTTCAGGAGAAGGAAGCTGCAGATAAAGGGAACAACAAACCGGTACTTATGTACAAGGATGGTATGTCCATGAGTGCAATATGGGCCGTAAGGTCATTGGGTATCGACCCAATGAACGGTCAGGAGATCTATCTTAAGAAGGACGGAACAAGAACCTATGTATATGATCCACTGGATCTGGTGGTGGTTGGTGACAGCAGGCCCTATGCAAGGGGCAATTTCGGAATCACTGCAGAATACAAAGGATTTGGATTTAACACATCATTCCGATATCAGGTGGGTGGACAACTCTATAATCAAACTTTGGTCGACAGAGTTGAAAATATAGATATCAACATGAATGTAGACAAAAGGGTGCTTTCGGGCAGATGGCAGACTCCTGGTCAATTGGCGATGTTTAAAAGACTAGGGACTTTCCAGTACGAAGGAGATCCTTTGGCTCGTCAGGAGATGACCAGAGCAACCAGCAGGTTTGTTCAGAATATAAACGACCTGACATGGAGTACTGCTTCGCTTTATTACGATTTTCCAAAATCAATGATAGACAGCTGGAAAATCCAAAGAATGAGATTCTCTCTCTATATGAATGACATATTAACCATATCATCTATAGAAACTGAGAGAGGATTATATTACCCGTTTGCAAGAACAGTCTCTTGTTCATTATCAATAACTTTTTAATTAGAGTGTTATGAAGAAAAATATTATAAAAACAATAGTTTTGGCATTAAGTCTTGTATTAGCTTCTTGTAGCTCCTGGCTAGATGTAACTCCCCCTTCGCAGATAAGAGAAGAGGCTCAATTCGGTTCCGTTGACGGATTCCAGCAAGCCTTGATTGGCTGTTACATAGGTATGACAGACGATATGCTCTATGGAAGGGTTTTGTCATGGTCCACTATAGAATTAATGGCAGGGCAGTTTGTACCACTCCAGGCATCCTCAAACAATGATTATAACATATCCAACTATAATTACACATCGTCCAATGCTATCTCTTACATTAATGGAATATGGGCAAAGGCATACAATGTCATAGCCAACGTAAACAACGCTCTTAAATATATTGAGATTAACAAAAGCGTGCTGGACAATGTCAATTATCAGTTGATCAAAGGTGAATTATTGTCTATAAGAGCCTTTATGCATTTCGACCTCATGAGGTTGTACGGACTTGGAAAGTTGGGTTCAAGGACAGATCTTACATCCAAATATGCTATTCCTTATGTAACAACTCTCAGTAAAGAGATGACTCCTCAGCTATCATACAAACAAACCATAGATTTGCTTGTAGCAGACCTTGACAACGCAATCACGCTGCTGGAGATAGATCCGGTTACAAAGATTCAACCGGCGTCTTATTACGCCGATGTAAACATTGAAGGATTTTACAACAATCGTCAGCAGAGACTTAACTATTACGCAACAAGCCTGTTGCTTGCAAAAGTATATATGTGGGAAGGAAGCAGCGCAAGTATTGCAAAGGCCCTCACACTGGCCAATAAGGTAATTGCTGATTCAGAATCAAAAGGACTTGTCACATGGACTACAAATACTAGTGTCACTGACGATGTAATAATGAAGTCAGAGCATCTTATGTCACTTAATACCCAGAATTTAACGAGCAGAACTGCAGACTATTTCAAACTGGTGATCATTGCTGCCGGCGACATAAAGGCACAATATGTTTCTTATGACAGAATGATGAGTGTGTACGAGGCACAAGGAGTAGGCAACACAGACTACAGATTTTCAAAATTGTTTATCCAGAATTCTGTAACTCTTGCAGGTAATAACGCATTTACTCCTCTTAAGTATTATGGAACGGGAAGTACCGAAATTACAAAGAACTTTATTCCTTTAATGAGAATTCCCGAGGCCTATTACATTGCAGCTGAATGCTACATTAAACAGACAAGTCCTAATGTTCCTACAGCTCTTACCCTTTTGAATACAGTAAGACAAAAGCGTGGAATTACGACAGCTCTTACCGGTACAGATGCATCTGCTGTTATGAATGAAATTGTGAAAGAGTATGCAAAGGAGTATTATTGTGAAGGAGCAATGTTCTTTTTGTATAAACGACTTGGGTTGGAAAATATTCCGGGATACAATCAGACAGCAACAGATGCAATATATGTTCTGCCATATCCTTCTACAGAGTTGCAAATGGGTAGAAAACAGTAATATAAAAAATGAAAGTTATGAATAACAAAATAAAATATTTGCTTTTAATTATGATTGTCCTTTATACAGCAGCAGGGTGCCAAAAGGATGATATAATGGTTTTTGACATTAGTGACAGCGGAGTGCTGTTTCCCGGAGCGGGCGATGCAAAATTGTATAAAGGTTACAATACTGCAGATCAGACTTATTATGTAAATGAGTCATTTTTGAATGTCCCTCTGACTCAGAATACCTACTTTGTTGATTTCCCGGTAAGGGTATCTGGTGATTCTGCTAAAGTTGACAGGGTTGTTTCTTACGAACTCATTACAGAGGAGACATCGGCTCTAAGTACTCAGTACAAAATTATTGACGCTCTCATTCCTGCAGGCAAGCAATACGGAAGAATAAGATTCGAACTTACAAGAGATGTCGCTCTGGATAACGCCTCGGTAAAGGTGAGCCTAAAGCTGAAAGATTCCAAGGATTTAAAGGTAGGTTCCAACGAATATTGCAAAGGTGTCCTTACATGGAGCAATATGCTGGCAAGGTTCCCGTCTTCTTCTTCCTATACAATAACATACAATTGCATTGTTCTCTCTTCGCTTACTAAAACAAGTACCTCTCTTACATTTTACAGCCCGAATGCCCACAAGGCAATTCTTGATGCTTTAGTGTGGCCAATCGACTACTGGCCAAAATACTCAAGCAGCTTTGCAGACCCAAGTACAGGAACAAGTGCCGAATACGGAGTTTATTATACCGATCTGTATGCCCAAAAGCTAAAAACATATTTGGATGCTTATGCACAGGCAAACGGAGGAGTGAGATTAAAACACAACGCAGGAGTGGATATTGGAAAAGATATACAGCCAAGGATAACCGGAGCAGTCTATATTCCCTAATCATTAAATAAAGATAACCATGAAAAGAAAAATATATAATTTTATTGTATTAACGCTGGCAGTCCTGCTGTTCAACGGCTGCTATGCAGACAAGTCAGGTCTGGATACAAACAAAATTGACGATGTAGTTATTGAGACACCATCGATGTCTGCAATCTTAAGGGTAGAATACCTACAGGATGTGACATTCGATCCCACTGTGAAACTGGGAGGAGTTACCAACCCTACAGGTGTAACATACAAATGGGAGATCAATCAGACACCAGGCTCTACAGACCTTGTAGTGATCGGAACGGAGAGAGTCTTGAAAACAACAATCAAGAACAAGATATTGTCTGCTTCTTACATACTGATCTTTACAGCTACAGACGACAAGTACAAAGTGGCATATCAGAAGAGCTGGCCAATTTATGTGAGCAGTTCTTTACGCGAAGGTATTGTTATTGCCGACACAAAAGACGGAATCAATTCAGACCTATCCTTGATAATGGATAATGATATAACAACATCTTACACAACAGGTGTGAACATAAAGTATAATTTATGGAAAACTACAACCGGAAGTTCATATCCGGCTCTTATTAAAAACATTACATACACCTTACATAAACGGAGTCCTATTCTTACAAAAAATGTAATAACAACAATTTTCGAAAACAAGGACATTAAAATGTATGATTGCGAAAATTACTCACTGTACAAGACTGCGCAGGAGATTTTCCCTGGCAAGACTGCCAGCTTCGATCCTCAGGCATTTTATACTATTAACAATGCAGTATGGGTGCTTGTAGCAAACAATATTGCATATCTGTTTGCCAACAACCAGGGAATAACAGCATTTACATTGCCGGCATCCGGAGTCAACTATGTGGACAATTCTATTATGGTCGCTGACAACTCTTACGGCAGAGGTCCATATGCATTCTGGTATAACAATACTACCGGTAAGTTCCATGATATTGCCAAGACCTCTACAACACCTGCAACCGGGGCAGAATATACAACACAAGGTGTGTTTAACCCAACCAACCTTCCGGACAGAAGAATGATAGCAGGTGACATTTCCGTTGACGGTGTAAGCTCCACAATGTTGCTCAAGAATACTGTTACAAGTAATTACGAGTTGTATTCAATCTCTTTTTCTTATTCCGATGTCAACTATAATATTATACCTTCTGCCCCTAAACTCAAAGTAGACATGCCTGCAGCTCTGACTCCGATTTTAAATTCAGCTGTCTCTATATTCTTCTGTGCTTTCGACCCGATAATGTATGTAGCAACTTCTACAAAGATCTATGCAGTTAATTTTGGCGGAGGTGTTGTATCGTACAGCGAAAAATACACAGCACCTGCAGGAGAACAGATAACCAAGGCAAAGCTTTTTGTACAGGGAAGGTACAGGCTTAACAGAAAAGAGTTCAACGATGTAATCGGACCTATCTATGAACCGACATTGGCATTGAATACAAAGGCAGTAGTGATTTCCACACTTAAGGGAACATATGAGGGTCAGATTTACCTGGTGCCTCAGGGAACTCCGGGAACAGGAGACCTGAACTCTTCGCTGGCAAAAAAATACTCGGGATTTGGTAAAATTCTTGATTTTACAATACAAGGACAGTAACAAAATTTAAACAATAAATAAAATGACAGAACCAATCGTAAGAGTAGAAAACCTCTCACATAGGTACAGCGTTCAGTGGGCAATCAGAGATATTAATTTTGAGATTGCAGAGCGCGGTATCTATGGATTATTAGGATCTAATGGAGCAGGGAAGTCTACCATCATGAACATTATTTGTGGCGTGTTAAAACAGACTAATGGTAACGTGTTCATCAAAGATATTGATATGCGGCGCCATCCTATAGATGCAAAGAAACATATAGGGTTTTTGCCCCAAAGGCCTCCATTACATTTTGATTTAACTGTAGAGGAGTACTTGGTATATTGCGCCAATCTGCGTATGATTCCCGCAAAGGACGTTATGCCGGCAGTAGACAGTGTATTAAGCAAGTGTGCGATTGCGCATTTTAGAAAGCGTCTGATCAAGAATCTCTCCGGAGGTTATCAACAGAGAGTTGGTATAGCTCAGGCCATAATCCATAATCCCGACCTGGTCGTTCTGGATGAGCCGACAAATGGCTTGGACCCTAACCAGATTATTGATATAAGAAAGTTGATAAAAGATATTGCGCAAGAGAGGACAGTTGTGCTCTCTACCCATATATTATCAGAAGTACAGGCTACCTGCGACCACATAAGAATGGTAGAAGAGGGACGGGTAGTATTTGCCGGCACAGTGGATGAGTTTGATAATTATATAGTGCCAAATACCATTTTCGTTTCATTATTGGAGGCTCCTTCCATAGAAGAATTAAAGTCTATACATGGTATCCTGGGTGTGGAAGAGTTAGGCGGCACCAAATACAGGTTAAAATTCTCCGACTCTCAGGAAATAATAGAACGTATAATTGAGACCAGCGTGACTAAAGGCTGGAGATTGAATGAGATAAGGTTGGAGCGCAGTTCGCTGGATACAATATTTGCAGAATTATCAAAAAAAGCTAAATAAGGAGGTAAAACAATGAAAATGATTTATAAAATAGCTCGTACAGAGTTACAAACAATATTTTATTCACCAATAGCTTGGTTAATCCTGATAATATTTACTATTCAGGCGAGTATGGCTTTCTCTACCGCATTTGGGGGTTTAGTTGAAAGTCAGTCTTTAGGTTATAGCTTACAAAATATTTCCATGAGAATATTTGCAGACCCCTCGAGGGGGATGTTTACTATTGTCCAACAATATCTTTATTTTTATATCCCATTATTAACCATGGGATTAATGAGCCGTGAATTAAGTAGTGGTTCAATCAAGCTATTATACTCTTCACCGGTAACCAATGGGCAGATTATTCTTGGCAAATACCTGTCGATGGTATTCTACGCTCTGCTTTTGACTGGTATTATGTTGATTTTTGTTCTTTATAGTGCAATAACAGTTAATAGTTTTGATTTTATTGGCGTAAGTTCCGGCCTTCTGGGTTTGTTCCTGTTAATTTGTGCCTATGCTGCAATCGGTCTGTTTATGTCAAGCCTGACATCATATCAGGTTGTTGCGGCTATGGGAACTCTGGCAGTACTTGCCGTTTTTAATATGATAGGAACTATGTGGCAGGACATTGCCTTTGTACGTGATATCGCTTACTGGTTATCTATCCGGGGAAGGTCAACGGAATTTATAAGGGGCCTGATATGCAGCGAAGATGTTTTGTATTTTCTTATTGTAATAAGCCTTTTCCTTTCCCTGTCAATTTTACGATTGAAGTCTATACGGCAAAAAACACCTGTCAGTACCTCTTTAAGCAGATACATTGGAGCATTTTTAATAGCTGTAGTTTTAGGTTATATTAGTTCAAGACCTGCGCTGATGTTCTATTATGATGCCACCAGAACCAAAGCAAATACGCTGACACCTAATAGTCAGGATATAGTGGCAAAAATGAAAGGAGATCTTACAATTAATACATATGTGAATGTTTTGGACAAGTATTATTGGATAGGTTTACCAAAGTACGAACTACAGGATATCGACCGTTTCAGACAATATTTAAGGTTCAAGCCAGAGATCAAAATGAACTATATACGGTATTATGATAAGGCAAACAATCCAGATCTGGACAAGCGTTACCCATTACTGAATGACAAGCAGCGTATGTTGAAATATGCTAAAACCAACAGGTTGGACAGTAACATGTTCAAGACTCCGGAAGAGATCAGAAAAATAGAGAACCTGTTGCCGGAACAAAACCGCTTTGTCCGTACTCTTGTCAGAGAAAATGGGGATAAAACCTTCCTGCGGATATTTGACGATATGCAGGTACACCCTTCAGAGGCAGAAATAACAGCCGCCTTTAAACGGCTGGTAATGGAGTTGCCTCAGGTAGGTTTCGTAAAAGGTCATGGAGAAAGGGATTGCGTAAGATCGGGTGACAGGGATTATAACAGGTTTACTCAGGACAGACCTTTCCGTTACTCGTTGATAAATCAAGGTTTTGACTTTAACGAAATTACGCTGGACAATGAAATTCCTGAAACTATAGACATTCTGGTCATAGCTGACATGAAAAATGCCATGAGCCCTGAACACCAAGCTAATCTGGATAAATTTATTGCAAGGGGAGGAAATTTACTAATCGCAGGAGAACCAGGCCGTCAACAGAACATGAACCCTTTGGTATCTCAATTTGGAGTGGAATTCATGCCCGGCAGACTAGTAAGGCCAAGTAAAAACTTTTCTCCTGATTTTATAAAGGCTCAGCCAACAAGAGAGGGTTCCGACATGATGTATATGTTGAATACTATGAGGGAAAGAGATCTTATAGCAACAATGCCCGGTACTACCGGTCTTGCATACACAGAAGATAAGGGATTCAAAGTAACTGAACTGTTCGTCTCGGACACAACAGGAGGAACATGGGATGAAGTTGAAACCACAGATTTTATTGATGATACCGTAAAAGTAAATCCCGCTGTGAAGGAAGAGATGAAGGCATCGATACCTACGGCAATTGCATTGAGTAGAAAAGTAGGAGAAAAGGAACAAAAAATAGTGATATTGGGCGATGCAGACTGTATAAGCAATGGAGAGATAAGTATAAGCAGAAAGGAGGTAAAGGCTGCCAATTATTACCTTATCATGGGAGCTTTCTTCTGGATGTCTGATGATGAAGTCCCTATTGACGTACGAAGACCAGACCCTATCGATAGAAAAATCTATTTGGGCATGCCCGGTATGACCATTACCAAATGGGGTTTGATAGGGATATTCCCTTTTGCCATGGCAATATTTTATATTCTTCTATGGATTAGAAGAAAAGGAAGATAGGTAATAGAAATTAAAAAAACATGATTTTTAAAATTGATAAGCAAACAATAGATGATTTAGGGATATTTGGGAAAATCAGAGAGAATTCTGTTTATGGCGTTTTTAATAAAACCATGACACGGGGAGGTGCTCAGATTTTAGGAGATATGTTCTTGTATCCTTTGTCAGATGAAAGAGAAATTAATGAAAGGGGAATGATTATCAGATATTTTCAGAATAATCAGATTAGCTTCCCCTTTAGAAGCGAGATATTTGATTCTGTTGAATTTTATCTGAACAACACAGACAGCCGCTCAAGGCTCTCTGCCCATGAAGATAACCTGGAGAGGAAATTCAAGAATGCAATCGGGACCGATACCGAGTACGAACTCATACATAAGGGAGTTCTGTCTATGGTAGAGGTACTAATTGTGTTAAAAAAATTTCTGGAAGGATTAAAAGCAAAAGGCATAGAGAGACAGTATCAGCCACAGGTAGACGCTATGATGGACCTGCTTGCGATTAAAGAACTTGAACCCTGCTTTAAAGAGACCATTTTAAGAAAATTATCTTATTTAAAAACAGTAAATTACGATCAGAAATTCAGGTATAATCTAAGGGATAAACTCAAATTACTTTTAAGCTATATTTATAATCTTGATGTATATATATCTGTTGCCAAAGTATCCAAAGAGAGAAATTTCGTATATGCCAAAGCTTTACCTGCCACAGTAAATTTATTGGAAATAGAAGATGTTTATCATCCCCTGTTAAAGAACCCTGTGGGCAATTCAATAAAGGCCGACCAGACAAGCAATATGATATTCCTTACCGGCGCAAACATGGCAGGGAAATCTACCTTTATGAAATCTTTTGGTATTGCGGTTTATCTGGCTCATATGGGATTCCCTGTACCTGCTTCCAGAATGGAATTTTCGGTTCAGAACGGTATGTTTACCACCATTAATCTGCCGGATAATATCAATATGGGGTACAGCCACTTTTATGCAGAGGTTATGAGAGTTAAGAAGGTTGCAGAGAGCGTAGGAGGCTCAAAAAACCTTATTGTAATTTTTGATGAGTTGTTCAGAGGAACTAACGTTAAAGACGCCTATGATGCCACCGTGGCTGTCACTGAGGCCTTCGCTGCCAACAGAAACTGCACCTTTATAATATCTACCCATATTATTGAGGCCGGAGAAACATTGAAAGAAAGGTGCAACAATATTAATTTTATCAATCTTCCAACTGTGATGGAAGGGAGCACTCCCAGATATACATTTAAAATTGCACCTGGTATTTCGTCGGACCGTCATGGAATGATTATCATTAATAATGAAGGTATTTTAGATATTTTAAAAAACGCAGACGGTTATGTCCAATAATATGAAATTTGTTATTGATAAGCAGACATTGGAAGATTTGAACCTCTTAGGTAAGTACAAACTCAACTCTGTTTTTAATCTCTATAACCATACAGTAACCAGAGGAGGTGGTCTGGTTCTTGAGCGGATGTTCCTTAACCCTCTAACAAATGCAGATGAAATAAATGCGCGGAGAGATATTTTTGTTTTTTTTCAGAAAGAAAATTTTTTATTCCCTTTCTCAAAAAAAGAGTTTGATTTATCTGAGCGATACTTAGGAGACACAGATCACAAAAACATTGTTGTCTCTATCTTAAATCACGTAAGGCTTAAAGCTTTGCAGCTGATAGCCAATGATGAGGAGTTTGGCTTGTTGCAGCAAGGATTAGAAGCAACAACAGTCCTTCTGGAAAAGCTGGAGGTGTTTATGAAAACCCTACTTGAAGCTGCCAGGTCTGCATCTTACCGCGAATCCGTGGAAAAAGCATTGAATATCTTACACGATAAAAGACTTGGCTGGATTTTTTCCGGCAATAAACGAGAAAAATTAAAGTTCTGGCAATTGACTTTTTACGACCATATGCTGAGATACTCAATATCCGAATCCTTGTCTGAGCTATTGAAGATTGTACACGACCTGGATGTCTATATCGCTGTTTCCGGCATAGGTAAAAAAAGAGGCTTTGTTTATGCCGCTGCTAACGAGTCCGACAAGACAAATATCGAAATAGAAGGAGTTTATCATCCTTGCATTCCCAATGCAATTGCCAATGATATTCATCTGGATAATAGCTCAAACGTGTTTTTTCTGACGGGTGCAAATATGGCAGGAAAATCTACTTTAATGAAGGCTTTTGGAGTAGCCGTTTATCTGGCTCACATGGGATTTCCGTTAGCTGTTAAATCTATGGATTTTACTGTTCAGGATGGAATCTATACATCCATTAATGTGCCGGATGATCTTAATCTGGGTTACAGCCACTTTTATGCAGAAGTAGTGAGGGTTAAAAAAATTGCATTAGAAGTTGCTTCCGGTAAAAATCTTATAATAATGTTTGACGAACTGTTTAAAGGCACCAATGTTAAAGATGCTTATGATGCAACTGTTGCTGTTACAGAGGCGTTTTCAAGAATTCATGAATGTGTATTTATTGTTTCTACACATATTATGGAAGCCGGGCTTACTTTGAAAGAAAAATGCAATAATATTAAATTCAAATACTTGCCAACAATTATGCAAGGAAGCATCCCCTCCTACCCGTACATTCTTGATGATGGCATTTCTAATGACAGACACGGAATGATGATTATTAACAATGAAAAAATAATCGAGACAATTAGTGGTAGCAAAAAATCAACCAAATAGAATGAAAAGATTTTTTTTATTACTGGCAACAATTGCTCTTTTCGTAAGCGCAAATGCACAAGTGCCACCGACTCTGCCTCTAGATCCTAAGGTAAGAACCGGAAAACTGGATAACGGACTCACTTATTATGTTGTTAAAAACGCTGAGCCTAAAGGGCAGGCAGAATTTTATATTGCACAAAAAGTTGGAGCAATACTGGAAGAGGAGAATCAGAGAGGTCTTGCTCACTTTCTTGAGCATATGGCTTTTAATGGTTCAAAAAATTTCCCCGAAAACGGAATCATATCTTATCTTGAAAAAATCGGGGTTAAGTTTGGTGCAAACCTTAATGCTTCAACAGGCGTAGACCAGACTATATACAATATTTCAAGTGTCCCTGTAAAAAGACAGGGCATAATAGACTCTTGCCTTCTTATTCTTTATGACTGGTCTTGTGCCATAAGTCTTAAAGAAGATAATATCGAAAAAGAGAGGGGAGTCATCCGCGAGGAGCTTCGTACAAGAAGCAATGCGCAAATGAGAATGATAGAAAACATTCTGCCTGAAATTATGCCTGACAGCAAATATGCATACAGGCTTCCGGGAGGTTTGGTAAAAGTAATCGACACTTTCACACCAAAGGAGCTCAGAGACTTTTATCAGAAATGGTATCGCCCCGATCAGCAAGGCATTATCGTTGTTGGAGATATCGACCCGGTTGCTGTTGAAAACCAGATAAAGTCTATGTTCAGCTCTATTCCTAAGAAAAAAGATGCTGCAGAAAGGGTAGAGTTCCCTGTTCCTGATACAAAGGAAGCATTGGTCTCTGTTGCAAGCGATCCTGAAGCAACCTCTACCAATGTTTCGATCATGTTCAAACAAGATGTTCTGCCAAAGGAGTTCAGGCCAACAACAGTGTCTCTTGTTATGGGTTACATGAATTATATGGTTACAAATATGATGAATGGCCGTTTTGCCGAGATTACACAGAAAGCAAATGCCCCTTTCCTAGGTGCCAGTAGCTCATATGGTGGTTTCATTGTCTCCAATACAAAGTCTGCCTTCAGTATTGGCGCCAATGCCAGAGACGGTGAGATTGACAAGGCTCTCAGAGCTCTGGTTAACGAATCGGAAAGGGTAAGAAAATTTGGATTCACAGCATCTGAATATGAGAGGACCAGAGCCAATTATATAAGCAGAATGGAACAAATCTACAAAGAGAGGGAGAAACAGAAAAATCAATTCTATGTAAAGCAGATTCTTGGCAACTTCACCTCGGACAATGCTATGCCTGGGATAGAGATAGAGTATACAATGATGATGAAGATTGCTCCTTCCATTACGATCGACAAGATTAACATGTATGCCAAATCTCTTCCAAAGAACGAGAACCTTGCTATTATTATTAGGATGCCAAAAAAGGATGGTCTAACTGTTCCTTCTAAAGAGGATGTTCTCAATATATACAACAATGCTCTTAAAGACAGCATTGAAGCATATAAGGAGACTGTAACTAATGAACCTCTGGTCCCAACAGCTCCTGTTGCAGGAAAAGTTGTAAACGAGGTAAACGAGCCAATGAGCGGTGCTATTGTGTGGACATTGTCGAACGGCGCTACAGTAGTTGTCAAGAAGACCGACTTCAAAGAGGATCAGGTCCTGTTTTCTGCAAGCAGCCGCGGTGGCTTCTCTCTTTTAGACAAATCCGATATCGTAAATACCAAGGTTATTGGAAACCTTGTTTCGATAGGCGGGCTAGGAAACTTTAGTCTGACCGATCTCAGAAAGGTACTTGCAGGTAAAAATGTATCTCTAAATACTGCAATAAACGCATATACAGAAGGTGTTGGCGGCTCTTTCGCTCCTAAAGACATAGAGACTTTCATGCAGCTTCTTTATCTTAACTTCACTGCCTTAAGACAGGATAACGAAGCTTTCCAGGCATTCATGAGCAGACTGAAAGATCGGCTTAAGAACACTGCTGCAGATCCAGCTACTGCTTTCAATGACACACTTCAGGCAGCGCTTTACAATAATAATCCTTATGCTAAAAGGCTTAATCTCGATATGCTTGACAAAATAGATTACACGAGGACTCTCGAACTCGGAAGGGCCAGGTTCGCAAACGCTGCAGACTTCACATTCGTCTTTGTGGGTAACGTGGACCCTGCTACTCTCAAACCACTTGTTGAAACTTACATTGGCTCTCTTCCTGCAAACAAAGCTAAGAAAGAGAACTGGGCCAATATTGGCATGGTACCGGTCAAAGGAAAGATTGTAAAACACTTCGACAAAGAGATGCAAACACCTAAAGCAACCGTATATACTATTTTAAGCGGTAAGGCTGCATACACCGTTGAGAACCTGATTATGGCAAACATGATGAAGCAGGTTTTCGATATGGTGTTTACCAAGACAATCCGCGAAGAAGAGGGTGGAACCTATGGTGTCAGCGTAAAAATGAATTTGAATTTTACACCGGAAGAGTATTATTTCACATTCCTTTTCGGCTTTGACACCGACATTACCTTAAAAGAGAAGTTGCTTAAGAGGGCTCACCTGGAGATCAACAATGTTATTGAAAAGGGCGTGAATCCTGCTGATTTTGCTAAGATTACCGAATATATGCAAAAGAATTACACTCAGAACCTGAGGGAAAACAACTACTGGACTTCGGTAATTACAAACAGATTTGTTTTAGGTAAGGATCTTCACACAACATATGATGCAGCTCTAAAATCAATCACTCTGGCAAAATTACAGAACTTCATAAAAGCTGCTATAAGTCAAGGCAATCAGGTTGAGGTAATTATGAGTGGTAAAGCGGCCGATAAAAAATAAAATGCAAATTATTGAAATCAGCAATTTTCTGGTCGCCTCTTCCATGGCTTTCAGTATATAACGCAGGGAGAGTTTACTATGCAAAATACACTAATACTCTAACTGGAATGAAGAGCAATATGACGGGATTTGGGTATTGGGGATTTTTTAATGTTAATTTGTTTAAATGCACAAGTATTGGAGGATCTGTTGATATCTCTCCACAAATCAATTCTGCCTAGACAAAAGAGGTGAAATATTTTACTTCGGTTGAATTTTATTTATCTCAGACACTAGTAAAAGATAAACTTTTTATGACATTATCGTTTGACGAACCATTCAAGAGACATCGTTATATTTCAAATGTGATAGGCAACAATTCGTTTAATATGACAACAACAAGAGAAGAGCCAGGCAGCAATTCAGCGTAAAAAAAATATTGTTGAAAATTAAATAGCTTCATAAGGAGCGACTAAGTAAAAGGACTTAGCTAAATCAATCTCCAACAACAGGTAACAATTGTTTTTGTTACCTGTTGTTTTTTATCTGCCAGTTGTTTTAAGATTGTGCTTATTATCTGCTAGTTATGAAACAATTTCCCCTGGAATGATAGATAAAAATTCTTTGCAAACCATTGACATTCTGCAGCTTGTTAAAACAACTGGCAGTTCAATTCTTCTTAACTATTTCCGCTCTCGCGATCTATGATTGAAGAAATATTATTTTATTTAAATAGTTTCAATTATAATTGAGAGACATGATAAAGAAACAGAATCCACATACGCAAATAATCTATATAAATAAGGAGCAGCACGAATTTTCTTCTATCTCAAATTCCGACGATCTGTTTGGTTACTTAAAAGAAAATGTAAAAGGAAACGGTAAAGTTGCTCTATTTATTGATGAGATTCAGGATATTGAATCTTTTGAAATCACATTGAGAGATCTTGCAACACGGGGGAATTACGATATTTACTGCACAGGTAGTAATGCTAATTTGCTTTCGGGCGAACTTGCCACCTTTTTAAGCGGAAGGTATATTGAGATAAAAGTGTTTGGCCTTAGCTATGCAGAGTTTATAAAGTTTCATAATTTAACAGATTCTGCAGGGGCTTTTCAGAATTATATAAAATTTG
>Ga0209429_10001137_pt1 | contig 16997 bp, 11 predicted proteins | sample BarGraNGADG00212_3_FD_184493 | JGI IMG/M metagenome (GOLD analysis project Ga0209429, IMG submission 184493) | Arctic peat soil microbial communities from Barrow, Alaska - Barrow Graham LP Ref core NGADG0004-212 (SPAdes) (version 2) | ecosystem: Environmental > Terrestrial > Soil > Wetlands >...
TCAGGCTGCAGTAATAATCTGGCTGGTTTCTTATCTGTTTTAATACTGATTGTAAGATCTTTCAATGCTGGAATTTCATCGTATCCGATTGCATTCTGATTGGTATGTTCACCCGCTATATTTACAAGATTCACATACATTTTATTATTAAGCTTATTTAATGTCACATGTACCAGGTGCGATCCTGCAACTCTTACAAGCGGATCAGGGAAAAGGTCATTTATAAGGCTGCTAATATAATCGCGAAGCACAGGTGACTTATACTCAAGATAATCAGAACCGGCATTGAAATAGACTCCGGCGACTGTCCCTTTTCCTACATTATTTAAGGATGAAGCGATCATATTTCCTTTTGATCTGAAATCGCTTCCGTTGTAATAGGTGGAAAGAACCTTCACTCCCGGATTAATTTCTACTGAATCCAGAGCTGAGCGTATTGCACCTATTTTATTTCCCGTTGCAAAAAATGTTTCAGTTTCATTTAAGGTTTTCAATGACTTAATACCAAGTTCATTTTTAAACAGTTTTGTAGTTTCTGTACCCATTATTAAAAGATGACCTCCCGAAGAAACATATTTTTTCAGTTCTTCAATAAAAGATGGTTCAAGATAATCGCACTCAGGTATTATGATGAGAGGATACTGATCCATTTTTCCGGTCAGGTGATGTTCCATTAAAATTTCAACTGTATGCTGACCGTCAAGCACAAGGTTTAAAGCTCCTTCAAGTTTCCCAAGCGGATTTGAATAAGGTCTGGAGGCACTTCTCTGGTAAGATACTGTTGGATAGAGCAAAGCAATCTGAGGTATTGCCATTGCCTTTTGACAATAAGGCTGCCTTTCCCTGCAAAATGTTCCTATCTCTGAAAGCATTGTGGCAAGCCAGGGCTTAATCGACAAATCCCTGTTCTGCTGAAAATAAAACTGGACTCCCCCTCCCATTGCCATAATCTGAGCAGCCTCCTGTTCAAGCTGAACAGATGATTTAACGTTCATAGGCATTTTACCTCCATTCCATGAGAAACCCCATGCCATCAGATCCCATGGTTTTCCCTGAGGAGCAAGACAACGAGCCTCGAAAGCTGAACGGTAAACCCCATTCTGAGGTGTAACATCACCCGACAGATAGTCAACATCAATAGTTACCTTTTCAGGCATCATCGATGAGTAAGACCAGTTGCTTGTAATCTGAAATGCAGGGTTATACTTATGGATTGCATTTACATATTTATTAAGATGTTCGCGAAACAATCTTCGGGTATATTCCATGAATTCATGATAGTACTTATCTGACTGCTTCCTTGGAATTTCAGTAATGCCTGTTTCTTGTGTAAAACGGGCTAAAGAGGCATCGCAGTAGTCAGGCTCAACGGCCCAGCATTCACCATCGATCCATGCTCCGTCAACTTTGTAGTCACTGAGTTCTTTAAGTTGCGGTATCATATAGGTATCAAGATAGGGACTGAAGAAGGAAGTCTTTTGCTTGCTTCGTTCACCATTGGCCATAACTATTGCCCAGTCGGGATGTTCCTTAACAACCTTCCCGTCCCACACACCTGAGAAGTGCATGTATAATGCAACATTATTCGCTTCAGTTCTCTCGCGAAAGAGTTTAAGCGGATCCTTTTCAAATCCTTTTACATGGAAACCAACTTTGGTCGGATAGCTGGAAATTCCCGGATGACCCTTACAATCAATCTGAATAAAATCGGGACGAACTTTCATTAGAAAAGTATCTATCATCCCAGCGGTCAGCGTTTTACCTGCATCGGTTATATCCTCACTGGCATGCAGATCAAAATGCACTCCGAAAAAACTGTCGGCTCTTTTCAGTTTAACAGCTGGTTTCTCACTTTGTCCGAGAATGATAAGATTTGCGAAAGTGCAAATTGAAAGAAAGAACAGAATTGATTTTTTCATTATAAGTTATTCAAGATATTTTCAAGGAAACAGATACAATTAGAATAAGTAGTATAAACACTATTTCATCTAAACTATTTTTTTGTACCGGGAGCCGGATACTTTTTAGAAGCATCATCAAGTACCAGTATCCAGTCCAGGTTTTCTCCGGGGGTTGGAGTATTGAATGTTTGAGTTCCGGTGTTTGTGTACTTGCCGATCACATTTGATTCACCATTTCGGGGATTGAACCACCATGCTACAACTTCATTTCCTTTAATTGCATCCATTCGCACAGAAAATTTTCTTCCGACCGGAACATAGACCATTGCATATGATCTGTCCTGATCGCGCGTGGCAACATACCTGTACGATCCATTGCCGGGAACAGCTGACGTTATCCTATCGGGTACAATTATTGAGTTATCGGGAATCCGCGAAAGGAACGGCCTTGATTCGAGCAATAAACGCCCATACATCATCTGTCCTGCTCCTGGTTGATCAATAGCCTCATACCATGGCATAAGGGGACGATTGATCGGATCGCGCGAAGGGATCCAAAATTGCCAGACAGAATGGTGGCCATAAGTATGACCAAAAGCTCCGCTGAAGAGATCCCAGTAAAGAGGTCTGCGGACATCAGCAGCTGTTGAATGTCCGTTTGCATCGGGATTAAAGTTGATCGGATGGTCTTCATAAACAGGTTCCGCATCAATAACCGGTTTTGCTGGTTCAAGCTGATAATCTTCACTTGTTGTATAATACCGCTCAGTATAGCTCAGACTGTGACCATTCTGGCGCATATTGAAATCGAGCCATGTTTCGTTATGAAAAAACTGTGAAGATCCCATGCCTCCTGTCGGGTGAAAACTTATCAGGTGCGCACCACCGTCTTCCTCGCGCAATCCTTCAGCCATAGCAACAATTATCTGCCTGTGAATTTCCAATTCGATAGGACGGTCTCCTCCCAATATCCAGATTATATTTGGATAGGTTTTATAACGTTGCCCCAGGAATTTCCCGTATGCTTTTGCGTTTTCCGGATTGAATATCTGCGGACCAATACCCCACTTTTTGTTCCATTTATCTCCCCATGTCGGAAGCAGTCCGATATAAAGTCCCTTTTCCGCTGCTGCTTTAATTACCCAGTCAACATGTTCAAAGTATTTCTCGTTAGGAGTAAGAGGATTGTTATTAATAAGTGGTTTATTCCCCTCGGCATTTGGAGTGTTTAACCCATCGAATTCGGCAAGTGCAACTGCCTGTATTACAGTGAATCCTTTAGCCCGGCGGTTTTCAAAGTATTTCTCTGTGTCCTTTTTGTCAAGCCGGTGGAAAAGTTCCCATCCGGTATCACCCAGATAAAAGAATGGGGTACCATCTTCATGAATTATAAACCTTTTATTGTCAGAGACTTTTAGTTTTCCGTGTTTAAGGTCGACTGAAGGTCCATTCCATTGGTTTTCCTGCCCCTGGAGAACAAGTATAAAAGCTAAAAGAAAAAGAGTTGATAAAAGTGATTGTTTCATAGGAAAATACTGTTTGAATTTCATTTTTATTTCATCAGGGTTGACTATAAAGATCTCAGGCATGTCAAAGCACAAATTTATTAATTCCACCTTTCAGATCAATATGCTTCCCTTTCCACACAAGATAACCTGTAATTGTCTTAGGCAGACCAATCTCGATATTCCATTTACCGTTTTCGAAACTGTAGCTTGCAGAGATCTTACCAGCCGGATGGGGAATTTCACCTTTAACATTTGTAAGATTACCCAGATGAGGTTCAATTTTTACCTTGCTGAAACCGGGAGCATCGCTGTCGATACCCAATAAAATCCTGTAAAATTCAATATTCGGGCTGGCACCCCAGGCATGGCAGTCGGAACGGGTTGGCTCAGGTGATTCCGCCCATGTTGTAAGTCCCCGTGAGAGCTGATTACGCCATTCATCGAGTAAATCAACATAACGGTCACCCACACCTGCTTTTACCAGAGCCTGATGGAGATAATACTTAAAGTAGATAGTCGCCTGTGTAAGACTCTTATCACTCAGAGTTTTTTCCATAAGCTTTCGGGCTCCATCACCCTCAACAACTCCGGTTAGAATTGCAAGAACATTTGCATGCTGGGAAAAAGTTTTTTTATCAGGGGTATCTGCAAATTCTTCCCTGTTGCTATCCCAATAAATAGCCTTGGTCAAGTGTTTTAACTGGTCAGCTTTCTGAGAATATAGTTTTACAAAATCCGGCAGTCCAAAGCTTTTTTCCAAATGCCCTGCAGTCTGATAAGCCAATAATAACTGAAGATCGAGAACGGAGGAATGCCCATTATCTGTTTTTGGAGCAATACCGTCATTCCAAGTGGTTGCCCAGTCTGTAAAATTCCAGTATGGGACATTGCCTAGTGAACCATCCGGCATCTGATTCGATTCAAAAAAATGGAGAATAGCTCTGGTTATGGGCAATTTATCTTTAATAAATGCCTCATCGCCCCTGTATTTATAGTAATCATCCAGCATTCCAATCCACCACATTGAGAAAGGTGGAATGAATTGTGCCAGACTTGAGGGGTACCGGCTTTGTGTGATGCCTGATAATCCATGTGAATACCCTATCTGTGTGATGGCATTTCGCATCAGACGATCATCGCCGCTGTTATATAACGATACAAGTGCCTGAATGCGTGTATCTCCAACATACTGTAACTGTTCATAATACGGGCAATCGGTATATGTTTCCTGGGCACAGAGACGGGCCGACCTCCATCCTACTTCAAGTATCTTATTAAATTCAGGATGATCTTTTGCCTCAAAATCAGCTTCCATCCTGAAAGGGTAACCGGTATAAATGCCGTATAAATCGTTGACAGTGAGAGGTTCGTCTTTGGTTTCAATTGTAAGGTTAATATACCGGAACGTGCGCCACCAGAGAGGGACATAGATCCGGTCGCTTCCTCCATCACTTACAATTTTATCTTCATACCCTTTAAATACCTTGTTTTCAACTTCGTTCCGGTTTCCCTTACTGTTTTCATTACCCCCTTTTTCATATAATGCTTCGGCATACTGAAGCCTGATATTTGCATTTTTGCCTCCTGATATTTTAAACACAGGATAAGCTGTTGTTTCAAATCCCTGATCGAGAAGAAGTACAGCTTTGGTGTTTGCCGGAATTGTAAAAGGGGATATTTCATGAGGAAAATTTATCGGAACATTCATTCCGGTTGACATCCTTGTTTTTTCAATCCGCTGAGGAATAAGATCCATGGCTGGAATTGGGCGGGCAATCAGCTGCCAGTCTTCAGTATAGTTATAAAACAACCCTCCTACAAGCCCCTGAGAGATTTCAGCTGCCTCTTTCCAGTCTTTGTCATTAAAATTTTCTGTTTCCCAACCCCACGGATATTTCTCTCCATCAATATTTTCTCCCGGACCTGTAACGAAAAATGCATTCAGTGTTGTGCTCACAAGGGTATAGGCAGGATTTCTGATCCCCTTCCATGATTTATCAGTTTCAGCTTTCTTCTCAGCATCACTATTTCCCTGAACTATGAAACCTGTACGATGTGACATTTGTGCCCAGGGTGAAACATTATCGCCGAAATTCCATACTACCGAAGCCAGAATATTTACCCCATCTTTAAGGAACGGAGCAAGATCAACTGTTTCGAAGTTCCAGTGATACATATCGCCTCTGGCCGGACCAAGGCAGACTAATTTGCCGTTGACAAATAATTTATAACGATTATCGGCTGAGATATGAACAATATATGATTCAGGTTTTTTATCAAGCTCAATTATTTTCCTGAAATGATATACTCCGAACTCTTTTGCCGGTTCCCCGGCTACTGAGATCCATTTTCCTGACCATGGTTTATTTATAAGGTCAGCTGGTAAAGAAGGATTTGGTATTTGAGAATAAAGTGTGCAGGAACTCCAGAGCAGAACAATTCCGATAATGGGTGTTATTTTTTTCATATACCTTATTATAATTATGACTTCTGATCATAAAGGTACCTATAACCTGAAAATAAAACCCACTATCTGGTTAAGTTTTTCACAACTTCAATGTATAAATCTTCAACTTTTTTCCGGGCCCATGGAGTTTTTCTAAGAAACTTAAGACTCGATTGCAAACTGGGATTACTTATGAAACAATTGATTTTAATCTTCTTGCCCAGCTCTTCCCAGCCATATTTATCAAACAGAAACTGAACAATATATTCAAGCGTTCTGCCATGTAGTGGGTCGTTACTTTTTTGATCGATCATAACAGGGAATATTACCTGTGATTTTCTTTTATCTTAATTCCCAATTCTCTCTCAACCCGTTTCAAACCTGCAAGATCGCGTGAGGTAACAAGACTGAACGAAAGGCCTTTGTTCCCTGCCCGTCCTGTTCGTCCGCTTCGGTGCGTATAATATTCCGTACTTTCAGGAAAAGAATAGTGAACCACATAAGCCAGCTCCTTAACATCAATACCCCTGGCTGCCAGATCGGTGGCCACCAATATCTGAAGTTTTTCGTTCTTGAAAGCCCTCATTACCTTATCCCTTTCTATCTGTAACATGTCACCATGCAGGGAATCAGCACTAATGTTTTTAGCAACAAGTCTTTTGGCAACGTTTTGTGTATCAGCTTTTGTCCTGCAAAAGATCAGGCCTCTGTTTTCTCCTTGTGATCTTAAGAAGGCCAGCAGGATTTCAGGTTTCTTATCGCTTTCACAAACAAGGTATTTATGTTCAATATCTTTGTTTACAGCTTCATGCTTGTTTATTACAACCCTCATGGCATCAGGCGACATATAACCCTTAATAATTGCCTTGATAGCCGGTGGCATGGTAGCAGAGAATAGCCATGTATAACGGCTTCCGTCAGTAAACTTAAGAATTGTATCAAGTTCTTTTTTAAATCCCATGCTGAGCATCTCATCCGCCTCATCGAGCACAATTGTTCTGATTGAGGAAAGATCAACCGCTTTTTGCTCAAGCAGATCAACCAGACGTCCGGGAGTAGCAACAAGGATATGTGTAGGTCTTCTCAGAGCGCTGATCTGCTCAGTAATTCTGGCACCGCCATAAACCGACTCTATGAATATTTTTTTCGCCTGGTATTTTGTGAACTTAAAGAGTTGTTTCGCAATCTGCTGGCCGAGTTCTCTTGTAGGTGACAGTATTAATGCCTGTATATGAGAATTATCCGGATCAATTGCCTGCAGTATTGGTAACCCGAAAGCGGCAGTTTTACCTGTACCGGTCTGAGCCTGTCCTATGAAGTCAGTCCCTTTTGCAATAAGGAAAGGAATAGATTTTATCTGAATTTCAGTCGGGTTAATAATGCCGACTTCTTCTAATGCCTGTTTAAAAGTATTTGATACACTAAGATCTGAGAATGTTGTCAATGTTTTGAATCTTGATAAGTTGCAAAGGTAGTCTAAAAATCTGTTACTCTAATCTCCTTGGATCGATTGATTGGGGCAGCCAGACCCTGAACCATGAGTGGTCGTCGAGGGTATTGCCAGCTGATGCAAAGTCGCAAAATGTAATTGGTACTGGTTTGCTCCCCCCCTCTTTATGGGACTCCACAACAAATGATGCTTTATATTTCATCCATATTCCCTCCTGGTTAAGCCCGGCAGGTTCAAGATTAATAAATCCTTCTTTATCTGTAACAGGCTTTATGGTTTCATCCACATTCGGAACTCCAAGTCTTGCGTCACGGGTAAGCACAATGGGTCCCCTGACAATAGCAATATTTTCAGGATGGTCGCCAATTTTGACAATTCTTCCCCTCATGTCTATAGACAGTTTGATAACATCACCTGATTTCCATTTACGGTTTATTTCTGCGAATTCTCCAGGTACAACTTTGTCAACTGATTGTCCGTTAATAGAGAGCGTTGAATTTTTACTCCAGTTAGGAATGCGTACCCTGACTGTGAGCTGATCTTCTTTAGGAATTAATAAATTAATGTTTATATCTCCTGAGACCGGGTAATCTGTTTCCTGCACAACCTCAACTGCCTGACCACCCGGGATCTGCAGCTTAAAGTTTCCGGCAGCAAAAAAATTAATACTTATCCCTCCTTTTTCACTCATAACAGAGGTAAGAGGCAGTATGAACAATCCCCGAGGTCCACTGGCCACACAGCAATTTATTCCCATACCGCACTGTTCATCACCCTCGAGTCTTTGTCCTGAAAGAGGTGAATATTTTGCCCAGTCAGAGCCATCTGCATGCATCGCACCCAAGAGAGCATTGTACCAGGCCTGCTCAATAGCATCGGCATATTTTGCTTCACCGGTCAGTCGAAGCAGCTGTTGACTCAGCTTTATCCATGTTGCAGTCACGCAGGTCTCCTGATAATGATCAACATGCATTGTCTGGAATTTTTTCCCGTCAAACCAGCATTCTACAGCAGAACCCGATCCGACAACATTGATCTCATTTGTAAGAATATTCTGCCAGGTTTTTTCAACAGCATATTTATATTCGGTTTTTCCTGTGATGCGGTACAGTTCAAGAAGGCCTTCATAACAGGACATCATCTCATAGGCTTTCTGTCCCTGATCCCAGCTGAACCAGTTTGTTGGTTTCGGAAACCTCTTTGAAACATCAATATCAGATTTTGAAATCAGCTGAGGTCCGTCCGGCGTTTCCCACTGACGAACAATTTCCTCGGCAAAATCGAGATATTTTTTATTTCCAGTTCTGTTATAGAGCTGACATACAGGTTCAAGCACTGAGCTGGCAGCCATTCCGCGATGGGCTCCTTTCTTTACAATGAGTATGTTTTTGTCAGTAAGTTCCTTCATAAGAAAGTCAGCCTCCTTTCCTGCGGCGGTCAGGGCTTTTTGTTCTTTGGTCAGATCGTAATATGCAAGAAGTCCAAGCATACAATATTTACGTCCCCATATATCCCAGCCCTCAAGATGCTTATTCTCAGTATAATTACCTATATAGCCATCGGGAGTCTGTGTAGCAATTAGCCCGTCAACAGCTTTATCGAGAACGCTTTTCAGTGCAGGTTCAGGTCTGTACCTATAAGCAAGAACTGCTGAAGTAAACCATTTTCCCCAGAATTCGCTCTGCCAGCAGCTTGTTTCTGTTCTGTTACGGAATGGAGAAATCAGGCGGTCGACATCCTGAGCAAGGATCCTGTTATTGTATGAAATATCAAGCTTGTCTCCGGTATATCCGGTTATCTTCGCACCTAAAGAAGGATACAATTGGTCGGGAACAGCCGGTGAGGGCAATTTCTGTGAATAAGCAAGATCTGCAAATAATATAATGCAGACCGTAAATAATAATTTTTTAAACATTTTATTGGTTTTTAGGTTTAGCTCCAACAAACTCAACATTTGAGAAAGAAAACTGAGAAGCATCTGTCTTAGTTACTTTTGTATAAGGTGAATACATTTTTGCCGACATAGTACCTTTATCAGGATCAATCTCGAGAAGTCTTATAAATCCGCCTCCTTTGTTTTCGCCCTGATAATCCTGCAAAAGCTCGTAAATATGGTTTCCTTTTACTCCTGTATCATCGCGATGAGCGGTAGATCCGGTATGTCCGCTGATAACAAGGCAAACATTAGGATACTGTTTTATTACCTGATCATATATTTTCTGCGGGCTCATATCACCATATCCGGCATTATCCTGTCCGATCATGCCGTTGGCGTCAAGAAAGTAATGAGTAAGAATTATTACATTATGATCGGGGTATTTTGCAATTATCTTTCCAGCCCAGGTTACAGGTTCCTGGCGTGAACAGAACTCAAGGGCAACAACAAGCCATTTCAGACCTCCGGCTTTGAAAGTATAATAGGCATTATCGCTTTTATTCTTCTCGAACCTCCCTTTCTGATCTCTGAATCGTTTTACAGGAAAATAAGTGTTGAACTTTACTGTCTTTCTCAGGTTCTGGTTTACATTTCCAGGTGCAGCACTTCCGCTATTTTCCCCTACGGCTTCAGTATCGTGGTTTCCCAATGTTATTGCGTATGGAATTTTTGCTTTGTCGAGAATACTGAAACCATCGCTTGCCCTTTTGTAATGATCAGGATTGTTAAAATCAACAAAGTCACCCACATGCAGCACAAACGGGAAATTCAATGAGTCTTTTTTGTCAGCTATCCAGTGCATCTGGCTCATAAACATTTCAGGTGCAACATTTACTTCAACCTGGGTATCAGGCAGTATGGGGATTACAAACTTCTGTGCAGAGAGCGACTGGATAATAATTAATTGAATGAATATCAGTACGAAAAAAAACATTCTGTCTCTGAACTTTTTGTTAGTTTTCATGATTCTCACATTAATAGAAATTGGGTTAGATTTAAAAAATATCCGAATACATAGATAGTGTATTTTCGGTAAATTGAATTAATATTCTAAGACAGATTTAAATAAAAAGTTATTTCTCCCGCAGGCATTGCATGAATGCCCCGAAAGAAATAACCACTAATTCCTAACCCTGAAACCTAATAACCTAATAACCTGAATTTATATTTTGTTAATTTCTGTGAAAGTAGATATCATAAGCGATCCAGTCTACAACGTAAGCCGAAAAATAAACTGAGTGAAGAGAATCGAATAATGTCTTGATGTTATCGACTGAACTTCCTATTAATGCTGAGACAGTTGTTGTGGTGCCGTCATCAAAGGTTATCTGAATATCACGATGCTTACAAACTGAAGCTTCTGAATCTGTGGCTTTATCAACCATAGTCACAACAGCTTTGGTCTGTACTACTCCGGCAACAGAAACAGTTACTCCTTTTGTACCTGATTTTCTGATAATCTGAACATCACCAATTGTAAGAATATACTCATGTTCACGTCCAAATCTGGCTGTATCAACTTTTACTGTCCTTAATTCTTCTTTATATAAAACCTTACTGTTATCAGATATAGCAAAACTTGATAAAGTTGTGTCACCTGAAAGATATTTATAGTCTGCAGTATAACCACCGCTGAAAGCATATTGCGAGGCATAATCAACGCCTGTTGCCGGACTGACAATATATTTTATATTTAGATTGCCTGCTGCAACATCATCAATAGTAATGGCCGATGTCAGGATATAGTCAAAATCATGGTAATTATTGTAATTATTATGATAATCAGATACGGCGATTGAAAAGTTGTTTGTCAGCGCAGAGTCACTTGCCACATACTGTCTTAAGGTCCTCGGATCTGTGACCTTTTTCAGAGGCATTTTAACAATCATTTTACTATTATCAGCCGTCTTATTGAAATATTTAATAAGAGACATTCCCCATCTGTCAGCCTTAGGAACAGGCTTATAATTATATATTCCTTTTATTGTATCAAGAGTTATATATACTTTATAAGCTGTTTCTACTGTACTAAGAGATTTTGAAGTTACTCCATTAAATGTTAAAATAGAATATGCCTTAGTGGAAGCTATTGTATTCACAGCAGTATTTAAATTGAGAGCGCTCTGATTAATTGAATTCTTCAGAGATGTGGTTTGAAGCGAACTATCAGTCTTTGTGCAACTCCATAAAACTGCACTTAAGATGACGGTACCTGAAATAATCCTGATTTGTGTTTTCATAATTTTTCTATGTTTAATTGTTTCCATTGATTTCAGTACTTTACGATTTCAAAAGTACATCGGGAGTGAAGCAAATAAAAATATCTTCAACGAGCTCTGGTAATAATTCAACGAAATGCCACTTTTTCCCTTCTAATCCGGATCTGACTTTTTCAGAAAGTAACCGAAATCATTATGAAAACAAATTATCACGCTACTTATTGCAGTCTAATATATGATATTTAGCATAACCCTCAACCTCAGCCTTAACCTCAACCTTATTTAAAGGCTTCTTCAATTTCTGAGATGGAATGGTGAAACAGCTGTTCTGTAATTAAACTCAATTTGTCCTCGTCGCCTGTGATATGAAAAATGCGCTGGATATGTTCAATTCTGCTTCCGGGAGAAAGAAATGCTGCTGGAGAAGAACTTTCAATTTCATAAAAGGGACCCATAATACTTCCGTCAGCTATAGGGCCATCATTATATGAGTTAACAACATCACCGGTGAATGGGGACGTCTGATCGCCCCATTTGGAATTAACGTATTTGGAAGGCTTTTCAGGTGATGAATGCCAAAGAAGTGTTAATACCTTCTTTTCAGGGTCATAACTACCGCAGTATGGCAATGCGCCTTCAGGGGAGATACCTATTTTACTGCGGAATTTTCCGTCTGTCTTAAAAAACAATATCCCATCCTTAAGAATGAGACGGTCGGATGGTACTTTGCCAAAATAATCGTCATTAACAACCTTTTCTGATTGATTTTCAACCGCTTTTTTGAAAGGGATAAAAACAACTCCTTTGGTTGATGGATTGAACATGGCGAGCATCCAAACTGACAAAGCTCCTGATTCTTCTGTCCAATCAAATTTACCTTTATTTATCAGAATATTCTCAGATTCGTAGGCTACAAAAGACAAAGATTTGTCAATAGTCAATCCTAATGCAAGCTCAGCATCTTTAACAGTGAGTAACTTAACAGTTCGTTCAATTCCAATTTTAAGTTTTGTTCCTGAAGCATTTGTCAGGACAAAATCCTTAGTAAAACTAACCTTATCTGCTGATTGAGCAACCACTTCGAATGGCTGGGTGTCGATTTCTTTAGGAACTACCCAGTTGGAGAATACCTGTTCAACACCCTTTTTAAAGTAAATTGAAAAGGGTCCGCCTTCTGGCCCAAGCCAGATACGTTCTTCTCCACCGTAAGGATTAAACTGACTACTTGGTTTTGCCGCTTCTATGAACTTATAATTGATCCATCCAAAACTTGCACCTTCACTCCCTCCAACAGTACTTGTCATTACCCGACCCTGATAACCAGGAACAAGCAGGACGCAGGCTTTGGAATTGCCATCTCTTAGTTCAATTGTTTTAATCTGGTTTTTAGCAAAAAAAACTACATCAGAGCCATAGTTTCCTATATTTCCTGTTATCTTCATAATATTAGATGATTTATTCCCGGATGAAGAACATGCGGTCAGAAATATAATAAAAACCGTCGTAACTGTCCAGATACGTCTATTTTTTTGGTTTGGGAGAAACATAAATTACATCTTCTTTCATTTGCACAGTCTTCTGGTGCCTGTTAGAAATAACAATTCCTAATAAAATCAAGAGTACGATAACCATAAGCAGCATGAATGGTCCGCTCTTAATTAATTCTATAATAAAGTAGTCTTTTTTCATTTTCAGACTTAAGGTATAGTGACAGATAAAAGGTATAAAAGGTATAAAAGCATAACAACTGAAAAGTCGAAGTTTTGAAACGTAATCTATTAACCCAAAGTTACTATATTTCTATTACAATCCTTAAAAAACTTTTAATCATAATAGTTCAACTGTTCATTTCAGGAGGTATAAGATAATTTGAAATTTGGATGATTGGATTCCTTCAGATTCTGAGAAACCGGGTTCATCCAAATCAGCTGATCTTTAAAATTGTTACTCAGCTTATATAATTTTTTGTGTTTATCGATTGACTCGCCAATAACTTCAATTTTACCGAGATTGCCGGTACCTGATCCCGTTTGGGAACAAAAATTAAGATAACCAACATTGGAAAAATCAATTCCCATAAGTTCAATTGCGACACGGTCGGCAGCCAGCCAGTCAGTACTTGCAACACAAACCCTGTGATCTACAGGAGTCCCGTCATTCGGACCATTCCCTTCCATTCCCTGAAAGCCATCTATAACTGCCAGATGTGGATGCAACTGCTTCGACATCGCGTACAGATTGTAATTAATACCACGGAATCCGCTTCCGTGAACAATAGATTTATCACTATTTGAACCTTTTTTTCGTGAGGAGTTGAAGGTAAATCCTAAATCTTTTATTGGGGCACCAAATACTATATTCTTAAGGGATAAAGTAGCTAAAACTCTGTCGTGGGTCTTCATCCTTGCCACAGAAACAATATATGAATCAGGATCCAGGAGAATATGGGACATCCTGACTGCGTGTGGCTTAAAATCTTTTTCATCAAAAACATGAACAGTATCAAACGGTTCCTGATCAAGATCAACCAGTTTCACCGGATATTTGGAAACAAGCCTGAAATAACCGAAGTTTTTAAACCCATCAAGAGAGGGACCATTAGCGGCAGATTCAGCAATAATGACATTATCAAGCTTATTGATTGATTTCAGAAATTCGAGGATACCTTCGAGCGTATCCACATGCGTTGAAGCCAGTTGGACATCAATATTTACATTATTAGGTTTCAGAACAACACGGCGTTTACCTATTGCTTTTGCGATTTCCTTCGAAAAAGGCTGAAGGGCACGAAATGTCATATCAGCTCTGTTATCACCAGTTGTGAGTGCAACGCGCGAGTTGAACTGTTCCTGTTGTCCAATTGATGCAAATGTATCATAAGGATGAATACACGTGGCAGCTACCCCTCCGATAATTGAGGTTTTCAGAAAGTTACGGCGATTGAAGATTGTCATATTATATAGTTTTTTACTTTAACAAACCTACAAAAATAAGTTCAGTTATGGATGAATTTGTTGAGAGCTATTCATTGTAACTTTTTCATACATCAAACTGTCTAATAATTAGACACTAGTATAACATCCTGATTTAATATATGACTGATTTAATGATACTTAAAAATATGGCATGTTGTTTGGTATAAGGAAGGCACAGGGCGCGGGGCACAGGGCAAAAGTAGAAAGTTGAGGAACGAAGTGACGAAATCCCGCTTCAGCGGGATAGAAAGTAGAAAGTAAAATGTAGATAATAGAAAGATATGAGAAGAGTTTTATTGATAATGTCCCTTTTAATTATTTTTAGTATCCCGGAAATTTCGGCGCAGAATAAGAAATGGACACTTGAGGACTGCATCAATTATGCTGTTACAAACAATATAGGGCTTCAGAGACAGAGACTTTTAACCGAATCAAAACAGGCAGATCTCCTGGCATCGAGAATGAATCTTTTGCCAGATCTTAACGCCGGATCCAATCTTCAGGTTGCTAATGGAAGGTCTATTGACCAATCGAACGCTATAGCATTTAATAAAAACCTGACAAATACTGTTGGCCTATTCTCAAATATTGTGTTGTTCAATGGATTCGCTGAACTAAATACAATAGCTGCAAACAAGTTTATGCTAAAAGCTGGTTTGGAATCAGAGAAAATTACAAGAAATACATTGATTGGTGACATAATTGGACAATATTACCAGGTGTTATACGCCAGAGGACTGGAAAGTGCTTCAAAAATGCAGCTTGATCTTTCAGAGAAACAGCTTTTCCGAATAACGAAAATGGTTGAAGCAGGTAAAGAAGCCCTGGCTAAACAATATGAAATTGAGAGTCAGTTTTCTGCTGATAAGCTTTCCTACACAATAGCTCACAACACATCCAGTCAGGCTATTACAAGCCTTAAGCAGATGCTCCAGCTAGGATCCGGTTCTGAATTTGATATCCTGATACCTGATCTGAATAGTATCCTCATTACAGATAAATCCTTCAGTACAGATAGTGTTTATAAACTTGCTGCACAAAATCTTCCCCGACTCAAAGAAATCGAATTTGAATTAATTGCCTCAAAAAAACAGATAGCTGCAGCAAGAGGAAATCTGGCACCAAGGCTATCAGCCGGAGGTGCTATAGGCTCGTACTATTATAATGTTTTAAATGCAGGTGACGGAGTAACTCAAAATTCTTACTCAAGACAAATTAATGGGAACCTGAGTAAGCAAGTAACAGTTTCTCTTAATGTACCCATCTTTAATAATCTTGCTAACTACAGAAACATAAAAATAGCTAAGCTCAGGAAGAATGATAACGAACTTAAGCTTGAACTGGAGAAAAATAATTTGTATACGGATATCGAAAACGCCTGCCTCAATTATAACAGAGGGAAAGACGAATTTTCTGCAGCCAGATCAAACTATGATTTCAATACAAAATCTTTTGAGGCGGTTGAAAAAAAGTTCGAATCAGGACTAGTTGATGTAACGACTTATTCAGTTGTAAAGACCACATTATATAGAGCTGAAACTGAAGCCCTCCGGACAAAACTGCAACTACTGATCAGAAAAATGACTATACAGTTTTATGCAACCGGGGAATATGAAACCCTGCCCCGCTTCAGCGGGGGTTGGGAAGGGGATTTTTAATAAATCAAAGAATTTTGAATACAGTAACTAACAATAAATAACAAAAACAGAAATGGATACTCCCCGAGAAACAATGGATAAAGTGATCCCAAAGAAAAAAGGCATTCAGAAAAAACATTTCGGATATCTTGCAATAGGAATAGCAATGATTGTGCTTATATATATGGCTTTCTTTTCCGATCGCACCTCAACTTACAAAGTAGAAAAAGACAAACTAATTATTGAAACAATCACTGAAGATCAGTTCAACGATTATATAACTGTTCCCGGAACAGTTGAACCAATTACCACTATCAAACTCGATGCCCAGGAAGGCGGTCGTGTAGAAGAAAAGCTGATAGAAGAGGGCTCTATGGTAAAAAAGGGAGATGTTATTTTGAAACTATCCAATCCTGACCTGTATCTCAATATCTTAAACAGTGAAGGAGAACTTGCTCAAAAAGAGAACTTCCTCAGGAATACACAGATCAGTATGGAACAGGACAGGCTGCAAATTAAGCGTGAGCTTCTCAATCTAAAATATGATATCGAACGGAAGGAGAGGAACTTTAAGCAGAATGAACTTCTGATAAAAGACAACTTAATCTCAAAAGAGGAATATATCAGGTCAAAAGAAGACCTCGATATGGCAGTGCAATCAAAAGAGCTTTTTATTGAACGCCGGACACAGGACTCTATTTTTCGCTCCGTGAATGTTGAGACTATAAAAAACGACCTTGTAAATATGAGAAAAAACCTGAACCTGGTTAAGGAAAGGGTACAAAACCTTAATGTAACAGCCCCGGTTGATGGTCAGCTTGGTCTCCTCAGTCCTGAGATCGGACAGTCAATTAACCGCGGAGAGAACATGGGGCAGATAAATGTTCTTACATCATATAAAGTAACAGCACAAATCGATGAACAT
>Ga0209429_10001139_pt1 | contig 16968 bp, 8 predicted proteins | sample BarGraNGADG00212_3_FD_184493 | JGI IMG/M metagenome (GOLD analysis project Ga0209429, IMG submission 184493) | Arctic peat soil microbial communities from Barrow, Alaska - Barrow Graham LP Ref core NGADG0004-212 (SPAdes) (version 2) | ecosystem: Environmental > Terrestrial > Soil > Wetlands >...
TCCAGCCATTTCTTGTTGGTGATTGTAATCCGATTTTGTATATATATGAAAAACTATATATGAAAAACTATATATGAAAAACTATATATGAAAAACTATTGACTAAAGTTATCGACTCATTTATATTATATAGTGAATACCATTCGTGCAGTGGTATTAATTAATTATTTGTGTATTTCTCTTTAAATTCGATTGAGAAAGTAAATCCATAAATATCTGAATAATTAAATTGAAATAGCTGCGTGCGGATAACATGTCAGGTGTTATATGAATCCGGCTTTTTTGAAGATGTTGTTTGTAAGTGTAATCTGGGGGGGAACATTGAGTACAATCGGGACAGTTCTGCGGGATCGGTACGAAATCATAACGGAACTTGGCAAGGGTGGAATGAGTACCGTTTACCTTGCCAAAGATAGGAACCTCGATTCATATTGGGCCGTCAAACAGGTCAAAAACAGTTCCAGTGTTGATATTGAAGCTTTCAAGAAAGAAGTAGAACTGCTGTCGAGTCTGAGTCATTCCGACATCCCCCGCATTGTAGACCGTATAGAAGTGAATGATGATTTTTTTGTTGTAATGGACTTTGTTGACGGCACGTCACTTGGCAAAAAAGTCCTTTCTGAGGGACCTTTGCCGGAAGACCAGGTAGTTGAATGGGCAAGGATGCTCTGCGATGTCCTTGATTATCTTCATCATGCAAAAGCAAATCCGATAATCTACCGTGATATGAAGCCTGAAAATGTAATGCTTACGCAGTCCGGCCGGATTAAGCTGATTGATTTCGGAATTGCCAGGGAATGCAGGCACGGTGAGAAACAGACCGGGGCCAGTATCGGCACACGCGGATATGCTGCTCCGGAACAATACAAAGGCGCGAGCAATTTGCTGGATGAAAGAACAGATATCTATAGTCTGGGTGCGACCCTGTATTATCTTGTAACCGGAATTGTACCGGCAAAACCGCCCAAAGCTTTTCGTCCGATCCGCCAGATTAACCCGTTATTGTCGGAAGGGTTTGAATATATAGCTGCAAAATGTACACAGGATGAACCGCAGGACAGATATCAGAACTGCAGTGAACTCCGTGAAGATTTGAAGAATATCCAACAGCTGACAGGCGCATACCGGAGCAAAATGCACAGGAAGCTGCTGTCTTTTGCAGGAAGCATGCTGCTTGCAGCAGCTTTTGGAGTCACTGCCTTTGTTGGATACACCGGCATGAAGGCTGATAATGAAGACAAATACCAATCGTCCTTTCAACTTGCATCTGCTTATGACCGGCAGGCAGATTATTCCAATGCGTCAAAATATTATTTTGAGGCGATCCAGTATAAGCCTGAGGAAGCGGACACATATCTTCTTCTGTTCAATGCCCTTTTGCCCCACAAGGCTGAGGCGGATTATGCCATTGCGACAAAATCTGCAATAGATGAAATCAAAAACAGATACATTGATAATAAAAACTCGCAAATGTACCACAACAGTTTTCTGATGTATCAGGTGGTGCAGCGCTGCCTGGAGGTCAATGATACTGCATATGCCGGAATCGCCGCGGAATATATTCAGCTTATCAGGGCTAGCCGTGAATATCAGGACGGATCACTCAGTGCAGATAACATTGAAAATTATGACATCATCGCCTCCAACTGTTCCAAGGATATTTCAACGCAGGATTTTGCTGCGTTTAACAAAGCACTTTTGGAACTCGAAAATGCAAGTGATACGGGAAGCTTTTCTGCAGATGAGAAGCTGGAAAATTACTATACCATTATGGTTATGTACAGCACGTACCCGAGCAATCTCGACAACGCATATGACCGGATTTCCGAAATAGGTACGAAAGCCAAAACAATTATTGACAGTAATTTGGAATCGGAAGATCTGACATTCAATAACATTATCCCTATGTATGAACTTACTGCATCGGGGCTCTATAACAGTGCCGTGACAATATCTGATGTGGTTGCGAAAGAGCAGAGGTATCTTGCGTCCCTTATGTGGTTCAGCGCACTCGATGACCTTAATGATGATCTGAAAGAAACGCTGGAGCTGAAAAAGGGAAATGCATACAAGGGGATTTTCGAATTATACAATACGCTCGACCGGCAGGACCAGATTGACAGTACCATTACCGGCTATCTGGATTCTGCTGTGGATGTGTACAGGAAAGTGATTTCCAAAAACGAGACATCTTTTCTTGCCCATGTGTATCTGACACAGGCTCTTCTTGATAAAGAATTATGCAGACCTTCCGGGAATCGGGATTATACGGAAGTTGCGGCTGCTTATGGAGAAGTGGTCACTCTTAAAAATAGTGATAAAAATTTGTCCAGCATTGCCCTTTCGCAGCTCAGTTCGCTGAAGCAGCAGATGCAGAATGCAGGATTGGAGGGATGAGAAAATGAATGAAATACTCTTTTATGCGGGTATCGTTTTTGCAGGCTTCTTTCTTCTTCTTTCTTTCTTTCTGTTTTTTTACCAGAAAGTACCGTCGGTCATCCGCTATTTTATGAAAATGGGCAACAAGCGAGTGTCATCGCAGGACTTCAAAATAGTGAATGCGCCTGGGAATACACACAAACATAGTAAAACAGATATTTCCCGGGGAAAAAACAATTCAAATGAAAGCGGTTCAACAGAGCTGCTCGATATTGCACAGAATTACGCGACGGCACTGCTTGACGCAGACAGCACGACACTGCTGCCGTACCTGAATGATACTGAAAACTGATTGGTAAACTGACTTATAGATAAGAAGGAGAATATTATGAAAAATTTGAAACGATTGTTGGCAGAAAAAACTGGGAGGATCAAGGCAGGCGGACTTGGAATTGGACTTGTGTTTCTGACAATCGCAGCTGTCTTTTCTGCGGTAGTACTTACTTCTCCCATAGAAGCTACCGAAATTAAGCCGGCAGCTAATGCGGATATGTACTATGCGACGAACCCCTCCAATATAAGTCTGCCGTTGAATACACCTAATACATCTGGTGACGCTTTTGTAGTTTTTACGAAGGCAGACACAACGTATTCGTTGTATTCATATACATCACTTGTTCCTGAGGATGCAGCGGCCGTGATTGCTACTGAAACGCCATGGAAATTGGGAACAGAGAACGTATATTATGTTGGATTTACGACTCAATCAAAAGATACGGTCAAAACTGTTAACAGTTTTAACCAGACAGAGCAGACAAACCCTACAGCAATTCTGTTTGAACGGGATGGCGTATCTATTACATTAAAGCCAATCAAAGTGGTATTTGATAATGTGTCACCAGTAATCAGTTTTGTATCGATTACCGAGAAGAAAACACTGAAGTCAGACGAGAAGATAAGCATAACTTTCAAAATAGCCGACGCCGAGACTAATGTTTCTGTCGATTCCATTGCAGTCAGAATGAATAGGGAATCCCCGGTGAGCGTCACACCTGGCACAGATAACACATACACAGCCGTTTTCGATGCGTCAGCATTCACCACCGACCTGGAGAACGGTGATATGTTTCCCGTCATGGACATCACCATCGATGCCAAAGATATTGCCGGAAACGCTGCCACCCAGTACAGCGAAGAAAACCGCGATTGCGAGCTCAAATTTGATAACCTTCAAATAACCGATATTCACATTGAGTCAAATAATTCCAAAAACAACCTTGCCAAAACTGGAAACGAAATTACACTTAATTTTAAAACTAATATTTCGATTGCGGACTCAGATATTAAAGCGGTTACGATAGGCGGCCGTGCCGCGACAGTATCACAGGATGGTTTGTCTTATGGGAAAAATTGGAAAGCGACTTGCACGCTGGAATCGGGCGATATTGCGATTGACAATTCTGCGCTTCTCATAAGCATTGCTATTACCAGTTCGGGGATTACCAAATCCGCGACGGCTACAACCGACTCGTCGGTGGTAACTTTTTATGATGAAATAGCGGCAGACGGTCTGAAATTCGAGTCCAATTTTGCTGGCAACCCTACATATGCAGTTGACGGAAACATACTGTTTGTGACATTTACTACCACCCATCCGGTTATTATTGATCAGTCTAAAATTGAAGGGCATAATGTAACATTTACAAGTGAAAATAATAATACGAAGTGGAAAGCATCATACGAGGTATCAAATACTCCGAATAACGGAGAAAAATACACCTTCTCATTTCGGGTAAACGATGCTGCCGGAAATGAGAAGGTGTATAGCCAGACTTCTTTAACAAGCGGAATCATATATGCAGATGTATTGATTTCGCTTTTTTCGAATAACAGCGACACTTCATATGCGACGCATGGCAATACAATAACTTTGACTGTCACATCTGCAACAGCGATTACAAGTATTGATAATGCAAATATAGCTGGCATTCAAGTAAACAACTTTTCGGCAGTGAACGACAAGAGTCTGCAATGGACAGCTACGGCAGACCTTACAGCTTCTACCACATTAACGGACAATGCGGTTGTACCTTTTTCATTCTCAGTTACATCTGCCGGAAGAACGACAGTAAAGACACAAGACGTTGCAACCAGTTGTGTTGGTGTGACGGACCAGGTTGTATACTATGCACCGCTGTACCTATCGAACGTTGCTATTCAATCGACTAATACAAATACGGCATTTGCCAAAACCGGCGATACAATTACCGTATCTTTTAAAGCTCAGCATGCGATCAATGTGTCCGCCGGAGTAATTGAGGGCGAGCCGGTTTCCTTCACAAATACAAACGGAGATAAAATGACATGGAAGGCAAGCCATACATTTAAAGACAGTGATGTCACAGATATACAGTCTGTTTCGTTTTCGCTGTCGGTAAAAGATGCAGCAGGAAATACGGCTGCGCCGACGGAATCTGATTCTGCAAATAAGGTAGAATACTATGCACCGCTGCAGATATCGGCCCTGGTGTATAAATCAAGTAATACGAATATGACTATTGCCAAAAATGATGATAAAGTTACCGTGTCATTTAAAACACAGCACGAAATCAATGTACCTGTCGGGAAAATTGCCGGTATATCGGCTCCTTTCACAAATAAAAGCGGAGATAAAATGACCTGGGAGGCTAGCTATACTCTGGAAGATAAAGCTGTGTCGGACCGGAGCTTTATTCAGGCTGAATTTACAGTAACAGACGACGCCGGAAACACAGTTACGAAACCGCAGGATGACCCTGCGTTTGCGAACCAGATCGAATATTATGCACCGCTGCAGGTATCTGACTTGTTGATTCAATCAAGCAATGCAGATACGACTGCTGCTAAAATTGGTGATATGGTTACCGTGTCATTCAGAACACAGCACGAAATTAGTGTGCCTGTCGGAAATATTGCCGGCATACCGTCTGTTTTTACAAATATAAGCGGTGACAATATGACATGGCAGGCAAGCTATCCAATTGCCGCAGGAGTTGTGTCGGATACAAAGAATGTGACTTTTTCCTTGACAGCAGCAGATACTGCCGGAAACACGATTTCTAAGGAGGATACCGATCTTGATGATTCCAATCAAGTCCGGTATCTTGATCTTCTTAATCTAACCGATGCCCAAATCGTATCCAATAATGACAACCCGAAACTGGCCATGGATGGTAATAAGGTTACCGTGTCATTCAAAACACAGCATAAAATCTATACGCCTGTCGGAGAAATTGCCGGAAGACCCGTGGACTTCACAAATACAAACGGGGACAAAATGACGTGGCAGGCGAGCTGCACGCTTGCTGCAGGAAATGTAACCGACCAGACAATCGTACCGTTTAACTATGAAGTAAAAGATGCCGCAGGCAATAGTATGACACAGACACAAACGGGTTTTGCATATAGCGTGATATATGAAGCAGCACTTTCTATATCTGACCTGGATTTCAAATCCGATAACGCAGTTACAACCCTTGCGATGGCAGAAGATATAGTTACCGTGTCATTCAAAACGCAGCATGCCATTGCTGCGCCGGTTGGCTTTATTGCCAGTAAATCACTGACCTTCACAAATGCAGCCGGGGATCAAATGACATGGCAGGCAAGTTATTTACTTAAGCAAGGGGATGTACCTGACAACGGGACTGTGCCGTTTTCATTAACGGCGGCAGACAGTGCCGGAAATACTATTTCAAAAACGCACAATGACCTTGCGGATGTAAACCAGGTGACATACTATGCTCCGATTATCTCGCAGAATATAGCATTCACATCAGATAACGAAATTGCAGGACAGGGCTATGCAAAAGATGCAGACGTTATTACACTGCTCTTTCATACAACACATCCTGTTATCATTTCATCTGCATATATTGCAGGTCAACCGGCATCCATAATAAGTGTAAACAATAATAAAATGGACTGGGTGGCGTCATATACTGTCGAGAACGGGAAAATTCCGGATAATACGGACATTACTTTTACCGGTGTGCTAACCGATCCGGCAGGAAATGCACCTATGACCATATCTCAGAACGGCACGCAAAAAGTACGTTATCAGGCACCCATTGCAGAAGGTCTCTCTGCCGTTGTTTTTGTTTCAAATAATGCTAAAACAGGAGAAAAGTATGCTAAAAACGGTGATACGGCAACATTATCATTTTCTACTACGCACCCCGTTACACTCAGCAGCACGCAGATAAACGGAATTACAGACGTCATTTTCAGCAGCACCAATAATGATAATATGCACTGGACTGCAGCGTATACAATTCCGGAAAACACTATTGATGACAACAATGATATTCCCTTTTCATTTGTACTAAGCGATGTCAGTGCAAACACTGTTGTAACCCAAACACAGTCGGATGCAGGAAAAATCCGATATCAGGCGCCGATTTCAATTACAAACCTGTCACTGGTATCTGATAATGAAGCGACAGCCGAAGTTGTAAGAAACGGCAGTAAAATCACACTTACCTTCCAGACCCTACACCCTGTCAGCCTGACAACTGTCAAAATTGCCGGGCAGGCGGTTTCATGCAGCAGCGCAGACAATGACGGTATGACCTGGTCTGCAGTCTACACTACCCAAAATGGAACGACAGCAGATAATGCAGCGATATCCCTTAACTTGTTCATTGATGATTTAGCTGGCAACGCTCCCGCGGCAGCAACAGAGAATGATACAAAGACCGGCAAAATCAAGTACTATGCCCCTATTGTTATTTCGGATGCCGCCATCTCAACTACAAACAGCAATGATGCATCGAGCTACGCGAAAGATGCAGATACTGTGTATGTTACTTTTGTGACAAACCATGACACAGCAATTTCAGATGTATCCATTGCAGGACAATCTCCTGCACTCACAAAAACGGACAGCGCAGGTATCTCTAAATCCTGGACACTCACATACAGCATAAAGAATGGGGATGTTCCGGACCTGGCTGCTATTCCGTTTGCGTTCACAGCCAAAGATATTGCAGGTAATGATCCTGTGAAAAAAACAGGCCTTGACGAAGATGTAAGCCATTCCATTCAATATTTTGCGCCGATTACAGCGACAACTTCTATTTCCTCAAACGGCAGTAATGCCGCATTCGCACAAAACGAGGATTCAATAACCGTATCTGCAGCAACAAATCATGCTGCCAGAGTTGTTGCTGCATCCATTCTCACAAGAGGGACGAATAATTCGGGAGACAATAGTATGCAGCTCGCAGTTTCTTATACCGTACCTTCCTTTGAAAGCGCGCTGCCGGAAGGAACGGTTCCATTTTTGTACACGATCACCGACGCTGCCGGGAATACACTGGACGTAAGCGAGACGAATAGTGTCCCGGCATCGACAGTTACATATGACCGGACAAAACCGACTGTTGAAATCACTCCTGATTTCAGTGGATTTACCAATCAGACGGTTGCCTTCAAAATAACTTTTTCAGATGTCAATCTTGACAGGCAGCGTGTATCCATAAAGATAAACGGGGAGGAGCAGATTTCTTCTGCCGACAGATCATCCATAACCGGGACCGTGTATACTAAAAAAATTACAGTGGAAACAGATAATACATATAAATTGGATGCAGGGGTCACAGACATGGCAGGCAACCAGGCGGAGTCAAATGTACGGACAACAGTAACAATTGACAAGACTAACCCGGAAGTAAGTGCAGTAAAGATTGATCTGCTGACTCCAAAGACATATAAAGCGGGATTTGTGTTGGGTGAATATCTTGATATCACTGAGAAAAATGTCGATCAGATTATTTGTACAGTAACGGATTCTGAAGGTGTACATGACTGGGACATCAATACCCCCATCACTACAAACGGCAAAAACACTGCGTACCTTCTGGTAACGGACATGGCAGGCAATCATTCAACGGCCCTTACCTATGATCTTTACATTGACGGATTGGTTCCCAAAGCCATGGTCAGGGATACGGTCACAGGAGCTGAGCTTGCAGCGGGAACAGACAACGTCGTCTTTATCTCGAAAATGACTCTGGACATAAGCCTTGAAGCACTGAATATCGGAGATGAAGCGGCTGACCATTTTGCCATTTTGAAACTTGTTGATAAAAACGGAGCGCTTGTTGTTGATCTCCTGAATACCATGACTGCATCCGGAGACGGCATGTATACATTGCCCCTGGATGCATTCGGCGAATACACACTTCTTGCGGAAGCGCAGGATGCAGTCGGAAATGCCACCGGAACATTGGCTTATCATTTTACTTTCAGGGACAAATCCATTCTGCAGAAATATTATGAAAACAAGCCTCTTTTCTACAGTTCAATACCCGTTCTGGGAGTGCTTGCTGCAGGCGGGATTTTCCTTTTAACTGCCAATAAGAGAAGAAAAAGAATATCGCCTGCCCAAAATCATCTGTAAATGGAAGCGGTGAATAATATGCTGAACAACAAAATGATCATCGAAAACAGGGATTCCCAGAATCTTTCTTATATTCTGAAGGATCCGCAGCTGTTTTTCCCGACAGGGTACAAAGTCCTGCAGAGCCAGGCCAAAAACGGATTTGTGAAATGTACCAAAGTCATGCACAACGGTATGAATAAGCTGGTATATGACATTTCCGACTACAAGACACTTGACTCTCTTCTTCCGACACTTAGCCCGGAAACATTTCTGGCTGTTCTGACGAATTTGATGGCTGTGGTTATTGAGTTCAAAAACAACGGCTTCATTCATTGCTCCAACATTGAAACGTCTTTTGACAAAATATTTATTGACTGTAATAACTACAAAGTTTATCTGGTATACCTTCCCATTGATACTTTGGCTCGCCAGGATGACGGCGCGGTTTTTGAAACAAGCCTGAAACGGGCCATTTCCGGTGCGATTGAGCAGTTCGGTAATTTAAATAATCCGGCGACTGCGCAGCTGGCAACTTACCTGGAGGACTCTGCATGTACGTTGGAACGATTGAAGGAAATCCTTTCCGTCACGCCGCACGCCGTACCGGAAAAATGCCGTCCGGCTACACTGCGTCCTTTAGGAATGACAGGCCCTGATTTGACAGAAAGTGAAGAAGAATCGCATTCTCCGGAGCTGATTCCTATAGCTGAGCCGGAAAAAAACGGATTTATCAAGGATTTTTTCAAAAACATAACGAAAAAGGAAAAGAAAGAAAAAGCCGGAAAGAAAACGGAAAGGAAAGAGTCCCCCGTGGATCTTCAGTCTGAAATGGAAGGCGGAGCCACGGAGATTCTAGATGAGATTTTCACGCCAAATCTAATTTTATCCGGAGTGAAAACACCGGTGAAAATCGATATCCTGGTCACGAAGACAGAATTTTTGATTGGTAAAAAAGATGATGCGGTTGATGGTGTGATTGCATTTAATAACGCCGTAAGCAGAGTGCACTGCAAAATCGTGTTTGAAGGCGGTCAATATTTTGTTATTGATTTAGGAAGTGCCAACGGGACTTTTATCAACGGTACACGCACACTGCCCAATCAGAAAAAACAGGTCAAGATTGGCGATAAGGTGCAGTTGGCAAATAGCGCCTTCCTGCTTAGATCAGTTTGAGGGGAAAGCATATGAAAAAACGAAGACTTGTTGCTGCCGGTCTATCGGATGCGGGAATAATAAAAAAAGTCAATCAGGACTCTTTTGTGTACAAAGTCGTAGACACAGGCGATTGTTATTCCGGTATATTTGCTGTTGCCGACGGTGTCGGCGGCCTGGAAAAAGGCGAAATTGCCAGCGCAGTTGCTATCTCCAACCTGAACAAGTGGTGGGAACATGAGTTCAAGAGCCATTACCAGGATCAGCCTTATCTGGTTAAAAGCCTTATTACTATGCTTAAGACGGCCAACCTTGAGATAATCAGGATTGGTCAGACCGAAGGGGTAAAGATGGGGACAACTATGTCGGTCCTCTTTATTCATATGAATCAGGCCATTATCGTCCATGTAGGAGACAGCCGGATTTACAAAGCCTCCGGTCTTTTCAGTCCGAAAATTCTGCAGCTGACGCAGGATCATTCCTGTTTTATCAATCGTGAAGTAAACGGGCGCCTGGTCCGCAAAAATGTACTTACCGATTGTCTTGGAAATAAAGAGGAATTCAAATATTTCAGTTTCATGGAGCCTATAGGCAAAAACGAGAGCTACATTGTATGCAGTGATGGAATTTACAAAACCATGGATGACAAAGAAATTCTAAAAATAATTCGAAGTGCCAGAAATGATATGCAGCTGATCTGCGGCTGCCTTACAGACAAAGTAAAAAGCAACGGTGAAACCGACAATATATCCGTCATCGCCGTCCATGTTACAGAGTAATTTGAGGAGAATAAAGAAATGCCCAAAATCAGAGTAGTTCTGGCAGATACTGATGAGAAATATCTGATGCCGCTGGAAAAGAAATTTATCGATACCTTTGAAGACTCTGCAGAAATTAATGTGATTACCGACCCCGGATACCTCACGACATATTTCAGCACTCCACAGAATCTGGATATTCTTGTGATCAACGAAGCGCTTTATAACAGCAGCTTTGAAAGACACAATATTGGCAACATATTCATTTTGTCGGAGCAGCCGACTGACGATACAGCAACCGGAAATCTATGCACAAACCGCATTTATAAATATACAAGCGTTAAAGAGATATTCAACGAGGTTGTGAATAATAACACAACTAATTCGATCCGCTCATTGAAGCCCAAGGTACAGACGAAAACGATCATGATATATTCTCCGGCCGGCGGGGCGGGAACTACAACAGTGGCCTGCGGATTAAGTGCGGCTTTGGCCAAAAATTTCAAACGGGTCCTTTTTATCGGAACAGATAATCTGCAGAGCTTCGGATATTTGTTTTCCGGGCAAAAATCATTGCCCGGAGATATTGAAAAGCCGATGGCCACTCAGAATGAGTATATTTATGAACTGATTAAGCCGCATATCAGAAGTGAAATGTTCGACTATATTCCTCAATTTGCCCGTTCGCTTTCGTCACTGAACATAAAACTGTCGAATCTGACATATCTGATCGACTGTATCAAAGCGTCGAAAAATTACGACTTTATTATCGTGGATACTATGAGTGATTTTACGGAAGATGTATCCAAAATGATGAGCTATGCGGATAATATCATCACTGTTCTTGCACAGGACCGCGCGTCGACATATAAGCTTGAAAGACTGCTTCAGAATATTGATTGCTCGGATAACAGCAAATTCCTTTTTGTATGCAATAAGTATAGACCGGGAGAGGCTAATCTTCTCGTGGGAGAACCCTTGATTAACAGCTGTCATATTAATGAATATGTCAATCTTGAAGACGCAGTCTCTTGTCTGACTATTGAATCCTTATCCAATATGAAGAGTTTTCAGAAACTGGCGTTTTTATTCCTGTAAACGGAGGAAGCAAATATGAGAGAAGATAGAATAACAGCCATTTTATATATGCATGAAAAAAACGTAAAAACCGATATTGAGATTCCTCTCTATATCACGGCAAACGAATTGATTGTTGGCCTGAATCGAGGGTTTGATCTTGGCATGGATACAACAGATTTATCAAAGTGCTATCTGAAGACAGAAAACCCGATCGCTTTTCTGCGCGGTAATAAGATTTTGACAGACTACAATCTCAGAAACGGTACCATCATACATTTCACCTGACAAAGGAGAAAATGACATGGATAACAGATATAAGATTATTGTCTCAAACAAAAAAATCTATAAGGAAATCGAATTGTCGAGTGACAGCCGGGTTGTGAGAATTGGAACAACCAAAAACTGTCATGAGCGGTTCGGCAAAGAATTCTTTTTTGAAGATTTCGAAATCGAGGTCGAAAATGACAGGAACAACTGGAAAATTAGCTGTTCCGACAAAATATATTTTATTTCCGATGGCGTAACCAAGCTTTATTCTAAAGAGCTTCAGCACGGGGATGACATAATCGTTAAGTACGAATCCTCCAAACAGGAGGTTTTTAAGCTTAGCTTTATGCTGGACTTTGACTTTGAGAAGAAAGAATACGACCGTGTCATAGATATCAGTGGAATTGATGCAATTCAAATCGGCGGGCATAACCGATGCGAGCTTTTCCTTAAAGATGAACTGATAGGCAACGATACTGTAACTGTAAGCAAGAAGAATGGTACCTATCAGATAGTTGACAACCATTCAAAATACGGCGTGTATGTTAACACAGAGAAAGTAAAAAATTCGGCGAAGATTGTCGATTTTGACTTCTTCTCGATCATCGGATACAGCTTCTACTTGAAGTATGGGAAACTCTATACCGATTCACACAACGGAATTGTCATATCGTCCCTGCCATATGAGGATACGAAGGAGCAGACCAGCACACTATCCTATCCGAAATTCAATAGAAACACTCGGATTAAGCCGGTCATTTCCAGTGAGAAAATAGAGGTTCTCGATCCCCCCTCGCTCATGGAAAAGCCCAAGAGCAACCTGGTCATGTCGTTGGTTCCGGCTCTTGGCATGCTGGGCGTAACGGTCCTTTTAAGAGGCGTAATGGGCGGAGGAGGGATGTTTGTCCTTTTCAGCGTCTGTACTATGGGCATGGGCATTGTCACATCCATTTTTTCTTTTATAAATAATCGAAAGGAATATAAAAGGAAATCAAAGGAAAGAGTCGAGAAGTATAATGTATATATCAACAATAAACGCACGGAAATTATCAAACTCCGCCGCGAAGAATTGGAAACATTGGAGGAAATGTATTACTCACTGCCAAGGGAACTGGAAATGGTCCGGGATTTTTCAGGCGATTTGTTTAACAGGAACTTCGGAGACGATGACTTCCTGCATGTGCGTCTTGGAACCGGTTCCGTGATTTCCCAACAACCGGTGGAAAACAAAAAGCAGGAAAAATTCGAGACTGCAGACGAAATGGCGAATATGCCGGAGCAGCTGGCACAGGAATTCAAGATGATTGGGCACGCACCAGTGGTTGCTGACTTTGCCAGGGCGGGAGCCATTGGTGTGATTGGATTAACAGGACAGCTCTACAGCATCATGAAAAACATAATTCTCGATTTGTGCATTCGTCATTACTACAAAGATGTTAAGATTCTTATTGTTGTTGATCCGGAAAAGGACAAGCTGATTCAATGGACAAGAATGCTGCCTCACGTCTTTAATGACGATCTGGATATCAGAAACATCATCTGCGAGGATGAAAGTAAGAATGTACTTTTCGAGTATCTTTTTAAGGAGCTGTCCGCAAGGGAAACCAACAAAATTACAGCACCGAATTTTGTTGTGCTTGTTTTTGATGAAATGGGAATCAAAAGTCACCCGATTTCCCGATATATTCAGAATGCGGACACTTACGGGTTTACCTTCGTGTTTTTTGAAAACGAAAAGGAAATGCTGCCGCACGGATGCAAGAAAATAATAATGCTCAATAAAAACGACAGCACGGGAACAATTATAGACAGCTCAGACTCAAGTGATACCCTTGATTTTTCTTATGAAACGGCAGACGACATGAAGGCGACGGAAACGGCCATAAAACTTGCACCGATTTACTGTGAGGAAGTCAGTCTGGAAAGTACGCTGACAAAAAACATTTCTCTGTACGAACTGCTTCATATTCTTTCCGTCGATGATTTGGATCTGGCCGGCAGATGGCAGTCCTCTGTGGTATATAAATCCATGGCGGCTCCTCTGGGGGTAAGAACTAAAAATGAAATAGTCTGTCTTGACCTGCATGAAAAAGCACACGGGCCCCATGGCCTTGTGGCCGGCACAACCGGCTCCGGTAAAAGCGAAATTCTCCAGTCATATATTCTGTCTATGGCCACCCTTTTCCATCCATACGAAGTCAGTTTTGTTATTATCGATTTTAAGGGCGGCGGCATGGTTAATCAGTTCAAGGATCTGCCGCATCTGGTTGGCGCGATCACAAATATCGATGGACGGGAAATTGACCGCTCATTACTGTCCATTAAAGCAGAGCTCAAAAAACGACAGGGTCTGTTTGCCCAATGCAATGTGAACCATATAGACAAGTATATCCAGAAATTCAAATCGGGAGAAGTGACCTATCCCCTTCCGCATCTGATTCTGATTGTCGATGAATTTGCAGAACTCAAGGCAGAACAGCCGGAGTTCATGAAGGAGCTCATAAGTGCCGCCCGTATAGGACGAAGCCTGGGTGTGCACCTGATTCTAGCCACCCAAAAGCCGTCAGGCGTCGTCGATGACCAGATCTGGAGCAACTCGAAATTCAAGATGTGTCTGAAAGTACAGAATAAGCAGGACAGTAACGAAGTCCTCAAATCGCCGCTGGCTGCTGAAATCAAGGAACCGGGACGTGCGTACCTGCAGGTGGGGAACAACGAGATTTTCGAACTCTTCCAATCGGCATACAGCGGGGGATCCGCTAAAATGGAAGCAGGCGGACAGACGAAGGAATACTCCCTTTCCACACTGTCGCTCTCCGGGAAACGCAAAGTGGTTTATAGTCAGAAGAAAAACAAGACAGAGGGAAATGTTGTTACACAGCTGGATGACATCGTGCAGTATGTATCCAATTATTGCTGCAGCCGGAACATTAGAAAGCTGCCGGATATATGCCTGCCGCCGCTGGCTGAAACAATCGCATTCCCTGCAGATGTTCCATCAGAGAAGAAAGATATGAATATCCGTGCAGCCCTGGGGATGTTTGATGATCCGGAAAACCAGTATCAGGGGGAGACACAGATTGATATGACGGCGGATAACCTGATGATCATAGGTTCCGCGCAGTTCGGTAAAACGAATCTGCTGCAGAGCCTGATCCGTTCCCTTACTTCGCGTTATTCGCCCGAGGAAATTAATCTGTTCATACTCGACTTTGGGTCCATGGTGCTGAAAACCTTTGAAAGTCTGCAGCACGTCGGCGGCGTTGTTACATCGTCCGAAGACGAGAAACTAAAGAATTTTTTCAAGCTCATCTATGGTGAAATAGCAAGTCGTAAGGAACGTCTTGTCTCTGTCGGGGTCAGTTCTTTTGCCTCTTACAAGGAAGCCGGGTATACGGATATACCTCAGATTGTCATTTTGGTCGATAATTTGACCGCCCTTAAAGAACTTTACCTCAACGATGACGACAGTCTTCTGGGCATCTGCCGGGACGGCCTTACCGTGGGTATAAGTGTTATTGTTGCCAATTCACAGACCTCGGGAATCGGCTATAAGTATCTGGCAAATTTTTCAGCAAGAATTGTACTTTTCTGCAATGACTCAAGCGAATACAGCAGCATGTTTGATCAATGCCGGCTCCGGCCTAGGGAAGTTCCCGGCCGGTGCATTATCAAAAGGGATAAAAAACTCTATGAATGCCAGACGTACCTCGCATTCACAGGTGAAAAGGAAATCGACAGGGTGAAGGATATGAAGGCCTATATTGAGACTCAAAACGCCGCATATCCGGATCAGAAAGCCAGATACATTCCGGAAATACCCAAAGTTCTGACCGATATATACGCAGAAAAGCAATTTGGATTCTTTGCAAAAAAGGCATACAATTCGGTAGTAGGTCTGGATTTCAGCTCTGTCAATCCCGTTGTGTTTGACTTGAACAAGCTCGGAGTACTGGCCGTGACGGGGCGTGAAAAAGCCGGTAACGGCAACTTTGTCAGACAAATTGTATATTCACTTGAGAAAAGAAAATCCGCGGAGCATGTTGAAGTCATTATCATTGACGATGTCACCAAAAAGTTCTCTTCCCTGCAGTCACTGGACATTGTCACAAAATATACCATCGATGTTGGTGCAACAGAAGAGATTCTTACAAAGTGGAGTGATGAGCTGACCAGACGATATGCACTTCTCATGGAGGGTTCCGACTCTTGTCTTGAAGATGTGCCGCTTCTGCTTCTGATTATTCAGAATCAGGATGTCCTGCAGGAGATCAGCAGCAAAAAAGAACTGATGGATAAGTACAAAGCAATAATTACCAAGTATAAGGCCATGAAAATCTGTATTATCGTCAGTTCCCTTGCTAATGAGGTGATCCCGTACAGCGGGACTGAACCGGCAAAGATGATCAAGGAAGCAAGGCATCTTGTCGTATTTGAAGACATTTCAAATGTGAAGGTTCTGGACATACCCTTTGCGACGGTAAAGGAGTTCAAAAAGCCGATCGAATTGGGAGATGCGTACTATATCAGAGGAAATGAAACGATAAAAATGAAGACCACACTTCATACTGATAAGAGTTGCTGATTAAGGTCATATATTTAACATACTAAAAAATCGAATACATAATAGATAAATAAGTTTGACAAAAACATATTGTTGTTATATAAATAGATGTGTATAATAAATAACCAATAATTATTAGCACATAAGATTTCTATTTTTGAAAGGGGTTTATATTATGGCAAATCAAATCAGAATGTCACCCGAGGCAATGCGCGGCAAAGCAGGCCAGTACAGAACAGAGGCCGAGACAGTCAATGGCGTAATCAGCAAGATGGATTCCCTTCTTTCACAGCTGCAGAGTGAGTGGGAAGGTGCTGCAAGCGATTCCTACGCAGTACGTTACG
>Ga0209429_10001140_pt1 | contig 16967 bp, 24 predicted proteins | sample BarGraNGADG00212_3_FD_184493 | JGI IMG/M metagenome (GOLD analysis project Ga0209429, IMG submission 184493) | Arctic peat soil microbial communities from Barrow, Alaska - Barrow Graham LP Ref core NGADG0004-212 (SPAdes) (version 2) | ecosystem: Environmental > Terrestrial > Soil > Wetlands >...
TAATAAGGCAAGGGCGTCTGTCGATAGTGCTTTCACAGAATTTTCGAGACTTAGGTTTGCGATTTTCATTTCCCTTGATGCTTCTGCGTAGTCGCTTATTCCCTTTATCACAATTGCAGAAATAGCCCCGAACGCTACCGTCCCGGCTACTGCCATTTTCTTAAATGTTGGCTCGAGGTCTTTTAGTTTAGTTTGGAAGCTATCGATGTTTTTCTTTGCACTATCGATTGCTCCTCCTGTTTGATCCTCTGCCGATATAATTGCTTTTAGGTTTGCATCTGCCATATTACTTTTTGTTCTGATTAGCTTCTCTTTGCTCGTCGACCTTTATCTTTTGAATAATTAGTTCATTGAAGTATTGAGGTTGGGTTTGAAATTCGTCGTATGTTATCCCGAACTTCTCGCAAATAAGCACAGTCAGCATTTCATTCTTGGCATAACCTTTGGCGTATTCTATTGCTAGTTCACTTACTAATTTTTTTTTTCAGCAATTTCTTTATCAATCATTTCTTTTGCTTCTAGGTAGTCTTTATTTGGTAAGTCTAGGAGTGCATCGAGTACGTTTGTTGCACTTCCATCGACGGACACTACCATTAATTCAATAGTCTTGTCGCTTAGTTCAGCGATACTTGCTCCATTGAATCCCGAGACGCTTGGCTCTTTTCCTTTGAGTTCCATTGTTACGTTTTTAAGCATAACCTTTTGGATTTCGTTTGCTTCACGCCCGGTCAAATAAGTCTTATAAACGACTTTGTGTCCGCCTGTGGTTGTGATTTCTTTTGTTGGTCTTGTATTTTCCATGGTGATTTTATATTAGTTATTAATAAACTGTACCTGCTGTTTTGTTAATGAGTTCAATGTCCATTGCTTCAGCTGTTACTGCGTCGTATAGCACTTCAAACTTCTGGTCGTCGATTATGTATTCGCCTACTGCGATTGCATTTTCGTTGTCTGTGAGTTTTACTGCAGGGAAGTTGAATGTGACTTTTTCTTGGGTACTAAAGTCTGCCTTTATAAACTTTCCTAGTCCGACAATACTAACTGCTTGAAACTTTCTATCGAGCCATGCTTGACGCTGTTCTGCTCCTTTGAATAATTGCTTGATTTCGAGTTGAGCTTCTTTTGTCCTTGGTAGTATTTCGTATGGATCCATTCTATTAGTTCCATTCTGGGCCAAGAGGTTATTCTTGAGAATGATTTTCATTTCGTGGGCCAATTTTGCATCTGCTCTATCAGCGGTGTTTGCTATTGCGTCAGCAATATCTGTACCGAATCCTACTATAATATTTCCGAAGTAGAATGGGTCTGAGAATGCTCCAAGTGAAACAGTTTGAGGCTTTAGTTCTACCTTATCCCCAATGCTTGCTGTGATTGCAGTTGATGCGAATGTTACTGTGATTCCGTCTACGTCTACTCCTGTGAGTGTTACGTCTACACCTCCGACAGTTAGCACGTCGCCTATTACGAGTCCTCTGTTAGGAGCGATGTCGTATGTATCGTCGAGTACAAGGGATACCATTCCTGCGCCTGTGAGTGCAATTCCGACAGTTGCAATTGAGAATTGTCCGGTTGCTTTTACTGTCATTTTTATTTCCATGTGGCCGTCTTTGAATTCGATAGAAGTTTCGTCACTCTTAACTCCGAAGAATCTCTGAGCATAACTTCCCTTTTTAATTTCGAATGTATAACTTTTTCCGTCGCCTACAGTGAGAGGATGTGTGTATCCGTCTACACTTCCAGTTGATGAGCCTTTAATCATTCCCATATTTAGGATGTGGCCAAGTGTATCTGGGTCGCCAAGCACTGTGATACTTCCCTCATGTGATCGGTTTCCTCTTATTAAGTCGTCAGACTTCCAAGCGATTCCTTTCATACGATCGTCTGCTTTGTAATTGACCACTGTTTTTATGTCCTCTGCTACGAGAGGAATCATGATTGTTGGTTTCACTGGTGTTCCCGGTGTTGCCTCTGGTTTGATTGCTAGGTATGATTCATTTCCTAAGTAATTCATAATAATTTTTTAATTAAATAATTCTAATAATTTATTTGGTTTCGACTTTTGTTTTTATTTCTTTCTCTGTATCAGTTTCTTTTTTTTCTTTCGGTTCTTTTTTGATAGGAGTAAAATTCGCATTGTTGAATCCTATTGGCGCCTCGACCTCTTGGCCCGCTTCCACGACACCAATTCCTATCACGTTTAATTTTTGAGTTGAGATGTTCTTGAATTTCATAAATTTATTATAGCATAATTATTAATAATTTTGCACAAGCACCTGTGCTTCGACTTGAAATTTAGCGAACACGAACGGACCTGTCTGCGCCCTGAATGTGAATGCCATTTTTACTACGTTGACATAGTCTACTTGAAAATTTAGGTTTTTGTCTTGGTCAAACGCTTTTATGAATTCGTCTATTGCTGTCGTCATTAAAGTGTTCACTTCCTGCGCTGTCTTTCCTGCAGGAGTCTGTTCTTGGTACATTGAAACTTCGAATCTGAATAGTCTCTTATTCTGGCCAGTAGTTAGAATGTCGCCCTCTGCACCTATTGGAAGTATTACCGCCGATGGGTATTTTGTAAAATCGCCAACGGCATAGTCGAATACATTTTGAAATATCTTAATGTCATTACTCTCTAGTCCCTCGACTTTTGTTTTAATTAAATCTCTAATTGTTTTTAGTGTAGTCATTTTATTTTGCCATTGACGCTACTTTCTCGAGTACATTATTTAAGGCATCGAGGAATAGTTGATTGGCTCTTGGCGTTATAATATCGACCGCCCTTTGCATAAATGGATTTGCTTTTGTCCCGGGATGGTGTACTAATTTTCCGAAGTATTGTCCTGTTCTGACGTTCGCAAGTCCTTTCTTTGTTACTGGTCTGATTTCGTGTGGTCTAGTTCCTGTCTCTACCCACATTGCATACTTTGCGTCAGCACTTACTTCCCCGGCTATCTTACTTGTCATTCTTGAGTGAACGGATTGTCTTAGACTTCCTCCGAATCCTTTCGATCCTCCTCCTTGGCCCTTGTTTACCGGTGCTTCTTTTATGGTTTGGTTTTGTAACAATCCGACGGACCTTGATACTGCTCCATTCAATTCGTTCACTGTAAATTCTGGGGCTTGTTCTAGTCCTTGAATGAATCCATCTAGGCCCTCGATTGTCATTTTTATTTCCATAATTATTTGAATTTTCTTATTCTTAGTTCCATATGTCTGGCTCGTCCTAGGAATGAATGGCTCTTGACTCCGTATATTCTATACTCGTCGTCTCCGTCAATCACTCTATCGCCCTCTACGATGTCTTGCACTGCGCAGAACATAAATGAGTCTTTACCAAAACTTCCAGATAGGTCCTCTGTGTATGATTCGTCTAGGGGTTGTATACAGCAAGGGACCGCACTTAGGTGTGGTCCGTATGATTCGCCGTCGCCCGATTCGTTCTCATTGAAGCGTTCGATTGTCACTGACTTGTTATAATTTATTTCTATTGCATTCATATAATAAACTTTTTGTAGTTAGCTAATATCTCGGCCACTCTTTCAAAATCTTGCCATTGCTTTTCGTCTTTGTATGTTACTGAGTAGGATCCAATGCTCATACTTTTTACTTCCCCCTCTGCATTGTTTCCGTAGTTAATTATTCCGGACACTAGCACGACTACCACTTGGGTGATGTCTGCCGGTACTTCTGCGCTGTATCCCCATCGAGCTTTTATTCTTACTCCTTGGTGTGGCCAAGCAGGGAAGTATGACCCTCTCAATTGTATTCGTGTGATTGGTAGTCGGTTGGCCGGGTAGGTTACAAAGTCGCCGTCTGCTTTCATAATTGTCGTATCTGGTACTAGGATATTTCCCTCGCCACTTTCAATTTCTTTTACTGATATACAGTCGTCGATTAAAAGTTTTGAACTGTTGTCGCCGTCGAAGTATTTATCTGTTTCGTGATCCTCTGCGTCTGCTATGAAGTTACGCCCGGTCATTTGGTCGACGTAATTTTCCATTGACTCAATCCACTTGTCGACTTGGTTGTCGAATGTTGAATCTATGGTTGTGAGAATGTAATTCTCTATGTCTGTTTTAGTTGCGTATCCTTTTTTTGCCATATAATTATTATAACATTAAATTAATAAATCAATTAATATTTTTGTATGGTGTATAAACCTGTCCCTCTGGTGTGTAGGGAGTAGTTTCCTTTCCATAAATTCCGACCTTTGGTTGATAAATATCTACTGTTTTACTGTATGGTGATTGCTCCTCGCTGTAAGGGTAGACTCGAATCACATACTCCATTCCTTTCGTGATTTTTATCTGTGTTGGTATCGTGTATTTTAATCCCTTAGTGATCGCTGTTGTCTTATCGACCTCATACCCCATTCCCTTGGTTATTGCTCCGCTCGTCTTGATTTCGTATGCGAGTGTTTTCTGTATTTGTTCCGGTATTCTGATTTCGTATTTCAGTAATTTTGTTATTGCTCCGGGTGTCAATATCTCGTACACTAGGTCTTTTGTTTGGGTCTCTTTCGTTACGATATGGTATGTTAGGTCCTTTGTGATTGCTCCTTGCTCGATATCTATCGTGTATCTTAGACTTTTCGTCTGTTTTGGGCTTGTTATTATCTGATAACCCATCTCTTTGGCCTCCTGCGTCTCTGTGCGCACGCTGTACGTGAGTCCTTTCTCTTGGCTATAAGTTGCTTCAATTATGTAATTGAGGCCCTTGGTGGCTTGTTTTGTGTTGACTACAGCGTATCTACTTGCCTTGGTCTTTGGTGTTTGGGCTATTCGGATTGCGTAGGTTAGGCTCTTGTTTGCATAGTTTGGCTTCACTATTGCGTAGTTTATGTTTTTCTGTATCTTTGGGCTTAGGGTTATCACGTAGTCCATCCCTTTCTGTACGGATCCTTTTGTTGTTATTTTATATTCGAGGCTCTTTTCTTTATGGTCTGGAATCACTGTGAAATAAGAGAGTCCTTGTATGATTGCTGTTCTGGTATTTCTAATTAAATACTCGAGGGATTTTGTTTTTGAATTAGGTGTTGTTTTTATTTGGTATGCTAGTCCTTTCGTTAGGTCTACAGTCTGCATTAAAATTAAGTAACCGAGGGATTTTGTTTTTGCTCCCGGGGTAGTCTTGATTGTATATTTTAATGTTTCAGTTTTTTGTATTCCTGCTTTTATTGCATAGGTTAGATCCTTGGTGATTGGAGTCGTCATTCTTATCACATACTCGAGGTCTTTTGTTATTGCTCCGGGAATTGTTTTGACCTCGTACACGAGTCCTTTTGTGATATCCTCTGTCTTGAATTTTATAGCATATCTTATCGTTTTTGTGCTTGCTCCGGGAGTGGTTATAATTGCATACTGTGCGCTCTTTATTTTCGCACTTGGTATTGCTTTCACTAAATACTGCATGCTCTTAGTCTTTGCAGTTTGTGGAATTCGGATTGCGTATTGCTCGCTTTTTGTTTTTGCTGTTTGTGGAATACTTACTGTGTATTTTAATCCCTTGGTCTTTGGTGATGGTGTAATTTTTATATCATAAATAATCGCCTTGGTCTTTGCGACAGGGGATTTAATTCCATATTGAAGTGAATTTGTCTTAGCCGTCTGGGGAATTGTGACAGTATATTTTATTGCTTTAGTCTTAGCACTTGGGGTTGTTTCAATTCCGTATTGAAGTGATTTAGTTTTAGCTGTAGGTGTTGTTTCGACACAATACTTTAATGCTTTAGTAGAAGCACTTGGTGTTATTTTGATTGTATATTTTAAGCTCTTTGTTTGACTATTGTAAGAATAATTTTCAAGCAGAATAAAACTCCCATCCTCTTGGAGTAGGTATGTTCCGTCCTCATTAAGAAGTTTGTAAAATACTTGAGCCATATAATATATTTATTACCAAAATGCAACTACCTTTAATGTAGTTGTTGAAGCCGGAGATGCTCTTAACCATTGAATAACTCCTGCCGGAGAAGTTTTTACTAAAACATATTGGAAATTGTCTCCACTATTACCACAAGATATATATCCTACTCCACTTTGTGGGGGGTTAGCATAACTGTCTGCCGGAGTTTTGAAAAAAATGGATCCATAAGTGTTACTTCTAACTGATAACATGACAATTCTTGTGGTTGCTCCTACTACACTACTTAGATCTAAGTCTGCGTATGATGTTGAGCCTGCTCCTGAATATACTTGTGTATCACAGAATCCTGTTCCTCCTACTGCAATATTTCCAGATCCTAGAATTGATGCTCCTCCGATTGTTTTTATATTAGTACCGGAAACAAGAATAGCTTGATACAAAGTATCAAAGTATGTTTTAAGTGTTGATTTTATAGCAGACCACAATGTCTGCTTTGTTGCTCCTGCGACACTATCATAAATTGGAACAGAGTCGTTATCAACAGGTGGAGTTTTTGTTGTTAGTGCTGAGATTTTTTTGTCTGCCATAAATTAATTATATATTAAACTTACTAATATCGATGTCGTGGTCGGCTACCACGAGTCTGTTGTCGGGTAGGATATAATTGTATGTCGCTTGTCCTGTCTCTTTGTCTTTCCATCCGAACACGTAGACCCTTACTTTCCTTTCGTCCGGGGTCAGCATGTCGAGTACGATGTTTCTATAAAAATGGAATATCTGTTTTCCCTCTGTGACGATATCTATACGTTCGTCTCTATTATCAAATTTGTGCATCACGAACATTTCTACTTCGTCCTGTTTTATTTCCCCGAATTGGTGGAATGTTCCGTCGTCTTGAAATTGATGCAGTGTTGTCTGGTCTTTATAAACGACTCCCCAACACCATCTCTCGGGTGTTGCTTCTATTTCCTCGTTTTCTTTTTTGAATATGTATTTCATAGTGTTTTGAGTTATTAGGAATTTCCTAATAGTTGATTACTTTAATAAAAAATGCCCACTGTTACGTAGGCATTTTTGGCATTGTATTGCCTACGTTCGATCCATTGTATTGGAATTATTTTGTTTTCTTGCCTTTTTCTTTCCTTATCTTACCTCTTTCGAGTGCGTTTTCTGCTACCTTTTTGAATTCTGGCCCTAGGTTGTCCGCATCCTTGGGTGTGAATCCCGTGCTTTTGCATGCATGATCGCAATACTCGGCCTCGGTTTTGAATTCTTTGGCGCACTTACCGCATATATTAATCATAATTTATGCGGTCTCGTCGTACTGGTAGTTCATTGTCGACGTTGAGCCTGCGGTTGCTGATGCGTCTGTTGTAATCTGGTGACATAGGTAGTCGGATGATCCTGCTCCTGTTAAGGATCCAGTTAATGAGCCGGCTATTCCTAGATTGGCGGTTGCGGGTACACTTGATGGCATAACTTGGTCCACTGTGGCCACTGCTGTTGCTACAGGCGTTGCGAAGGCCTTTGCGCCTGCGTATGCTGTCAATCTAGCATTAGTTACGTGTCCGTGTGTTCCACCAGTTCCTAGCGCTCCTGTCCTCCAAATTTTTAGGTTATCAATCTTTGAAGAAGTCCCTAGACTTGTGACGTGAATTTTCTGGTATTTTATGTAGCTGTTTGTTCCCGGTGTTATTGGGTAGGCTACTGGATCCAAGTTCACGGCGTCAGTTGACCCCATGTTTGAGTTTGTTATGTTGTGGGTCAAAGTTTCCCCTGCAGTATTTGCTTCGTCGATTTCTACTGTCGCTACAGTTCCCCCAAGTAATGGCAAGAATGCAAATGCGGAAGCAAAATGACCGGGCAAAATAACTGCAATCAACGCAAATAATCCCACCATAGTGAGATTTGTTTTGTTTGCTTTTATATAACTAATTATTTTCTTTTTCATTTTTTTATTTGGCTATTTGTTTGAGAGTTCGACGTCTCTCTTTAATTCGAGGACCTTGAGTGGAGGGAGTATTTCTCTCCCCCCTACAAGGTCCCCAATTAACTAGGAATTGTGAGCGCTTGCCTTTAGGATTGTGAGTGCTTGTGGAAGTGCTACTACGTATCCAACACGTTCTACGATTCTCAATGCAACCATGTCTTGTTCTGCAAGATTGATACTTGAATCGTCGACGTCTGAGATTGTTGCTTGGTCTAATAGCTTGATACGAATCTGTTGCTTATCGCCAAAGATTGCACCTTGCTTTAGGTTACCGAACAAAATGTAAGCGTCGCCAGTTCCTGTTTCAGCAGGAGTTGGGAATGCGTCTGATGTTTCGTATGGGTAGTTCCAAATTGAGCCGGGAAGTGTTCCTGTTGGTTGAGCGAATACATATGCTCCATCGATAGTCTTTATCTTTCTTACGATTGATAATACTTGTCTGTTCATATAGAATTTTGCTCCGTTCAAAGCACCAGTTGGTGTTGCATCAATCATGTCTAACAAATCGTCAGCTGTTAATTGATAAGCGTCACCGGATGCTTGGTCTACGTGATTAACTGTTCCGTTGTTTAGGATACCAGTCCAAGGTGCGCCTGTTCCTGCAAAGAATTGAATATCTTCCTCCTTTGCAATTGCTTCAGCAAACAATTGGCCTAGTAATGTGTTCAAATTGATCATGGAATCCTCTAGGATTTCCTCTGTCATTGGAACGATTGCAGTTAACTTTTTCAATGTCTGTTGTACGAGTGAGAATTTAGGTTGTGTTACTCCTTTCTTTGCTCCCTCGCCAGTCCAGACTACTGATACGGATGTACCAAGAGTTGGAATTGTACGTGAGTTACCGGGACCACTGAATGGCAAATAGAACATGTCTCTACGTGCTAGACCGTATTGTGTTTCCGCAATACGAAGCACTTCGTTACGAAGTTCTGTAGGAATCAAAAGTCCTGCCTGTGCGTCATCTGGTTCACTACCACTGTCGGATGTAGTCAATGCTTTCGCTTTGCCTTTATCCCCTGCTAGTAATGCCTTGAAAAATGCACGAGTATTGTCTTGGTTTTCTACTTTCTTTGCGCCAGTTTCGATTGCATTTTTACGTGCATCCTTTGCTCCGGCTACAAACTTTTCTACTAATTCACTTGAGATACGATCAACAGCTTTTACCATTGCTTCCTCTGCGGATTTGGTTACCAATGCTTTGACGGCTTCGATGTCCATACCCTTTTCCTCGTTGGCTTCCGCCTCTAGGAATGCTACTTCCTCTGCTGTTCTTTCAGCTTCTGGTTTTGCGAGAATTGCTTCTTTATCCATAATTTAATTCCTGACCTTTTATAATAAATGAATCCGGTCAGTTGATTCTCTGGTAATTATTTGAGTTGATTTTTTGCTTTCGCTAATTCCCTTATGGCCTTGTTCAAAGTCCGTATTGAAATTATGTTTTTTCCGACCACAGTTTTTGTGGCGTGTTCGACCTTTGAACCCACTTCGGCTTTCGCCTTATCAGTTTCCTCACTGCCTAGTACACTTTTCAGTGTGGCTATGGCCTTGAGTATGGTTTCTTTATTTGATTTGGTGAGCATTTCTACCGCATCTTTCTCGCTCGCCTCTTTACTTTCTTTTATTTCTGATTCGTATTCTGATAAATCTAACCCTTTACTTTTTGCTAGGGCCAATTGGTTAGCCGGTACTGGGACCACTGAGACTTCTAGCAATTCGTTTTCTACCAAATATACTTTTTCATTCTGTTGGTCTATTTCGTATTTGTTATTTATAAACCCGGCACTGAACGCTGATAAATATCCGCCTACCATTAAGTTATAAATCTCGCCTGCGAAGTCTGATTCCTCCACTGCGAATTGCATCTTTCCCTCGAGTTGATTTGTTCCTGCATTGACTCCTATCTCTAGCATCTTTGCTACTGGTAGTTCATTACTGTGATGCGCCCAGAGGACGACGGGATTTTTCATGTAGTTGTCTAATATCCACCCTCTTTGAATTACAGTCTCGCCTTGGCGGTCCTCTACTTCAGCAGAAAAAACACCCTCAATAATATAATTCTTGGTATCGACGGATTTGATTTTGAAGTAAATGTCTTGATGGATTGTTTTTGATGTTAGAAGTTTTCTTTCCATAAAATTATTATAGCATAATTTAATAATGCAACACTACTCTAAGAATGCCGGGCCTAATACGCATCTACAATTAGGCTCACTTGGCTCCCCTAGTCCATTGCTGAAGTCCTCGTCGAGACCGACAATCTCGCCACCGACTCCGATTCCATCTTGGTGTTCGTCACGAACGACGTCGTCACCCGAGTTGATCCACTCCTTTGCGTTTGCTACTCCTGATTGTTTGAATCCCTCTAGGTTTCCTTTTGCGTTTGCATAGGTTGCTTCCGTTCGTGCAATTCTATCTGAGCGGTATGTACTAAATTCGTCATATACAGCGTTGACTCTATCTGACAATGCTACTATTCCCTCGCCTGAATCTAATCCCTCGGCTAGTGTTGCATCTAATTTCTCGAGTGTTGTTTTCGTTACACTATCCCCGAAGTCTGATGCTCTTTGTTTTAGCATTGCTTCGATTTTTGTTGAGTCTGTGAAGTCCTCTTGAGGTGCGAGTGATATCAGTGCTTCCTTTCCTGCTTCTTTCAAATAATTTTCTAAGAATGGAAGTATGAATGTTGTCGTCATTGCAGTTTCTTTTTCTGCATTGAAAATTGTTGAGATTGAAATCTTTTGTTTTGCTGATATCTTACTTTTTTGCTTTGCTAGTTTTGCTAACACTCTTGACTCTTGCTTCTTTGCGAAGTCGTTCATTTCGCTTGCAAGTTTCCCGGTGTTTGCGTCTATCTTTTGGTTTGATTTTATGTAGTATGCTTTGCGCATAATTGGATCCACTAGGTATGAGTGCGATACTTTTGCTCCTTTGGTTTTCTTTATTTTCTTTTTTCCCTCCATTGCCTTTTTTATATTCTCAGCAATTTCCTCTTTGATAAGAAATGCTTGCTTGAGCCAGTAGTTCTTTCTGAAGTTATATTTCTTTTCTGCTTTTTTTATTTCAGTGATTCCACTATCGATTGCTTTCGTCACTGTCTTACCCATTGCTTTACCGCTCTGTGGAAGTCCCCCCACTGGTGCTACTGTGAATGGCATATAAATACTCCATCCGCCATTGATTGGCTCTAGGCCCTCACGCTGACGTACTTCGTTTATTAATAGGTAGTTACTTGCTAGACCCTCGGTGTATTCCTTGAGTTCTAGTTCTCTGTTCTCTGGTGTTGGGTCCTCGTAATCTAGGAAGTATTCTTTTCCAAAATCCGGGATGATTAATTCCTCATTTATCTTTTCGCAAATTCTTGCTACCTCTGGCTTGATTGTTTCAGATAGGAATATGTACATACTCGTCTCTGCGTTTGCACGGTTGACGTCGTCTGTAATTGCTACGATTGCTTTAGGTACTTTGAAAGCGACGAGGATATCGTCACGTGTGAATTTCATACTCTCTATGAAGTCCATCTCTCTCTGGCTTAGACTTATCTGTTGGTACTCTAGGTCCCCGGTTAGAATTGCGAGCTTGCTTGAGTTCTTTACTCCGCCGTGTCTCTTGCTCCATCCCTCACGCATGTCCTCTTTCTGATCTGGTGTGAGTGTCGCTGATTTATTTTTTACCACTGCGTCTGGGCGTGCGCTGTTTAGGAAGAAGTTTCTTTGATAGTCACTTGCATACTCCTCTGTCTGCACTCTGTTTTGTGCGGATTGAATTGGTGACAAACCAAAAAATTGATTTAGTGGATTTGGATATTTGAAGTGGATGATTTCAGTTGGTTCGATGTGAACAATTTGTCCATCTACTTTGTTGAGTTTATATTCTTTTATAAAATTTGTTTGATCGGGAACAATCTCCATTAAGTCTGGACGCAAAGACCAAAGTTCAACGACTCGTCCGCCGTTGTTTCTTACCTTGTACCAGTATGCATCGCCTGTGCATTTTAGGTTTATGATTGTTGTCTCGAGGAATTCTGTTTTTGTTTGGAAAGGATTTGGCTTGTATAACAAATCGAGAATTGGGTTGTACTCCAATTCTTTTGTGTCGCCTTTTGAATTTAACACTTGATAAAGTTCCCAGTCAGTGCTTGCAACTTTCTCTGCAATCTTACTTATGCACGCTGTTACGTACAAACTTTTTCCATATTGTTCGAGATAATTTGTTTTATTAAATTCCGACGTTGTTAATTTTTGGAGGATTTCGAAACCACCCGAGGTCACTGCTTTTTCTTTGAGTGTTGAAAATAATTTTTTTATTATATTCATATGCGTTTATTATAGCACTAATTTATAATTGGCAATAGTCTTGTGCAAAACTAAATGAAAGTTATTCCCGGGATTGGGACCATTCTCATCTGCCATGCGATCGCTCGACTAAATACTCGATCATCATGCTTGCCTTTTTTGTGATCTGCTTTGTTGGTTGAGTCGTACTCCATGTCTCTGGCCTCGTTCTCTGCCTCTGGATAGGTTTCTATGAGTTCCTGCTTTCTGTATGCTTCCTCGATGTCGCTTATCATAACTGGGCGATTGGTCCCGGACGTTACCCATTCATGGACCTGTATATTTAATGCTCGGAGTTTGTTGATGTGGGCTATTCCTAGGCCGTTCTTTTCTACGCCTATCATAAATTTACACCCGCTATCTTTCACTACCTTGGCCACCTTGGTATCGAATATGTCTATTGGCTCATTGCTGTGCATTTCAAATATGACGTGTGCCTTGCCTGTTCCGACTTCGATGTCTATCACTGAGAATACGTGTGCGTCCCCTGTTAGTGTTCCCTCGGCACAGTCTATCCCGGCGTATAACATTCTTTGTTTGAGTTCGTATCGGTCTTTATCAGTTCCCCACTTCTCTAGTGAGTCGAGTGGTATGCGTCTGTTTGGTAGTGTTAGGATTTGGGAGAATACTGTTCGGCCCGATTGTAAGAAACAACTCACATCGTCCTCCGGGTATTCTTGAAAAAACATCGCACCCTTGTCCCATATTTTGTATCGTCTCCATTTTATCATACCGAGTGTTATTTTCACACCCTCACATTCCCATTCTTTCTCTGCTCTTACTCTGAATGCTTTTTCCTCCTCGGTTAGTGTCTTGATAAATTCCTCATCCGGCATGTCTATCATTTCTCTTACGCTTGCACTGAGTCCTTGTCTTTCTTTTTCTGTGAAATTGTCGACGCTATAATCTTGGTCTATAAACCATGGAATAAAAATAGGCGTGAACGACGATAGTCCCGCCTTTGCTTTCTGCCATAGGTCATACACTTCACGTCTGCCGTTTGGTGTCGTCTCTATATCTATCTGGCCGTACTCTGTCGCTTCCCCGATTCCGTTTAGTATTCTTTCTAGGTCATCGTAGAAGTCTGCTTCAGACAAGTGCGCTCGGTCCACTGTATCGCCACGGCCGAACGCTTTCTGTCCGGCAGTCCCGATATAGTACGAGCTTCCTCTCTTTGGGAATTTGATTTCATTTGCCGAGTCGATTGATACTGCAGGCTTCACTTCCATGTTGTCTATGTACCCTCTAACGGCAGAAAAAAGACGCTTTGTGGCTTCTTTTTCGTGTGAGATAACTACGGCGTTAGTTCCTTTCCGAATGCAGTCTAGGAGCTGGTCTGCGTCGATCACTTTCGATATTCCCTTTTGTCTCGCTTTCACTATTAGGTTTCGTCTCGTTTTCTTTTTCCAATAGTAATTCTGCGCCGGGTTGAATATGAACGGCACTATCTGCCCCCTCTTGTTTCGTATCTTGAATAACTTCTCGATTAGGTATTTCTGGTCCAGTAGTATCTTTGGTTGTTCCGTCTGGTTTGTCATTTATTTTTTTTTCTTTCTCGTCAATTAAGTCCTCGAGTGTTCTATCTCCGACCACGACCTCGGTCTTTGAATGTGGAGTATATTTGGGATGGTTTCTATCTAGGAAGTATCTTACGCTTGGCGGGTCTTTCTGTGTTAATACTAATCCTACCAATACGTCCTCTGCTTCGTCCAACATATTTCTTTGCACCCTCTCGACGGCTTTCTTAAATTCTGGGTCTGTGTCCCTCCAATCGTAATATGTATCTCGGCTTATATTTATTTTATCGCAGGTCTTTGTTATGTATAAATTGTTTCTCGGGAAGAATTCAAGAAATAGTTTCTTGTTTACAGTTGTTCTCTCTTGCTCTTGTTTTTGCTCATCCGTTACCTGTAATGTTTCAGTTTCTGTCGGATTTGTAGGATTTGCAAGACCGAGTTCCCCCTCTTTAGTTTTTAGTTCTGGCTCATTCATATTTTTATTATACCACGTTTTCGTATTTGCACTCCTCTGGTGTATGGTTTCCCTCTCTCTGACATTCCCCAGTGTCTATTCTCTTTCCGCAGATTCTACACCACTTCATTTTTTCGTGTGCTTTATGATTGACGCATGCCAGTTCTCTTTTCTCTACTATCCAGTAATGCTCCCTTATTCCCCGGCAGGTATCGCAGTAGTGTTCTCTGATTTTTTCTGTTTGCTTCCTCATATTCTTTTCCCGACCTCCTTATCGCACCTAGCACACCACTTACCATCGAATTCCCCTTGGTACATTCCGTCTATGTATAGCCAGTGATGTCCTATGATTGCGCAAATAATTTTATTAATCGTTTTTTTCATTTTGTTTATAGCTATCTTTGAAACACTTCTTTATTGCTTTCCCTATCCTATAAAAAACAAATGGAGCGTGGTAGAAAATTGTAATGTGTCCAGTTGGGTGTTCCTCTCCATTCTCTGTTTTTTTGTTAGCACTTACTACTACTCTATCCCCGCAGAATACTATGTTGATGTCTGGTACTCTGCCTGTCTTATGGTGGTAGTCCAATACTCTTTTGTTTATGTTCATAAAGATTTCTCGTATTCCTTGTTTAATGTTTCGACTACCCAGTCAGCTATTCCGTCCTGCAGTTCCTCTGCTCCATCCCCTAGGTATTGAATGAATCCCCATCCTCTCATATCCAGTAGGTGATGTCCTTGTTGATCAGCTATCCATCCACTGTGATTTACTAGGGGGAATATGATTGCCTTTTCCCCCCGGATTATTGTCTTTGCTAATTGTTGTATAGTTTTCTTTTCCATGGTGTTTTCGTTTAATTTGTAATAGGGGAGTCGGTTACTTGTCCCAGTTGAATCCGTTTCCGAAATGTCCCCACTTTGCTGTTTCCTCGTAGATTGGTTGGTCTAGCTTGAGGAAGTCTCTTATTGCGCCCGGAGCTAGGTATTTACCCCTCCCCTCCCCTGTTATTGCGTGTTCTGACGTCAATCCTTGGCCATTAGTGACGAATGCGGTGGCCATCACGGGGTGGGGGATACCGATTGCGTAGGCGAGCTTGACTGTACACTCCTTAGCTTGAAACTGAATCATGGTGTCTCTCGCTATCTTTCTGGCCATGTATGCTCCGCTTCGGTCTACCTTAGTGCAGTCCTTACCTGAGAATGCTCCTCCTCCGATCGGGATTTGTGGGCCGTAGCAGTCCACTGCTATTTTCCTCCCGGTGAGTCCTGTGTCTGCTTCGAATCCGCATTGATTCCAGTCGCCTGCAGGGTTGCAATAAACTGTGTAGTCGTCTGTTTTCAATTGGTGATCCCCTAGCCATTCTGCTACTAGGTGTCTTAGGTCCTCTGCTTTTGTCTTTCCGAAACTTGCGACTATCGATGTGATTTTCTGATCCTCGTCTAGTGTGATTTGGGTCTTTCCGTCATAGGGATGTTTTTCATAAATAAATTTGCAAAGGCTTCGGGCTAGGTATAGTTCGTGTGGAATCATATCGTCGTTATCCGTGCAGGCATAACCCACCATAATTCCTTGGTCCCCGGCGCCGTCGATGTTCACGCCTTGAGCTATCTCTGGGCTTTGTTCTACGAGGTTAATGAATACCTCCTCGTTTTCGCCAGTGATTCTGTGTACTATACTTTTTATTTCCTCTGGTGTTATTCCAAGGTGGGCAGTGATTTCCCCCATGATTGCTACTTTCCCGTGACCTCCCATTGTTTCAACAGCGACTCTTGCTTTCGGGTCCTGCTTCAATAGGTGATCTAGTATGGCGTCACTGATTTGGTCGCACATTTTATCGGGGTGTTTTGGTGATACGCATTCTGCTGTTTTCATATATTTTTTAATTTATTATTTTTAATACGACCTCTCTCTAATAAATAATTACCTTGATTTTTCAAAACATTTCTTAGCCATTCTACACTCTGTTCTCCTTTGTCATAGTATCGATGGCATCGACCACATAAACGTATCCAATCTTTCTCTTTATTTGTGTATTCGTGGTCTATGTTTGCCCACTGAAATTGTCGAGAATTTTCTGACTCAAATCCACATCCCCAACATTTTTTCGACTTTCCTAGTTTTTTTCCAATCAAATGATGTAATGCTTTATACCATGGTGACTTGAATTCTTTTGGAGTGATGTCTTTGTTTCTTTGTATTCTTGTCCAGTTGTTTGGATCGCTTGTATAACATTTTCTTGAGCAGTATTTGTATACTTCATGTTTTCTATTAAAAGCAGATACGTCTTTTCTTTTTATAAATGATTTTCCACACTTTATGCATTCAAATTTTTGTGGTGGGTTTTTCTTTGCATAGCATGCCAATGAGCAATAGATTTGTTTTCTTATTATCGTTCCTCCCTTTTTACCATTTTGGTCATTGATCGCTCGGAATTCTTTTCCACATGATTTACAATTTCTAATTTCAGCTCTCTGTAGGTGTGGGTAATGTTTCCCCTTTTTCCCATCCTTTTTTTGGTACTTGTATCTACAAATTTTACTACAAGTCTTTACTCCATAATGGTCTGGGTGAAACCAATTTTTACAAGGGCATTGGTCAAACATTTGAAGTCCACCTCGAGAGGCATTGCACTTTGGGCAGATAGCTTTCTGTTTTCCTTTTCGTGGATCCTTTCTGGTTTCATATTTACATTTTGGGCAAATCCATTTCATACCTTTATAGTATCACTTCGTATATTAAAGTCAATTAATTTTAATAGCTTCTTTCCCAGTGAGTAAAAAATACCGATCCAAACATACCTGAACATACTGTG
>Ga0209429_10001143_pt1 | contig 16914 bp, 17 predicted proteins | sample BarGraNGADG00212_3_FD_184493 | JGI IMG/M metagenome (GOLD analysis project Ga0209429, IMG submission 184493) | Arctic peat soil microbial communities from Barrow, Alaska - Barrow Graham LP Ref core NGADG0004-212 (SPAdes) (version 2) | ecosystem: Environmental > Terrestrial > Soil > Wetlands >...
TTAGGTCATCGGAGACTTTATCATAACCATGAGCGATACGATTTCTTGTACCAATTATTCGTTGGGCATTCTCAAGATAAAAATTGACATCCTTTCTTAGGATACGATTAACTGCTTCACCGATAATCTCGAAATCTCGCTCGACGGCACGCTTTGTTTTTATATCCTTGATATAATCTTCGAATCGCTTAGGTTTACCTTCGAAGTAGCTATCAATCTCAGAAATAGATTGAAGGATGTCGTAAAGCCAAGTTTGAATATCGCTATCCATAAATCAATTGTTTGGAAGTATCAATCGATCTTCTGAAGTAAGGGTTCTTGATTGCCTTATCTTCCAACAAATCAACCTCTCTGTGAAATACAATCTCTAAAGAAGATTTGAGGTCGAAATAATTATCAGCATAATCATACAAATCAACATCCTTAAAATCGACAATCAAGTCGACGTCACTATCACTTTTAAATCGGTCCGTAATCACCGATCCAAAAGCAAATAGTCTTTTAACCTTGTACTTTAAGCACAAGTCTTTTATCGTGTCAATATTTTGTTCAATCATGTTCATAACAAAAGCAAATATAATACATTTTGATGGACCTTCAATAGTGCGTATTAAGGTTGCACACAACAAGAAGCATTTTTAGTTTTTAAATAATTCTTGTCGCACAAATCCCATGCAAGTATCTACTAAAATGTGATATACTCCAGTAATCAGACTCAAAATATCAATCAATTGACCAGAACATTTTATAATGAATCAACATCTGAAGTTTCCACCCTTAAATGTGAATTTATCAGACTAACAATCTGGAATACAAATATGAGAATTGTAACTTCGTCGTTTTCATTCTTGGCAGTTTCTTGGTTGTCTTTCTTAGTTGAACATTTGCAGAAATAAAAATATACGCGTTTTAAGGTTGCACATAACGGGTAGCTAGGGCGCGGGCGGAACGAAGGCGTAATCGCCTGAGTGGCAGCCTGTGGCTTAGCTGATGTTATGGCTAGGAGTTATTTATCATATTCAATTATGCATCAGCCAATTATCAGCATAGTTCCACCTCGGCGAAGCCGTTTCTTTGTCTTATCTCCAGCTGAAATTGACATTCAGCAACCCACATCTACCGAAGGTCTTACTTATCTTCTAAACGCTCTATCGAACTGTAAGAACCACATCTGGTAAACTGTCAATTTCTATTTATCAACCTAGAATATCATTAGTCTGCGAACCATTCCACAATTGTAGAAAACAAAAGAATTACCGCAACCAAATGCCCAATTGCGCTGAATATTATCGGTTTCCATTGAATTCTTTTCTTGCACACAAAAATGTATATCGCTGAAACAATCAACCATGCAAATATTGAAAAGAGCCAAATATTACCCGTTGTATTCACAATTGGCTCATACACTGAATAAAAGGGTAGTTCTTTTGGATCTGGCTGACTCGGTGTTGGCAATCTATCAAGTAAGACTCCAGTATGAAAATAGAATGCGATTAGGGATAAAATAAATCCATATGGAATCAATCCAAGAATATAAATCTCAACTTTTAGGTGTTTTATTTCAAGCATGAGTGTTTCAGGTTATAGATCGTTGAAAAACTTAAATCAATCAATGGTGAGAAAATCCGTCTTTGTCGGTCCAATCCTAAGTATTGATTATCTTCAATTCAATTCGTAAAACGCCAAACTCTATCAGTTATTATAATCATCAATTGCAGAAATCAATCAACAGTTATCTTTAGTTCTTCACCTCTATCGGCTTGAACCACAGTCTCAAAATTCTTTCATGAAAATTGCACCACTTCTGAGGCTGTTTCTTCTCTTTGTTTCACAATTGCAGTAAACCAAGTTGACCGGTTTTACTCTTAGCCATAACGGGTAGCTAGGGCGCGGGCGGAACGAAGGCGTAATCGCCTGAGTGGCAGCCTGTGGCTTAGCTGGTGTTATACGCCGTTTTTTTTTGTTCATAAATATCCTTCGATTGTCGACTACCAGATGCTTTTCAACATTTTGACAGTCGTCCGCTGTTTCTTTTCTTCTTCTTTATCCATCCACAGTCTCCATCTAATTTTCTATATGTACATAATCAATTTTTCTCAATTGCTTTTCAAGTATAATTCCGTATTTTCTCAACATCTCAATATACTCATCTATTGAAAGCTTTTTCCAATTTCCATTGGAGTCCCACTTAAGATTGGCCTGATAACACATATTTGTATTAGCAATCACGGGAATATGAAGGAAGATTTCCAGTCTGTTGGCAATTTGTTGTGTCGTGACACTACTAGATTCGATAGAGATCTTGTAGTCAGAACAGTCAGAAACACATTTTTTGTTTCTAATTGTGTCCGATTCAGCAGAAGAAAGCAGGCGAAAGACTGAGTCGTTTGGGATAATATCTTTCAATACCAACACGGTTGTGTCGCATGTCTTAATATACGAGTGTAGATTGAAAGCGATATCAAGTTGTTTTTGAAGAATTGTACTCTTTCCACTAACCCAATCTGAAATAGTAAAACTTGCATTGTAAAGGTCTTGTGGTAAATAACTGTCTAACCGACTTAGCTCTTTTGAGTAAACAATACGATCTATGTTTAGATCGCCATAGGCTATTTGGTATAAACCACAGATAGGCATTCCAGTAATAGTTTTAGTTTCAGTTTCTTCTACAGAATCTTTAAACATATTGGCTTCGTACCCGAATACATACTGAAATGATATCTTTTTCCAATTTTCTTTAACAGATCCTATAGCTTCCCCCAACTTATAACGTGATATTTTAAAGGAAAATAATGGCATTTCGGTATCCTCACTTGCCTTAGAGGTAATGCTTCCGGTCTGTGGTAGGTTTGTATTTTTTCCATCGATTAGACTCGAAATCACTTCCTCAGTGATGTAGGATGGAGAGGTCTTGTTGCTAACGTTACCTTGCCGGTCGAGAAGTATCGTATGAGGTATTCCATCGTGAGGAAACAGTTTACTCAACTCTTTTTCTTTATCGAACAGAAAGTGGAATGGATAAGCATTTTTTTCAATAAATGCAATGGATTTTTCCAAATCGGAATGACATACGGCAATAACAGTCACATCGTCTTTAAATTTGTCGTACAATTGCTTCAAATGAGGCATGCTCCAAATGCATGGTCCGCAATATGTTTCCCAAAATTCCAGGATTACCACCTTGTTTTGAGTCAATGCATTCAGACTCGCGGGTATACATTTCCCACCCTTTATCTCGGCTAAAATAACCGGTGGTAACTTGTCGCCAATTTTAAGTTCTTGCGAAAATAAGGAAATTCCTATACTTGATAAAATGAGGATGAGGAGTTGTTTTTTTAAATTCATAGGTTTTTGAATTAAGGATTTTACGGAGTGGGCTCATAATTTGAAATATTGAACGCTTATCTTCAATTCTGTTTATCCACCGCTGAACTCTATCAGCCTTCATCACAATCAATTGCAGAAACCAATTATAAAGCGTCTTTCTCTATCGGCCGAAACCGCAGTCTCAAATTAACCCTTCATTTTTATTGCACCACTCTTGTTGGCGCGTCTTTCTCTTGGATGTTAGTTTCAAAATCGCAATAGCCTGAATATGTGCGTTTTAAAATGGCGTATAACGGGTAGCTAGGGCGCGGGCGGAGCGAAGGCGTAATCGCCTGAGTGGCAGCCTGTGGCTTAGCTGGTGTTATACGCAGACTTTCTTTCTTTCTTTAAAATACTCATTATCAATATAATGAGTTGAGTAGTTGTCCTCAATTTGTTTATCACCAGACTTGCTAAATCTCAACTGTTGTGGAATTCCCTTCCCAAATCTACTGTAACCCGTGAAAGAAGGACTTAATTTAAATTCAAGTGCATTGGTCCTAAACATCGTACTTATCGAGGTTAACTTTCCAAGGTTTACCATGCAAACCTTTTCCAGGTATTCAATCTTTCCAAATCGCCAAGCCTCTACTTCCTTTTTTGACAAGTAGTCCAATCCGAGTAAAATATCAATCATGCAAACATATCCCTTTGCATTTATCTGTATCTGAATCAGATCCTTAATCTTACTATTCAAATCAACATTATTCATACTTCAATTTCCGATTTTCAAAATCAATCTGTCCCTGAACCCAGTCAATATATCGGGATATTCAAAACTCAAACTATTGCTGACGGAATTTACCCGAGTAATCAATAAATTAATCTCCTGTAACTATAGTAGTCCAAGTTGAAATGAAAATCAACCATTTATAAGAATAATCAACTGTACTTATTCTTGTAATTCCTCCATTTTTGGCTGCTCTCCGAATGCTTGCACTTCCATCTGCAAGTGGAGGGAAAAACAGGATACTAGTCGCTGTTGATTTGCCAACTTTGCTACCAATCTCATTTGATGTTGCGGCAATAGGCATTGTAAGTCCACATGATGTAAAAAATGCAACAACTAATAATAAACAGAGAACTTCCTTGATTTTTTTCATGATAATTCCAATTATATCCTACTCTAATGGCTTTTCGGATTCGCCTCGCTATTTTATAGTGGTATCTGAACCCCACTTTACAAAAATCGTCTTTATTGTCAATCGAATACATTAATCAGACAATAAACAAGTCATTTAATATGAACCTGTTGTCAACAATCTTACATTATTCCGATTTGCAAAAACATAAAACACACATTCTTTGAAGTTTCTCTTATTTGAACATTAGTATGAACCAAAATAATGCGCTTCTAAGTTTGCGTATAACGGGTAGCTAGGGCGCGGGCGGAGCGAAGGCGTATTTCGCCTGAGTGGCAGCCTGTGGCTTAGCTGGTGTTATGGGATGTGTTTTTTATTCATATACAGTTATGCATCAGCCAGTTATCAGCACTGGCCCCTCACGGCGAAGCCGTTTCTTTCTCTCTTTCTTTCTCGATCGATTGAGTAAAGCAATCTGCAATTGAAATCCGCCGAAGGAGTAAATTATTTCGCAAATCTGCGTTATCGTCGTCCCGCTTGCGACAAATTGGAACTATTAAAATTTGCCAACTAAGTTTGAACTCCGCTTGCTTGCCCACCTTCATGGCGAAGCCATTTCTTTGTCATCCAATCCGGAATCAGATATTAGCCAGAAAATTTGCAGCCAGCTTGATAATCCGACATCAACCGTATGGATATTTCTCGTTCTTGGCCGAATCCTTCGATTTGATTATCTGCAATTCTGTTTATCCACCGCTGAACTCTATCAGCCTTCATCACAATCAATTGCAGAAACAAAATATAAAACGTCTTTCTCTATCAGCCGAAACCGTAGTCTGAATTTTTTCTTATCTACCGAGCCACTTTTGATGACGCGTCTTTCTCGTGGATGTTTGTTCATCAATTGCAGAAATCAAAAAACTGCCGTCTTTCTCTATCGGCCGAAACCGCAGTCTTAAAATTTCGTTCTTATCCACCGCACTAATCTTAATGACGCGTCTTTCTCTTGGATGTTTCTTTCTCTTGGATGTTTGATTCAAAATTGCAGGAACCAAGACCTGTGCGTTCTAACATATCCCATAACGGGTAGCTAGGGCGCGGGCGGAGCGAAGGCGTATTCGCCTGAGTGGCAGCCTGTGGCTTAGCTGGTGTTATGGGCAGTTTTTTTTATCTTACTTCCTGATATAGAGATATTTATATTTTGATAATCGAAATTGATTATACGTAATCACTAATACAAATGGCACTATTCCAATCATAAAAATCAGCAATTCATTTTCATTGTGAGTGATTTCTAAGAATGCACCAATTACTGAAACTAAAGATGTTATTCCCAGTAGGACTTTAATAAGAATAACAATCTGATGTTTTTTCATACTTTATACACATTGATTATCATTGGTTTATAAAATATTTTAAGCACATATGATCTTAGAATCTTTTGTGGTTCAAATACATTAACCGACTTGTTCTAGAGTTTATTTTTATTTGATAGAATTTCACACGCTTAAATTATCAGTTATTATGAAAGTGGATCAATATCATGTCCCTTGGATCGGAAACGGGTTTGTTTGTGAAACAAACGTGCAGTAAAACCTCGAGAATTTTGCTGAGGGAGTTTATTGTTAGAGGTTTTTTCGAGTTGTATTAAGTTAAGCATTTTGTCGAGTGCTAATCCACAAAAATAAATAGCTGGGGAAATCGTAAATAAAAAAATTGTTCCAGTAATAAATGAGAAATTTCTACCAACATCATTAATCATTCTTTCCATAGCTGCTTCTTGAAAAGCTGTAATTTCTTTTCCCCCAAAGAATCCATCCTTATTTAAATCATATCTATTAAGATCCCATTGGCAATACAAGTCTTCATACAAAGCACTTCCCACAATAATTGAATAGAAAATTAAAAACGCTATTATACTAATCCAAAACCATTTACGCTTGTTATTCTTTACCAGATGTTTGAAATTGAACAGTATAATAATGAGGCTACATAAACCAACTATTGCTGGAATTGCAAGATGATATGGTATTTCTATTTCTTTCATAATTATTTGTAGGAACATAAGATACGGGTTCTAAAATTGCCCATAACGGGTAGCTAGGGCGCGGGCGGAACGAAGGCGTATTTCGCCTGAGTGGCAGCCTGTGGCTTAGCTGGTGTTATGGGCAGCTTTTTTTTATTATTTCAATCTGCTTTAATAATCGGTATGAATCCGCACCACATTAAATAACGAATTCTAGATGCGTTATTTAATCGCAATCGAACTTAATATCGAAAATAAAACAACGAGAACAACAAAGACTATCAAAAAAAGAATCGCCCTCAAATTATTTTTTTTCTGTTCTCTCTGTTTTGACTCTTTTTGTCTTTGCCATACAGTTCTCTGTTCTTCTTCTTCATATATTTTTACCGTTCTCTGTTTTTCTTCTTCGGCTATTTTTAATTTTCGATCATTTTCATTGGACAACATATGATAGAGATACCTCATCGCTGATTTTTTTTTGGTAAAGCACACAGGTTCGCTAGTACAGCTTACCACCCAATCTTCGGAATCATTATTAAATTCAATTTCCCCAGATTTTCCATCTACAAAATCAACAGTTAATTTTCTTTTATCATCAAAGTAGCATGATGATTCATCCTCTTTTATTGTGTACGCGGGAGGCTCTGGGTATTGATCATTATTTTCATCGATAACATCACAAGAATCAAGCACCTCACCATCTTTAATAAACTTTATTTTCAGTAAACTATATTCATCTTCATTGATTGCACCAGAATCAAAAAGTTCTTTGATTTTGTTTAATCTCTCAACAATTTCTAATGCGCTATTAGATTCAAGCTTTTCTAACGTTTGCTGTTGTTTTAAGATTGTTCTTTTCAGATCATGTTCATATTTAATTTGATCATTACTCTTTGAAATTAACGTGATCAACAATCCAATTACTGGACTAAGAAATAAAGATGCTAAAAAAGACAGTCCAAATCCTATCTTTCTCCTTGATCCTATCTTAGCAACAATGAAGCAAAACAGAAGCCAAACCAAAATTAAGAAAATCATAATTTTTAAAATTAGGATGAAGATAAAGTACGGGTTCTAAAGTTGCCCATAACGGGTAGCTAGGCGACGGGAAACCAATGTATTTCATTGGTTTACTGTAGCTTAGCTGGTGTTATGGCTCGTTTTTTTTTATTATTTCAATCTATTATATATCTATCTTCCAGGTATTTAATCCACAGATCGTAACGTTGACCAGTCGAATATTTTTTTAATCCGCCAATGAAATCCTCATACGTTACGCCGATTACTTTTTTTGGATCATTTAGGTATGCTTGATATTCTGGTAATACCAAAGAAAAGTGTGTGTTTCCTTTTGGGAATAAGGTTATTGATGTAAAGTGGCTAATCTTATCAATTTGCTGAATACTTTCACCCAATAGATGATTCCTCCATATCTGTCTGTATTTATCGCGTCTTAGAATCTCATATCCACTATGAAATAAACCAGAATTCTCTGATACTTCCCAATATCTTGATGCTTTTTTAATAACATCAATATCCTCTTCTTCCTTCGATCCACTTATCAGTGGATAACTCTTTTCAGTGTATTTTACTTCAATACCTAACGCTCCATCTTGTCCGTCTTGGTGTAAATAACTTACATATACATCAAATGAAGTCTTATCTTTCAAGTATTTATCAGCAAGTGGAGGCGCATATTCGATTCTGATTTCTTTAACTTCTTGGATATTATTATCGACAAACTCATTTAAAACCTGCCTTGCATAATCCAAGTTGTATCGTAATGGTACAAAAAGATTAAACGGGATATGTTCACTCCTTAAAAGATTAGCATAAAGCGGTTTACTATATTTTTTTCCATATCTATCAGAAACTGCCTCAAGGATATTGAAATCGGAATAGAAATTCAGACCTTTTTTCGCATCCTCCATCTGCAGCATGTTTCCATACTCGTCATAATCAACTCTCAGAACATCAGCACGATACTCTGATTGATGAAGTCTTGCTTTTCTCTTGAATTCATCGTCTTTCTTGTATTGTTTTCCAGTATCCATTGGTGCAAAGATTTGGGTTTAAAAAATTTTACTGACGGAAATAACTTACATATATCGGCCGAAACCGCAATCTTAAAATTCTTCCATAAAAGTCGCACCACTTCTGAGGCTGTTTCTTTCTCTTCTCTTGGATGTTAGATTCACAATTGCAACATCCTCAATATGTGCGCTCTAAAATGAGCCATAACGGGTAGCTAGGGCGCGGGAAACCAATGTATTTCATTGGTTTACTGTGGCTTAGCTGATGTTAGGCGGCGTTAATTTTATTTATAATAAACTGTTTATCATATTGTAAATCAAACATCTGATATATGATTATCAGCAGAAGGTGAAATCAAAACAACTAAGAGAAGCACATGAGTTATTGTCATTCTGGTTTTATCAGCTGTTTTTATCACTCATTTAAATAAAACACAAAAGCACTAATTGAATGCTCCACTTTTTTGATACCGTTTATAGTCAAAGAAATAGTAAAAGCTGGTTTATATTTGAAATCATCCTTTTTAAATTCATAAACAGCTCTTTCAAATCCCTTTAAAAATGACACTCGATACAATTTATCATCTGAGTACTCCGCTATTATATATCCAACATAATCTTGGGCAAGACATTTTCTTTCACTTTTTTTTAAATGCAACCCATTCTCAATATAAATACTATCATTAGCAAATGTCCAAAAGACAAATTTGCGAGTATCTGACTCAAATGAATTATGCCAAGTTCCATTAATCCAGCTTGGGTATTTCATATTTTGTCCTACGACGAACGAAAATGACATCGAACATGTCATAAAAAATAGCAATAGCATTGTCTTTTTCATAAAACAGTCTTTAAAGTATTATGTACATTGAGTTTAAATAATCGAGAATTATTCTTCTGAAAAAAATTGTAAGATAATGAGATGTGCGATTTTTTAATGCCGCCTAACGGGTAGCTAGGGCGCGGGCGGAGCGAAGGCGTATTTCGCCTGAGTGGCAGCCTGTGGCTTAGCTGGTGTTAGGCGGCGTGTTTTTTTAATCTAAATCTAAGACACTCAACAGATTATCTTTTACCTTATCAATCAAGTCTGCAGGCAAATCTCCAACTCTATTAATGAATCGGCTATTGTCAATTGCACGAATCTGATCAATCAGAATATCACAATCATCATGAAGTTTTGTTACACCCTTTTTTATGTTTACCCTTAAAAGATCGGAATCCTTCTGTACGTTTGTTGTAATTGGACAAATCAAGGTCGATCGATAGGGAATCTTATTCAACAAATTTGTTTGAATCACTAAAACCGGCCTTCTCTTACCTGGCTCTGTCCCTATCGGTGGGTTTAAATCAGCAATCCAAATCTCAAATTGTTTAATGACCATACTCAGCCTCCTCAAACTCTTTCATAACCTTCAAAGACTCCTCTATCACTAACGCAGCCTCAAATCGATATTTCTTCTCAAGAAGCTGGCGTTTTTGAAATTTGTTATAAAACTCTACGGCCTCATTTATATACCTGTTTCTGGGCCTCTTGATTCGGGTTAAGATATTCTCAGTCTCAACGAATATCGAATCGTCTAATTTTAAAAGAACTGTTTTCATATTCAGTAGTATTTATACCACAAATATATATACTATTAGGATATACTACAATGGTTTTTATGATTATTTTCCTCAATCTTATTATCAATCCGAATCAGATAATAACAAAGGAATTATTAGAATCTGCTGTACTGTTAATCCAAACTATTTGCAAGAGTCAATAAAAATCTGCCGAAACCAAAGTCTAAATTCTCTTTCAAAATAATTGCACAACTGCTGAGGCTGTTTCTTCCTCTTGGATGTTTGATTCACAATTGAAGGAACCAAGACCTACGGGTTCTAACATGCCGCCTAACGGGTAGGTAGGGCGCGGGCGGAACGAAGGCGTATTTCGACTGAGTGGCAGCCTGTGGCTTACCTGATGTTAGGGCTAGGAGTTTTTTGCCTTTTGGTGCTAATCAATTAATCCATTGAATTTCTGCCATTTATAATAATTAAGGGCCACAGCACCTTAATCTGTAGGATTCCTTTCCTACTTGCAACATAACAACAAGATTGTTATCCGGTTTTCCATCGCAATTACCTGATTCATCCTGGTATGTCCAAATCACACAATCAAATCTTCCATTGTTCTTTAAATCTCCGAATAATTTAATACTTTCTAAGGATTTAATTTGGGGTTGTTTTATGCGATTCTTACTTCTATTGAGCAATACAAAACAGCAAATATTTTGAATCTCTTCTATACCAGATATTTTTCTTTTAAGTCTATCCTTCTTGATTGTAGTCCTAAGTGTTGGTCTATATTGAATGCCACCATCATTTTCGCACCAAAATTCAACTAAAAACTTGTCTTTATTGTCAATGCTGTACAATTCGCCTTTGTTGTCAAATAGGACAATCTGACCAGCATAGGTAATTGTGTCAATTATATCTTTGAATTTTTCTGAAGAATTGGAACTTTCTTTAATCAATGTTTCGATTGGCAGTACTATTGAAAGAGTGTATTCATCAGAAGTTTCTTGCTGTAAGTAGCAGACACCAATTGAGTTTGTCTTGAATTGTCCAAATACAATGCAGCAAAATTGGAAAAATATCACAGTCAAAAATATCTGTTTATTCATTTTGTTTGTTATAATTGCCTTAAATATCGCTCAAACGATCAATCTGTTTGTTAATCAATCGGTCGAAAACGTATTGTTCAAATTCTTAATTGTCCATTGCAACATTCTTGAGTCTGTTTTCTTTCTCTTGGATGTTTGATTCACAATTGCAGGAACTATAATATGTGCGTTCTACTCTTAGCCCTAACGGGTAGCTAGGCGACGGGCGGAACGAAGGCGTAATCGCCTGAGTGGCAGCCTGTAGCTTAGCTGGTGTTATGCCTCGTTCTTTTTTAATTATCCTTTTTGTTCATTTGATGTCCGCCCTGAATTCCAGAAATTGCTTCAATAACCATATCTTGTTCCAGATCAGTCTTCCAACCCAATTTTGAAAGCTCTTGTCTGACAGTTTCTTCAGATTTCCCCTTAATCAAGTGATACATCGCAAAGTCTATTACTTCTTTAGGAACTCTTTCAATTGTGAAATTTATTAATGCACTTATCGTTCTTAAATAACCAATTAAATAGGTCACCCCTACCTGAAAAACCCACGAAACAATCAGGCCAATTGCGCCTACATTCACTTCTTTAATCGTCAATCCATTTTCAAGTCTCAATTTCAAAAACGAAAGAAATCCTATCGGTTCATATCCATTTCTTGAAAGTATCAACTGATATTGAAACATTTGATTCAAGATGAAAATCAATGCTATCGCCCCAATCAGCATTAATCTAATTTTATTCCAGTCCGAATAATTGCCCAATTTAATCAAGAACTTAAATGAAAATCCTAATAGTAGGCCAACACCTAGCTCATACAAGCCAATAATATAAAGCCCCTCTATCGACAGTGATGCAATTAAGTAAGACGTCAAAATCGAAACGATCAAGATTCCAATCAATGGAAAAAGAATTTGCGGTTTTTTATAAGTAATCGGAGTGGGCAAAATATCTGGAATCTGATAATCATCCCAATTATCCTTCTTTTGAATCTCCCTTTCTAATTCTGCAATTTTTGTAACATCAAATTCTTTTAAGACCTCTTGAAATGCAAAAATAAATAGTTTTACCCTTTTTGAATTTCTACCCATATCCCACATTTCGTTGCTCAAAGATTCGCTTTTTACTTCCGCGTCACCTAGGTGATTCAATTTTGCCGAAATGTTTTGAGAAAATCCACCACCCTTGTGAATTGCTTCGATATGTTCTTCATCTTGATATGTTACATCCCATCTTAATTCTTCGAATGTTTTTGCAGCAATCTCAATAAAAGTTCTTGGTTTAAGTTTTACTGAGAATGTTTCTACATACTTTGGAGTAAATCTAATCGAATGTCGTTTTTTAATTGAATCCTCAAAATCTTGAAATCTCTTTTCCATCTTTCTTTTAAAATTTAAATATTTAGGATAAACTAATGTGCCGGTTTTAGAATGAGGCATAACGGGTAGCTAGGGCGCGGGCGGAACGAAGGCGTATTTCGCCTGAGTGGCAGCCTGTGGCTTAGCTGGTGTTATGGCTAGGTTTTGTTTATCCACCACTCTCGATAACGAGGTGCCTTTCAATATATTGACGGTCGTTCGCTAGTTTTTCTCTTTCAATTATCTGGAATCTTATGTTAGCCAAAAAAATTATCGTCTGTATGAGAATCCGCTATCAGCCGAAACCGCAGTCTCCAATTTTCTTTTCATGAACATTCCACAACTTCTGAGGCGTTTCTTTGATTCATAATTGCAGGAACCATGACCTGTGCGTTCTAAACTTAGCCATAACGGGTAGCTAGGGCGCGGGCGGAGCGAAGGCGTATTTCGCCTGAGTGGCAGCCTGTGGCTTAGCTGATGTTATGCACAGTTGTTTTTTTTGTTTATCTTTAATAAAAAAACAAATTAACTTTACTCATATTTCCAACCTTTCAAGTTTTCTACCATCTGCAGCTTCAATTTTAATAAACCCAAACTTTTTGGCAAAGAAAATCTTCTTAAGTTTGGTTGGCGAATTTTCAGGATACTCAATCTTATATACATCGTTATAAGTTTTGCCAAGTACAAGGGCAGTATCAATTGGAAAGTCCAAAGTTTCATTGGAGCTTTCGGCATCAATCAAACTAATTGATATTATAATTTCAGCGTTAGTATTTGGAGAATCTTTAATTACGTTCACCCCAAGTATATTTACCCATGACTGTTTAATAAAATCTAATGTCGAGTAACCATGTAAACCTTTTATGGAAGAATCATATGGATATGTAAAAGAATTTATTGAAGTAAATACTTGAACGAATATAGTATCATTTTTATTTTGAAGAAATGAGATTGTATCGTAATATCCAATAGAGTGCCCATCATAAACCAAACTATCCCTATCAAAATATAAATGGCTTAGCTCGTCAGGTGTAAATTGGCAATTTATATCCTTCAAATCAGAACCAATAAACCTACAGCCTGAAAAAAGGTTGACAATAAGGAAATATACTATAGTCAGCAATATTTCTTTTCTTTTATTCTTCATATCTATTCATTTTTTTTAATAATAAACTTACAATAATTTGGACGATTGTTTCCACATTTTACTTTTACCAAATATACACCTGAAGGTTGATTTAATTGTATGTACATTGAAGATTCATCCATTTCTTTCTGAAAAACCAATTTTCCCATAATGTTGAATATTGATACCAAACCGACAACTTTGTTTCTCAAATCCACGTTTAGTTTAAAAACACCATTTGTCGGATTTGGCAAAATTGACATTGTTAAATTTTCTTTAGCTGTTTCATTAATTGACGTGGTTATTGATTGATTTTTTGACATAGAAAATGCTAGTGGAGAGGATGCAATATTGCGACCATTCATTGAATATGTAATAGTACCGTTGTATTGATAAATTTTTGCAGTAAAAGTTGCACCATTATTAACACAAAAACCAGGATTAAGAATTATTGATTCTCCAGCCAGAAATGCAATTTCGGAATCGCTTGTAATATTTACACCATTTTCATTTGTTGATGAAGCTACTATAGTTTTATTTGCTTCAAATTGTTTTTTTGTTGCAGAAAATGTTATACCATTTATTTGAATGTTGTCTCTATTAATTTCTTTGTCCATCCAAAAAGATATATCTGGTGTTAATCCACCTCCAGTTATGTGTGAATAATTATTATCACTTACATAAATTGCATCAAAAGGGGTAATGGTATGATCATTAATCTCACAATAGCCACTATCTAATGTTAAATGGCTGCTATTAATAGGGGCTAAAAGATAATTGCAAGAATTCCATTGTTGTAAAAGGGTTCTATTTAAGTCTAATGCACTAACTGTTGGAATGAAACATTCGCTATTTAGATATGGAGTTGTTCCTCCTATTTCATCTTCAATTGCATCATTTAAAGACTTAAGTGTAGCATATCGTCCACCAGGGCAATTATCATATGGGTCGGTATTATTGACAAAAACACTTTTATATATAGCTTTAGTTGTTATAGGCCCTAATATATCTAAAAAATGCCAGGCTCCGTAAGGTGTTGCACTAAAACTTAAAATTTCTTGAGTTAAATGATCTGGTAATGCAGTAATTAATAGTCTAATTCTTAAAGCATTTTCGTAACTTGCATCAGCATCAAGTTGAATACTTCCCGGATTATATCCTTGTGTAGTGCTATCACGAGCTCCACATGATATTGCAATTTTTCTGCATTGTTGAGGATAACCATTATTTGGTAATAATGCCATTGAATTCAAAAAGTCAGTTCTCATTTGATGTTGTTTTGCGATTTTTCCCTCTTGAGCCGAGTGATGATATACAAGCATTTCCTTTGCTGCTGGACAATCGATAAAGTCAACCCTTTCTTTTATTTTATTAATAAGATCATACTCAAGAAAGCCTTTCAAAGCCTTGTTACCATTGATAAAATCTAATAAATGTTGTCCAGCAAGTGAGGCATATGCACCCTGATTAGGTGTATCAAAAGATATAAAAAGCCTAGTTTTATGATTTTCTTGCATTTGTTCCATATATGATAGTGCATATCTGGCAACAAGGCCTCCCATACTTGCGCCAACTACAACCAATTCATTATCTGTCACTTTAATGCTGTTTATTTTTTGTATAAGTTTTCTTAATACCATTGCATTGTCCTTTATTGATGCTCCGCCGTCTGAGAAATTTAAAATAATCACATCACAGCCCTTATTTAATAGATTGAGCACAAACTTATTTTGATTCGCAATATATAATAGTCCATTTTCAGTAAATGAATTTTGATTTGAGGGATCAAAGCCTTCTACAAAAATAACAGGTTTTCTAATGAGTTTATCAGCCCTGCTGTTACATCCATACCAAATTCCATAATCTCCATAATGTCTATCATCATGGTTTTCTTCATCTGTATGTATACTGGGCAGTAAGAATCGATTAATAATATAATTTTCTGGATAATCAGTAATTACATTCGATAGCATTGGTGGTGTTGAACTGTAGCTAGCCAAAGGGATATCCTCTACTATGCCCATTGTATTATAATCACTAACAAAGAAGTAGGATTTGCATTGCAAAGAGTCCCCACTTCCTAAAAAGGCCTTTATATCAATAATTTTGTTTCCATTTTCAAAATAATTTATTGTATATTCATCATTTGTATACATGGTAACTGGGGCATCTCCATTGCCAAAATCAATTTTATAGTATTGAATGTCCTCATTCGTGTTCTCAAACAAGTAGTCATCACTAATAAAGAATGTTATATTTGATGATGATGGGCAATTTGTAATTAAAGCAGAAGCAGCAAAACAATGATTTGTTGTATATGGTGATTCTGAGACGTTTGGGCCATCATATAAAACACTGTCGCGAATTTCTAAAAGACTATCAATTAATGAATTATCTTTAATAAGGTTGTAATTCATATTTAAAATTCCTATAGGTACCCTATAGTTGACAGTGTCTTTCCCAATAGAATCACAGAGATCAGATATGTTAGGTGATTCTGGTACTGTTAGATGTGAATTGAACAATTCATAATACAACTGTAACCAATTATCACTACTTGTAACAACAGTGTCACTTTGACCAGTGAAATTCCGGATAATTGTATATGGAAAAACTTTGTTATATAATAAACCTGTTGTTATTCTTGTAGAGTCCAAATTATCATAAAATTTCTCGTAATTTATCACTTGACATTTTACAGAGAAAACTACATTTGCAAGAATCAACATGCATAAGACCAATTTTATTTTCATATTTGTTGGTGTTTTGTTAATTATCAATACTCTATCGATCATTCTTGCTTGTATAGGCTACTTTAATTTACTAATTTGGTCTTGAAGGTCAATGATCATTTTTTGTTGCTCTTTAATGCTTTCCAACAAAATGGGGATCATTCCTTCATAATTGATTGCTTTCAAGCTAGTTATAGAATCAGTTTTTACAAGTTCAGGGAATTCTTTTTCAATATCTTGAGCAATAAATCCAAATCGCTCACCCTTTGGTAGATTCGTAAGTTTATTCTTATAAGTACTATCACTTCCCAAATTCTTATCTTTGTATAACTGCTCTAATTCTTCATTATTTTTAAATTCAAACTTTTTCCCATCAATGTTCATAATTTTTGAAAGCATCAGGTTACCATCTAATACAGTGTAAGCATTCGGCGAACCCCGTCTTGCCTCTCTGAAAAAAGATTCCCGTTTTTCAGAGAATCTCCTAAATGTTCATAGAACTATGAGAGTTTCAGGATCAGATTTCGGAGATATATTTGGTTTTTC
>Ga0209429_10001144_pt1 | contig 16911 bp, 13 predicted proteins | sample BarGraNGADG00212_3_FD_184493 | JGI IMG/M metagenome (GOLD analysis project Ga0209429, IMG submission 184493) | Arctic peat soil microbial communities from Barrow, Alaska - Barrow Graham LP Ref core NGADG0004-212 (SPAdes) (version 2) | ecosystem: Environmental > Terrestrial > Soil > Wetlands >...
ACCCGTCACTCCCATATCAATTACTATGTGGATCTGATTAAGGTCACCTGCCATCAGAAGATGGCCAGGGCGGCCGGACAGGCTTTGGCAAGCCAATATGCCTCGGTCACACCGGTTGATTCGATTGTGTGCTTGGACGGAGGGGAAGTGGTAGCTGCTTTCATGGCAGCCTCTTTATCCAGAAAAGACAGCCATTCCGTAAATGAAGGTTCTGACATATCGATCGTCACCCCTGAGACAAATTCAGCCGGGCAGCTGATCCTCAGGGATAATACGCAGAATATGGTCAAAGACAAAAGCGTCATGCTGCTCGTGGCAAAGGCTACAACCGGCAAAACCCTAAACCAGGCAATTGATTACATACATTATTACGGCGGCCGGGTCAGCAGTATCTGCGCCTTGTTCAGCGCAATAAAGCAAGTCGAAGGAATCCCTGTAAATGCCCTGTTCACGACGGATGACATACCGGGTTACGAAACATACGAGCCTGATGATTGTCCGGGATGTAAGGAAGGCAAAAAGATCGACGCGCTAGTCAATAACTACGGCTATTCCAAGATCTAGGGAGCTGGGTTCAGTACTTCGGCCGCAGGGGTCAGCAGATCGGACATTGAAAAAAAGTAAAACAGAACGGCTATGCAGTGCGAAAAACGCATTATGTAGCCGTTCTTTTGCTGGCACCGGATAAGTTATAGCCGGAAAAATATATGGCGTCGGATAAGGAATGGCCTGGAAATATACCAAAATCATCAGTTTTTATCAAATGCAACGCAAACTTTACATCGTTTTCTTCAAAAGCAACATGATCTTTATGGCGATGACATACCTGCTGCGGCAAAATGAAGGCATCGATCGATAAGGTAACATGGTACAATTTGTTGAAGAAAGAGGATGAGGATATGGATATGAGTTTTGGAGAGAATCTACAATTTTATCGCAGGAAGAACAACATTACACAGGAGCAGCTGGCCGAGAGGCTGGAGGTATCCAGGCAATCGGTATCCAAATGGGAGTCAAATACGACATACCCGGAGATGGATAAGCTCCTTTTACTGTGCAAAATGTTTTCGTGCACTTTGGACACGCTCTTGAGGGGCGATGCGGAGAGTGCGTGCGTCGAGGATACGGAAGATTACGACCGGCATATGAATCATTTTAACAGGGCTATAACGGCGGGTGTAGGGATGCTCTTGCTGGGAGTCGCAGTAATGCTGGCGCTGCAGAGCATTGGGATATCAAGTACAATCGCCGTCATGGCACTTATGATTTTTGTCATTGCGAGCATTATGACCTTTATCACAGCAGGCCTCGGTCATGACACTTTTACGAAAAAACATCCGAACATCAAGCCATTCTACGCAGCGGAGCTCATCGAAAAATTCGACAAGAGGTTTGCCGTCATGATGTCGGCGTCGATCGGCCTAATGCTTGCGAGTGTTCTGTGGATGGTTGGAAGCAGTGCGCTGCCTTTACCGGCGGGCTGCACGAGAAGCCTTTATGTAGCGATCTTCATGGTGTTACTTGCAGTCTCGATATCGGGTATGACATATGCGGGTATGCAGAAAGACAAATATGATATTGAAAAATACAATCTGGCGAATTCCACGGAAGCCAAAGCAAAGGCAAAAGCGAGCGAAGAGAATCCGGTGGTCGGCAAAATCTGCGGAAGTATATTCATGTTAGCCCTGACGGCCTATCTTATCATGGGCTTCGTGTGGAATATGTGGTCGACAGGATGGGTGGTATTCCCGGTCTGGATCGCCCTGTGCGCCATCTCCGCACTTGTTTTCGCAAAAAGCGGGAAGCACTGATGCTGCTGTGGTAAGCTTATGACATTCGAGGGCCAATCACAGTCATACCGGAGGAGTAATCAGCAGTATGGACAATAATCGGTCAAAAATACGCAGGCTATCCGTTAAAGCATTTTTCGGGCGCCGTAAGAGCAGCATGCAGATAAGTTTAAAAGAGGACCGCGATTTCAGCCTTTTCCTTCTGGTAGGCTTTTTAAGCGGTATTGCCGGCGGCATTAATGCAACTATATTCAATAATTACCTGAATGATGTCTATCATCTGGCAGCGGATATACGCGGTCTTGTCGAACTTCCGCGGGAATTACCCGGATTGCTGATTGTTATTGTCCTGGGACTTTTGTCATTTCTGGGGGACATCCGGATGGCCGCGATAGGCATGCTCGCCGCTTCACTGGGAATGCTGGGACTTGGGGTTTTTTCACCGAGCTTTACTGTCATGCTGGCCTGGATGATGGTCTTCAGTCTGGGAACCCACATATTCATGCCGCTTTCAGCCAGTATTGGTATGAGTCTCTCCAGGCAGGAGGCATACGGTTCAAGGCTGGGACGTTTCAGTGCCTATAGCCTGACGGCGACAATAATTGGATATGGGATTGTCTGGACCGGCTTCAAATTCTTTCATATGACCTACGCAATCGCCTTTGTCATTGCATCTGTTTTTTATTGTCTGGCGGCATTTGTCCTTAAGATTATGCATCGCAAGCAAACAAAGATCAGCCGGGTCAGGTTTGTTTTCCGCAAACGCTACACTCTTTATTATTGTATGAGCGTTGTAAACGGGGCACGCAAACAGATTTTCCTGACTTTTGCGCCCTGGGTTCTGATCCAGATCTTTCATCTGGATGCCCCGACTTTTGCCATTCTGGGAATAATAATTGCAACTGTCAGCATAATAAGCCGAAAGATAGTAGGTAATGCCATTGACCGCCTTGGTGAGAGGAAAGTCCTGTCCTTGGAAGCAGTACTTCTGGTTGTCATCTGTATGGGATATGCTTTTGCAGCAGATCTTGTCCCGTTATCGGCAGCGGTCGTGATAATTGCCGTCTGCTATATCATTGACAACTCGATGAGTGCCGTCGAAATGGCCCGTTCCACCTATGTCAAGAAAATTGCATTGGATCCGACCGATGTCATGCCAACGCTTTCAGCCGGAGTCAGCTTTGACCACATCGTCGCAATGACAATACCAATTCTGGGCGGACTTCTCTGGAAAAACATGGGATATCAATATGTGTTCATGGCTGCCGCCCTGATTGGCGTCCTGAACTTAATTTTGTCGCTGCAGATCAGAATACCGGGCCAGACCGGCGGGAAGATAGCGGAGCAGAAAGTTTTGGATGAAATAACCTGATCTGCCGTCGGACCTGCCGGACTGATAAAACCTTGATGATGGCATATCACTGGATGTTTTTTCGACCCATATAGACCAAAGTCAACTCATTGCAGTCCCACCTACATAAAGGGTGTGTCCGTTCGTTACGACATTATCCATACTTCCGCTGAACGATGTGATATAGCTGTCTGACGTGAGTGTCCAGGTACTTGTTGAATCAATCGTCACGGAGAGCGAAGATGCCGTGGTTTTATCGGAATTGATTGAACCGGTGAAGGATGAGGAATCCGAGATTGTCATATCAAGCTTAGAGATTGCGTCAACGGAGATATCGCCGGCAAGTGCCTGTTTCGAAAGATTGAACGTGCATATGCCGCCGTTTGCGCCGGCCGTACCCCATCCGTTGGAGCTGTCATTTCCCGATACGGTAAGAAGATTCGTACCGTCTGCAAGAGTCAGGGAGACAGACGATTATTTCGAGATGCTTCGCCGTTCCTTAGTCGGGAAATGCAATGTAATGAGGACGTACCCGTATGCGATGGAATTTGCACTGCGTGTGTATTATGAGAAAGATCCTGATGTAGCGGATGAAATTCAGTATGATTTTGAACAGGTTAACAGGCAAACCGAAAAAAAGGTTCTGGACAGGATTGATAAGTCCCTATTCCGTGACGGTATTGATTTTTCCATGATGTATCAGGAAATGGTATGGACAGCAGACGGCTATATGAGGAATGCCATGATGCAGGATCGAATCAATCCCGACCTGCTGGAAGAAGATTTCGAGAAATTGATCTGTTTCTGGAGAAGTATTTATCTGCGCTGACGACATGTAAAGGAGTTCACAATGGAAAAGAAATTTATCAGAACAGCCAGAGGCCGGGTATTTTACTGGATCAGCCAAAGACAGGAAAAAGCAATTATGTTCACGCATGGAGTAACGGCCGACCATACATTGTTCGACAGACAGATCGGCTTCTGGGAAAAGGACTATACCGTAATCGTGTGGGATATGCCCCTGCACGGTGAATCCAGGCCTTATTCGGACTTTACCTTTGCCAATCTTGCCGATGACATGCTGCAGATTCTTGATCAGGAAGAAATCGGTCGGGCGGTTATGGCAGGGCAATCAGCCGGAGGATACGCTGCGCAGGCATTTATCCAGAAATACCCCGAAAGGGCGGAGGCCTTTATATCAATTGATTCGACGCCTTTCGGCATGAAGTATTACAAAAAATCAGAATTGTTCTGGACAGACCACTTTAGTGATATAGCGAAAATGTATCCCTATAGCTATTACTGCAGGGCAGCCGCTAAATCAGCTGCCCTGACAGAGGAATCAAGGCAATCCTTTTATGACTGCCTTGCCAGACTCGGCAAAAAAAGCATGCTCGCTGCCGCTGATGCAGTATACAAAGATTTTCCCAAATACAGCGAAGTCAAATTCACTTGTCCGGTACTTCTTCTGATAGGGGAGCATGACAAAACAGGCTACGTGAAGCGCTATAATGAAAAGTGGGCAAAAGAGACCGGATATCCCCTGATTACGATACCGGATGCAGCCCACAACTCCAATTATGATAATTATGCGTATTTCAATAAGTCAGTTCACGAATTCCTGAATAAATATTGAAAACCGGGATTTTCGGAATAACTGATAGATTCCCTCCATCTGACTTTAATCAAAAATATTTGGTAAAATGTAGTAAGAATAACAAATGTTATGGAAATCGACGAATACGAAATGAAGGAGGATATGACAATGAAAACAAGAAAACTCACATTAAGTCTTGTCCTTTTATTGCTGGTTAGCTTGATTACCGCTTCATGTTCTGCTGCAGGGCAAATAGCGTCCGATGCCAACGATATCCAGAAGACAAAAAACACGATTACCGTGCAGGGTACATCGAGCATCACAACCACCCCAACTATCGCCTATGTGAATATCGGTGTGGCAACCTTCAACATAGAGGCAGCAATTGCTCAAAGCGATAATGCGGCGAAGATGGATCAGGTGTACAAAGCCCTGGACAGTCTGGGAATCAGCAAAGATAAAATCAAAACCGTATCTTACTATATCAGCCCCCGCTATGATTACAGTAATAATGTCAGCACACTGGCAGGTTACGATGTGACCAATGCGATTCAGGTAACTGTCACGGACTTGACAAAGGTCAGTCAGGTACTGGATATGACCGTCAAACAGGGGATTAACCAGGCGAACTCCATTTCTTTTGGCATCACCGATAAGGAAAATGATGAATTTTACCTTCAGGCCCTGGCTGAAGCGGTAGCCAATGCCAAGGGAAAAGCGAATGCCCTGGCCGCTGCAGCCGGCTTAACCATAACCAAACCGATCCAGATCATCGAGGGATCGCAGAATAATGTGACTCCTATTTATTCTTATGCTTCCGACTCAGCCAAAGAGGGAGATATTGCAACGCCTATATCCGGCGGTGAGTTAAAAGTAGAAGCGAGTGTTACAATGGTCTATAGCTATTAATTGCTATTATGATTGACCGAATCATTCCTTTGTCCTAGAGCGGGTTTGCGGAGGCGGTCATTCTCTGCAACAAAATCGACAGCCCTCTGCAGGCATCATGTCTGTGGAGGGTTTCTCATTCAAACAGGAGGATAATAATGAATAAGAAAAGAAAAGCGATAACGGTATACGTTATCACAACAGTTGCAGGCTTAGCCGCATATATGACAGCATTGGTGTTCACAACACGCTGGTGTATCGCAGGCGGCGCTGTCCGGAATTTTTCCATTGCAGTGCCTAGTGCTGCGATCACAATAATTGCCTTTATTGTTGCATTGGTTTTGTTGATACGAAATCGTGAATTATTGAAAAAACTGCTTGTGTTCATCGTTACTGTTTTTTTCATAGGCAGCATCTTTACAGGCATATACGGATATAAAATCTACAATGCTTCCATCCCTTATAATGGACATTTATCTTGGATTCTTCACGATATGGAAGCAAAGCGTGAGATTCCGTTCGAGCACGACAATATAATGGAATATGGCGTTGAGGGATTATTGGACGATCTTGGAGGAGCGCTGGAGCTTCCGGAACAACTCTATGTGGCAACCAGTTTTGTTGCAAAATATCAAGAAGGCGGTGAAATAGTATCACTGGATACGTTTCTGTACGGAACTTTGGACGGGAAGACACATACATGGCTGGTAACCTACGATAAAAACAAGTCCAGTAAAATCATAGTGTACCTGGATGGATACGCTGAAACCAATTTCTCAAATGAAGAGAAATTGGATGTCAAAAAACTTGATACGCTGATCGATGGCAGCGGAAGTTTGACTTTTATTCCGGAAAATAGTAAAAGTGATGAAACAATGCCTGAAAAGGTTAATACGGATGACACCTTCTGGCTTGATGACAATATAGGGTACTCTCTGAAAATTGAAGATGCTGCGCTGGGAACGTATTACTATTCTCTTAACAAAACCACAGACGGAGGCAACACATGGGCAATCCTGAACGATGATCCTTTCATCGGAAATGGCGGTGTCGCCGGTGGAATAACTTTCTCTGATGAGATGCACGGGGACATAGTAATGGCACATGCAGGGAAAGACAGTATAGAGTATTATGAGACAGAAGACGGCGGATATAGTTTCGTGCAGATATATAAATGAGACACAGAAGGAGCAGGCAGGACAACGCCGATCTCTTTATTCAAGTCAGCCGTTCAAATTTGCAACTCAGAGTATTGTTGAGGAAATTAGGACTTACTTCTACAAAAAATATGAAAATTCATCTGAAATCGCATCAACTTTTCCAAAGACAGAATAGGATACTAGATGCACTAAAAAAGTCGTTTGCAAAAAATTGGTCATTACAAATTATGAATATTACCTTTTGATTGAATCAAGAAAGCGTCCAATAAGAGGGAGGGAAAATGAATTCAGAAGCAACTACAATTTTGATTGCTATTTTCTCGCTCGTGATCTCATTACTTTCAGTTGTTATTGCACGAAAATCATTAAAGAACCGGCAGCTAAATAATACCAAAACATTGGATATGCAGAACAAGGTATTTCAAGAGCAACTTATGCAATTTGAGACAAGTTATGCGCAAAATAGATTAGCAGATAGGGCGGCTTATATTCCTTTTTTCATGCTGAAAGTGGATCAAGATATTTATAGGAAAGATGATTTATTAATTATTCCGATCAAACTTATAAATGTTGGACGGGAGACTGCAGTAAATATCTCACTCATAACAATTCACGAAAAAGGTGGTCTTGAGGATTACTTTAAAACCTCACATACAGATAAAAACATTCACTTTGTGCATGATTATCTGAATGAATTATATGCTGAACCTAAAGGTACAGTATCATTTTCAGCTCACTGTGAAATGCACGATACTGTTTATGAAGTGACTTTCAAAGTGCAATTTTGTGATTTACTTAGAAGAAAATATCAACAGGAATTTCGCTTTCTGTATTGGTTTGCTCAAAGTCCAAGAATTTCAAGAAATAAGTCATCCTCACATCCAGAATTGATGGACGATGTTGTTTAACTAATATCCTATCACCATAACGAGTTATTGATTAAACGATATTTCTGGATTGTAAATGCACACTCAAATCAATATATCTAGGAGGCCCCCATGTTCATATCGACGAAGAACACAACGAAGCAATTTCACTGGCAAAGACTTCTTTTTATGACGCAAATAAGAAAGAACGGGCACATCTACAGGAGTGGATTGCCAAAAATCCCGTTATCCTGGGCGAAGAGTTACTGATTATTCAGAAGGAATTCATTCGGTTTGAAGATACCAAAGAGCGGCTGGATCTACTGGCATTGGATAAGAACGGGAATCTGGTTGTTATTGAGAATAAAATTGATAACTCAGGCAAAGATGTGACCTGGCAGGCTCTCAAGTATGTATCCTAATCAGATAAGTGAAACAGATTACGTACGTCTTTTCAGAATCGTTTCCGGTGAGTTTTCAAAAGAAGATTCATACAGGCATATTGATAAGCACTTTTGGGACGACAAAATTAAAAATTCTCATGGAGTATTTTTAGCTGAACCAATGACTGTGTACAAAGTGTTTAAGGATTTGAGTCAGTTTCCGCATATAAATCTGCCGGCAGGAATACGGAAATACCGGATTCCATATGAAAGTGTGGGTTACAAAGGCGGTAAAGATGGTGATATACATGTTCTGAATTATCTAACAGTGCTAACAGCCATAAACGAAGAATACATAATAACGGCGTATCCTTCGGATTAATGGAGGCAAGTACCTGCTAAGAATTATGCATATTGCTGATAAGTCAGCAGCTGCCTGGTTGCGATAACACCTTTTCCTTTGCGTACACCGGTGAACTCATCTATAACCCGATATGTAACATATTACCTTGCCGATATTTGGTTCAGTCTCAGTGGCAATTTTACAACACGGTTTACAAAATGCAAAAGTTTTAGAATTAGTAAAATTCATATTTTACTAATTCTAAAACTGTGCTATACTTATTTCGAGGTGGTAGTATGCTTTTCAAACGCGAGTTATATTTAGCAAAAATTCGTCCATACTATGACATTGATTTGATTAAGGTGATTACCGGAATCAGAAGAAGCGGTAAATCAAAATTATTAGAATTAATAGTAGACGAACTGGTGGGCAGCGGGGTTCCGTCATACAGAATTCTTTATTTGAATTTTGAAGATTTGGAATATGATTATATTAATGATCCGAAAATTCTAAACAGTGTGATAAAAAGCAAAATACTTGATAGTGAAAAATATTATATTCTTTTAGATGAAATTCAACATGTGAAAGAATTTGAAAAAGCATTGGCATCATTTAAAGCCACATTAAACTGCTCAATATTTGTTACCGGAAGTAATTCCAAACTGCTGTCCGGGGAGTTGTCAACACTGCTTACCGGCCGCACGGTAGAGTTCAGAATTTTTCCGCTGTCGTATAAAGAAGCTTCCGATTATTTGACCCTAAGAAAAAAGACAATTTCGACAGAATTCTTTTTTGATTATTTGAAATGGGGTGGATTCCCGCAGCGATTTGATTTTACAAGTGATGAACAGATCAGGAACTATCTGGTTTCCATTTATAACGGCATTATCGAAAAGGATATTTTTCAAAGAGAGGGGAATATTGACAAACATAAATTCAAAACGGTTTGTTCTTATGTACTTGCCAATGCCGGCAAGGAGTTTTCCGGAGATAATGTCGCGAATTACTTTAATCATGCAAATAATTCGAGCAAAATTGATATTACCAAACCAACCGTATACAGTTATCTCTCATTGATGGAAAAAGCCTTTTTAATTAGCAGAGTGAAGAGATTCAATATTAGCGGAAAAAAGGTACTTGAAACAAAAGAAAAATTCTATTCAGTCGATATGGGTCTGAGAATAATCAATACAAACACGATAAACTATGAAGATACTTTTTTCCTCGAAAACATCATTTATAACGAACTTGTCTCGCGCGGATATGATATATATATTGGCAAAACATATCTGGGAGAAGTTGATTTTATTGCTGCGAGGGATGGGAAAAAGTGTTTTATTCAGGTCAGCTATCTCATGAACGAACAGGCAACGATTGATAGAGAATTTAATGCTTTCAATCCTGTTAAAGATTCCGCTCCCAAATACGTCCTGTCACTGGACAAAATTGATCTATCGCATAATGGTATTACTCATCTTAATATCGAAGATTTCTTACTTGGGAAATGTGATCTGGTGTTGTCGTAAAAAAACAGATTGAATCTCTGGCGTCCGAGCCACCAAGCTATCGCTACTCCTCCCGTATCCATACGGCCATCTCACCTATGGACCTATTAGCCCAGGCATAATAGGGAACCCATTCCAGGGCCTTTTCGGAATAAGTATCCGCTCTATTGGATTCATATAGGGCACTGTCTCCCCAGTCCTTTGCATCCAACATCATTCCATTTGCATGCAGCTTTACGATGCCGCCAAGGAGATCTTTATCATATGTACATGTGAAGTGAGGCGCTTTGGGCAACCTGACCCACGACAAGTACTTGCCATTGTCTTCTTCCTCGAGACAATATACAACGGGCCCGCGCATGACGGCCACTTTGCCAATGTTTTCCCGCACCAGAGGATTGGTACGCACAACTTGAACGGGCATCTCAAAATGCAGTTTTACAATATCACCTTCTGCCCATTGCCCATGCAAATGCAGATAACCGTCTTTATAATTATTGTCGTCCGGTACTATTTCGTGTCCGTTTTTCCAGATTGTATATTTCCTGCACCATCCTGGTATCCTACATGCCAAAGTTGCTTCCAGAGTATCAGCAGGGGATACTTCCACTGTGACATTTCCATCTCGAAGATAGTCTGACTTCATGACAATTTTAACTTTTGTTCCCTTTATATCTGTAATAGTTTCATTTCCTACATATAAGTGTATGTACAATGTGTCGTCTTTTTTTGTATAGATATATTGGGGAAGGGAAGCAATCATGCGGGCCAGATTGGGAGGACAGCAGGCACATCCGAACCATTTCTGGCGTTCCGGCTTAACATGATTTCGTAACTGGTCTTTTTCACAGGCTTCCGGGACAACTTCCAGAGGATTAACATAAAAGAATTTGGTCCCGTCAAGGGACACACCGCTTATTATGCCGTTATATAGGGCCTTTTCCATCACGTCGCCATATTCACTCTTAGGAGAAATCTGCAGCATTCTCTGTGCAAAAAATACCAATCCGATAGAAGCGCAGGTCTCGCCGTAGACGGTATCATTCGGTAGATCATAATCGAAGGTAAAAGATTCCCCGTAGGAAGAAGAGCCGATGGCACCGGTGATGTACATTCGTCTGTGAATCATATTGTCCCAGATTCGCCTGCAGGCCGCATATAGTTCATCGTCTCCGGTTTCCCGTGCAACATCTGCCATGCCGGAATACAAATACACAGCGCGGACGGCATGCCCCTCCGCTTTGTTCTGTTCCCTGACAGGCAATCCTGCCTGGTAATACCGATGTCTAATGTAACTATCTTTCCATGGAATGGCTAAATTGCCTTTCTTTATTTCTTCCTCAAAGAAAAGGGGACTTTGACCCCTTTCATCGACGAAATACTTTGCAAGGTTTAGATGCTTCTCGTCCTTTGTAATGTCATACAGCCTGATCAAAGCCATTTCGATGATTTCGTGCCCCGGATATCCCTTTATCTTTCCTTCCTCCAAACCAAACACTTGTTCAATATGATCTACAAAGCGGATCATCGCATCCAGAAGTTTTCGTTTGCCGGTTGCTTGAAAATAGGCGACGGCTGCTTCCAGCATATGTCCGGCACAATACAATTCATGACAGTTAATTTCTTCAGTCCATCTATTCTGAAGTCCGTTGATTATATAGTATGTATCCAGGTAGCCATCTTCCAGCTGTGCACTGACAATCAGATGGATGGTCTCATCTATCGTTTGTTCCAATGCTTTATCGGGATGCCATATAAGGGAAAAGGCGGCAGCTTCGATCCATTTGGCCACGTCGGTGTCTTGGAATGAGAACCCGTTAAACGGGCCGTCTTCCAGTCCGGCTGCAATCCGAAAATTCTGTATGCAATGACTCGGTTCAGCATCAGGGATTCTATCATTAAGAGCTCCCCACTGATAGGGAATCATTTTTGTGCGGACCAGTTCCATATAGCTGCTCCAAAAAGCATCACTAACAGACACATCAGTCATCGACACAGCATTTGTATAATCTGCCTCGTTCATAAAATACCTCCATACGGGTGTTCAAATCTGATAGACAAACAGATCTGTTTATCATATTATGTGTCCATATCATATGATAAATGAGCCAGCATGTGCAACTCCAATTTTATTGGAATAGGTGGATAAAACATATATGAGATTATTTACTGCGAATTTTTCGAGACCAATAAAATATATCTCATGCGGCAATCTCTTGAGTAAACAGGGATTTCTTCATCCCAGACGTATCCTGAATACCTGTGTGTTGATTTTGGTAAAAGAGGGAACTCTATACATGGCCCAGGAAGATGTTCAATATGAGGTTAACGCCAATCAATACATTTTTCTAAATGCCGGAGAAGAACATTACGGTTTTGCACCCTCAACAGGGAAATTATCATATTCCTGGGTCCATTTTTGCCTGCCTGAAAAAGCGGCTGCCATTGCAGAGGAAAAATGGCTTCCCGGGCCCATGCAGGAAGGGAAGGAAACAGCCGTCTCCGATAACAATATAAATATCATTCCGGAAAAGGGGGAAATATCTGATGTAAGCAAAGTTCCTCTTTTATTTTATCAGCTGCTCGACCTGTCACGGCAGGAAACATATATGGATTGCATTGCTGACTATACCCTGAGCTTACTCGTGATGGAGATTTCGCAGGAATTCTATGATAAACATAACAAACGGGAGCAGAACATTCCGCCCTATGTTGCGAAGATTATGGACTGGATCCGTGCCAATTATGACCAGCCTCTTAATGTGGCATACATTGCGGGGGAATTTGATTACAACCCTGATTATTTGTCCACTATGTTTAGGAAAGCTACCAATGTTTCATTGATTCATTTCATTAACAAAACACGAATTGATGTTTCCAAATCACTGATCATCAACTATGATGTCTCTGTCAGGGAAGCCGCGTATTCCTGTGGATTTGCAGATGAAAAATACTTCATGAAGACATTTAAGAAGTTGGAAAATCTGACTCCGACGCAATACAGAAAAGCATTTTCCCCAAAAAGTGTAAAGCAAATATCGCGGGAGGAGAAATCAAAATGAGGAAAATGAATTCGAAAAAGAAGAGTTTCAAATTCCGTTTGATTTTGTATTTTTGCTTGATTTCGATCACTCCCATTATCATTATGAACATTATTTCGTACTACAATACATCAAATGCCGTTCAGAGAAATGTTGATGAACTGACGGATATCAATCTTGCCCAGACGAAGAACAATATTAATATCGTTCTGTCATCCTATGAAGATTTGCTGTATCAGATGTATACGGATGATGATATTGTTGCGTTGACTGACAAAATTGACGCTGGTCAGGATCTTGCAGTCAGCCGGAATCAATTAAGAAGAGCACTCAGAGGGCTGGCAAATGTCAAACCGTATATTCAATCCATTGCGGTTATTACAACAAACGGGACAATTGTATTCTATGATAAATTAGCATCCTCAACAACGAATATCGGGTGGATGGATAATTATGGTATTTCATCGAATCAGCTCTATGGAGACATCTCTTCTTCTAACCGGACGGAGATTCTATCTGCCAAATATGCGGCCCATTTTAATTCAAAGCCCTATTATCTATTTCATATGGCACACAGAATAATCAATTACAAAGACATTACCAAAGATAACGGAATTGTTATCTTGAGCATTGACGAAAGAATGCTCAACGAAATATGCAATCAGAATGCAGATAAAACCAATACCGAAAAACGAAATAACCTAAATATTATAGTAGATGAAAAAGGCGCAGTTGTTTCTTTCATTGATGCAGCCAAAATCGGGACGAGTGTTATTAGCCCGGCATCCACACAAGAGGAGCGGGAACTTGCATACGTGCAGATGGTCAAGGACAGTGGAATCATGACCGGTGAACATATGAAAGTTTACAGCACGTATGATGAGACCTTGCACTGGTATTTTATTAATGTGGCCGATCACAGCGAAGTAATTGCACAAATGAACAGTCAGCAGCAAATTACCAGCTTCGTAATTGTGCTTTCCGTATTAGCTTTAGTTGTCATCATCATTCTCATCACGAATAGTCTGACAGGATCGATCGGCAAAATAGTCAAGGCAATGAAAATTGCTGAAAAGGGTGAGCTTTCCATACGAGTTGAACCGGATGAACATATGCCGATAGAAATAGAAACGATCGCCAATCAGTTTAACCAGATGATAGAAAAATTGAACGATTCAATGGAAAGCGAAAAAATTGCAACGATCAAGCAGAATAACGCTGAAATCGCAGCTTTGGAAGCACAGATTAATCCTCATTTTTTGTACAACACACTGGACACCATCAACTGGATGGCGATTGATAACGACCAGTATGAAATCAGCAATGCCATAAATTCACTGGCGAAGATACTGCGGTATGGAGTAGATAAAAGCAACAGTGTTGTTGAGATTAATCAGGAAATGGAATGGCTGAAGCAATATATATTTTTACAGCAGACCAGACTGAAAAACACATTTGAATGCATACTTCATGTGGAGTCAAATGTCCTAGGGTACCATATTCACAAGTTGTTATTGCAGCCGTTTGTGGAAAATGCTATTTTACATGGTTTTGAAGGTGTGAAGAGAAAATGCGAATTAGAAATTACTATTAAGGAAGAAACCGATACAATCAGCATTGTCATTTCGGATAATGGAAAAGGGATGACCGAGCAAAAGGTTGGGCAGATTAACAGCGGACAAAATGAAGAAGATGGAGAGAAGAGCCACATAGGTATCGGCAATGCTATAGGCCGGCTGCATATGTATTACGGCAATCAGGCGAAAGTCAGAATAGAAAGCAAAACCGGGGAAGGGACAAGCATATATATCGAAATACCAAAAATATAATGATTGCTATGGGGGCACATGATGAGAATTGTAATTGTGGAAGATGAAATTCGAATTCGTGAAGGAATAATCAGATTGATCAAGAAGGTCAATGCGGAACACGAGATCGTAGGGGAAGCTGAAAACGGAATTGACGGGCTGCGGCTCATTGAAGAGACAAAACCTGACTTGATCATTACCGACATCAAGATGCCGGATATGGATGGTCTGGAAATGCTGGCCCGCTTAAAAGAGCTGCATGTATCTGTTAAAGCGATAGTACTTAGTGCCTACTCGGAATTTTCATACGCCCAACAGGCAATAAAACTGGGAGTCAGTGAATATTTACTTAAACCGATTTCAGTAGGCAGCCTGACACAATCCTTACAAAACATAGAAATTCAGCTGACAGAGGAAATTAATTTCAGAAAGGAACGCCTGGAAGTACTGCAATCCCTTGAGACTGTATTTCATAGTATCTTACTTGGCGGTATGTCCGTTGATGCAGAGCTTATTGAATTTTTGACGAAAAGTTATCGACTCAGTGCCAACAGTGATTTTATATTTATACCTGTATACCTGGGCAACAATTATGATCAGAACTATGACAGGATGGGAAAAGAACTGCATATAATTTTGAAGAAGAAGAAAGGTCTGGAATATCGGCTTCTTGAAATACCACAGAACAAAATCCTGCTTCTTATTATTTACTCTTACACAGATGAACATGATCTGGAGAGATGGTTTCAGCATAGCGTGTTAGTTCAAATAAGACGGGAGAAAATATGCCGGGCATGTTTTGGCTGGACGAGTTTTCGTGGAATTTCCAATATGAAGAGCAGCCTGTATACTCTGCTGCAGAACATGGACTGGAATATTGTTCTGGGAGATGACGTAATAATATCATATCCCAAAGTTACTCAAATACTGACGATACCATTATCTTATCCCCTTGATATTGAAAGCCAGATGAGGGTCGCCCTATGTACCACGGACAGCAAAAAACTGGAAGGCACGATGCAGAATTTCAGTCAGTATTTCAAAAGCGGGAGTATATATTCTCCCAAAGAGGTAAAGGAATCCTATGTTCGATTTTTATGGTCCATAATAAATGTGACAAAAGAAATAAACTATAATCAATATAAACTAATACAGCAGCATGAATTTTTGCAGAACATTATGTCAGCGACCACCAATGCTGAACTGGAACTGACATTACAAGACCTGATATCATTCCTCAGAAAAGGCATCATTGGGGATTCATCTATCAATCTCACTGTGCAAAGAGCCAAAAGCATGGTGCATGAATTTTATGACCAGGGAATCACGCTTGATGAAATAGCACTGAAGCTAAACATTACGCCTGAGTATCTTGGCACGCAATTCCATAAGGAAGTGGGCGTGAATTTCAGCTCCTACATTAAGGATTATCGAATTAAGAAAGCAAAGGAACTTATTATCGGAACACAGCTGAAGTTCTATGAGGTTGCAAACAAGGTGGGTTACAGCGATTCCAAATATTTCAGTCAGGTATTTAAAGAATGCACCGGCCAACTTCCTACAGAATATCGGAAGCGGAACAAATAAAATTACACATTAGATATACCATCCTTTTACAGCTTTTTCGAGTTTTTGCGGAATAGGGGATGATATATAGTGACATTGTATAGAAAAACACTTGCACGAAGAACAATATTTGTGCAAGGAACATGAGGAGGAAGAGCAATGAAAAGGTTTATGGCTATTCTATTAGCAGCAGCATTATCAGCGGGAATACTCGCCGGATGCGGAACAAACACAGCTTCATCCAGTTCTACAGCCACGGCGGGGGAAACAACGAAAGCTGCGGCAGGGGCCACTACAACAGCAGCGGCAACAACAGCAGCGGCAACAGATACAACAGCTGCAGCACAGAAGAAGAATATTGTTCTCTGGTATTATTGGGAAACGGAAAGTCATCAGGCTGAGCTTGGCAAAGTTATTAAGCAGTTTAACGATTCACAGCCTAACATTACTGTTGAAGCAAAATATGTGCCTTTTGCAGATTTCAAAAAGCAATTATCCATTGGTACTGCAGCAGCCGAACTTCCGGATATGGTTATTATTGATAATCCGGACCATGCCGCCTATGCCGCAATGGGAATATTTGCGGACATTACAGGCAAAATTGACTTAAGCC
>Ga0209429_10001145_pt1 | contig 16909 bp, 15 predicted proteins | sample BarGraNGADG00212_3_FD_184493 | JGI IMG/M metagenome (GOLD analysis project Ga0209429, IMG submission 184493) | Arctic peat soil microbial communities from Barrow, Alaska - Barrow Graham LP Ref core NGADG0004-212 (SPAdes) (version 2) | ecosystem: Environmental > Terrestrial > Soil > Wetlands >...
AGTTTTTTGTCGTTTGAATAAGCTTGGATAATTTGAAAAGTGGTTGTCTATTTGCGGTCATATTCGAATAGAATTCCGTCAAAATTCCGTCATTTTCAAAAAACGCCTTGTAAGTGATGAATTTCAGACAAACAAAAACTCCCACTTCCCTTACAGGCTGTAGGAGTTTGAGTTGGAGCCGATTAACGGATTCGAACCGTTGACCTGCTGATTACAAATCAGCTGCTCTACCAACTGAGCTAAGTCGGCGTTACGTTTGTTTCATCTCGTAAGGCGCAAGTGAAATTATACGAATTCGCGGCTCGCTTGTCAACCCTGAATTTATTTTTTGCTTGTGTTAGAATGAAAATAATTGTTCGCGGGCGCGCGATTGGACGGGGGAATGGTATGAAGACGGTGATTCAGCGTGTTACACGCGCTTCTGTGACGGTGGAGAACATCGTTGTCGGGCAGATAGGAAAAGGACTTCTTGTTCTTGTGGGCGTCGGCAGTGACGACACCAGGGCGGTTGTAGACCGCATTGTCGCCAAGATGACGGTGCTTCGGATTTTTGCCGATGAGAACGGGAAGACAAATCTCTCTCTTAAAGATGTCGGCGGCGAACTTCTGATTGTTTCACAGTTCACTTTGTATGCGGATACGTCGCACGGGAACCGGCCGGGGTTTACCGGCGCCGGAAGTCCAGTTCTTGCGGAAGAACTGTATGAGTATTTCATTGCCAGATGCCGAGCGTCAGTTCCTGTCGTCGAACACGGTTCTTTTGGTGCTGATATGGCCGTAGAGCTTGTCAATGACGGGCCTTTTACGATTATTCTCGAGTAAATGTTTTTCTAATGCTGTTTCGAAAAGCCGAGGGTGTGTAATCGCGCGGCGCTTGTGGCTGGGTGTCGGCATCTGTTCGCGCGGCGACCTTTGTGATGGGTCATAGCGTATGTTTTCACACAGTGACTTTTGCCTGCGTGACGGCATCCATTCTCGTGCCGCGCCTTTGGCTGCGTTTCAGTGTCTTTACTCCTTCGCAATTTCCCTTGTTGTAATACTTGTTACATCGTGTTAGAATCGAAATGTAACAGGTATTACAAATCTTCCGTGAAGGAGATTCTCATGGATAAAATTAAGTGGATTGTTCTGACGTATACTTTGCCGGCGGAGCCTTCGAGGCCGCGCGTGGCTGTCTGGCGTGCCCTAAAGAAGATAGGGGCTGTTAATATTCAGCAGTCGATGTGGGTGCTGCCGGATTATGCGGAACATCTGTCGGCTCTTCGGAAGATTTGTCAGGATATCGAGGCTGCAGGGGGCGAGGCTCTTTTGATGGAGAGTGTGTTTTATGAAGACGAGCACGCTCAGCGGGTGATGGATCTTTTTAACAGGATCCGGGATGAAGAATACACTGAATTCATTGAGGAATCCGGAAAATATCTGCGTGAGATTCAAAAAGAAATCGACAGGGAGAAGTTTATTTTTGCCGAATTGGAGGAGGAGGAGGCAGAATTTGAGAAGCTGTCCGCCTGGTTTGTGAAAATTACGGCGCGGGATCTTTTTCATGCTTCCCAAAGCGATGCTGCGATGGAGAAGCGCAGACAGATTGAGACCGCGATTTCCGGATACAGCCAGATGGTATATGAACATGAGACTTCTTTTTGAAGACTTGAAGACTTGCAGACTTGATGCCTTATTGATTTGATGAATCGATTATTCGACGACACGATAACTCGAAAACTCGATAACTCGATGAGTTGATGGCACTGTGATCTTTTCGATTGTTTTTGCATGGAGGCAAAATGAATGGCAAGACCGATTATCGAACCGATTTCCCGCCCCGATCATATTTTCGAATACTGGAAGCGCGAGAAGTTCATCGTCGCGTGTATTGTCGTATTCGGACTGGGGTTCAACGGGGCGAGTGTTCTGGGGCCGATTTTCCAGGGCAGGCTGATTGATTCTCTTCTTGGAGGGGATTCTTTTGCGCAGATCGGGATGGGTACGCTGACATTTATCCTGATTATTGCCGGAATTCAGGTGATGCGGTATTTCAAGCGCTTCTATATCAGGCGTTTTGCCAATAAGACGAGCGCCGTGATGCGGTATATGATCTACAACAATATCATGCACAAGAGCTTTGCCGAGCTCGACAAAGAGAATACCGGCGACCTGATGACTAAGGCCCTGTCCGATGTTGACCTGTGCGTCGAGGGCATGCGCAAATTCACCACGGAGCTTTTTGATACCGGCGTGCTCATGATCGCGTATGTGATTGCCATGCTTGCATACGATGTCAAGATCACGCTGCTGTCGTGCCTTTTTATTCCGGCGGCGATGTTCCTGGCGGAGAAGCTCAAGACCGTGATTTACAAGTATTCGATTGCCTACCGCGCGAAAAGCAGCATCATTACCCAGCTGACATATACGTCTGTCGACAACGCGATGCTGTACCGGGCCAACGGTCTGGAAATGCAGAATGCCGAACATTACAATCAGGAGCTTCTTGATTATCAGGATAAAGCGATTAAGGCCAATATTCTCGAAAATACCATGCAGCCGATCTACAACGTGATTGCCATGGCGGGCGTTATCCTGGTGATTTATCTCGGCGGGCAAAAGGCAATGGGCGGCGGATGGACGGTCGGTGCTTTTTCCGCCTATATGACAATGTTCGCAGCTCTTGCCGTCAAAGCCAGTAAGGCCGCGAAGTTATTCAACTCCGTGCAGAAATCGAAAATTTCGTGGCAGCGCATCAAGCCGTATTTGTCGGAATACCAGGATAAGACTCAGACGCGGATGGGAACGGCGGGCGCGGGGGCATCGTCTGAACAGGCGGCAACCGCGGGAACGGGAGTTCCAACCGGGACCGCGCCCCCATCCCACACCCTCTCCGTATCCCACCTTACCTTCTCCTATCCCGATACCCAGACCAATATTATCGAGAACGTAGACTTTTCTGCCGGGACGGGGGATATCATCGGTATCACAGGGTCCGTTGCTTCCGGCAAATCGACTCTCGGGCTATCGCTGCTTGGATTGTATCCTTATGTTGGAAGTATCCGGATCGACGGCAGGGAGCTGACCGCCTATTCGGAGTATGCGCGAAGCGGCCTGATTGCGTTTATGGGGCACAAGCCGCAGCTTCTGTCCGATTCGATCTACAACAACATTACTCTCGGCGGTGGGCAGGATATCAGCGGGGTCCTGCGCGATGTGTGTTTTGATAAGGATTTGGCCTCGATGCCTGAGGGCGCGGATACGCTTGTCGGCAACGGGGGGATCCGCCTTAGCGGCGGGCAGCAGTCGAGGATTGCCCTGGCAAGGACTCTTTTGGAGAAGAAGAAGATCATTATTCTCGATGATCCTTTTGCCGCCGTCGATATGAAGACGGAGGAGTTGATTATCCATAACCTGCGGGATCACTACAGGGACAGCCTGATCCTTCTGATATCGCACCGGCTCGCTATTTTCCCGACGGTCACGAAAATTCTTCTTCTTCATGCGGACAAGTCGCTCGATGCCGCCTCGCACGCATACAAGTCCGTCGAATCCGGCACCCATTCCGAACTTATGCAGTCATCCGCCCTCTATGCAGCGATTTATAATCTGCAGAGTACGATGGGGGAGGATCTCGATGAAGAATAAGCTGGTTACCCGGACTTTCCGCAAGGTTATACGCGAAAATATCGGGCTCGATATTCTGCTTGTGCTGGCTGTTGTCGGTGTGACTTTGGGCAGCCTTATTCCACCGCAGATCCTAAAGACGATTATCGACTCCAACCTGGTGCCTCAGAATCAGGCGGGTCTATTGAATTCTGCCATTTTATACCTGACCGTACTTCTTGTTATAGGTCTTTCGGATTTCCTCAAGGAAGCGATTCTTACGGTAGCCGGTCAGAAGATCACCACGGGGATCCGGCTTGCGATGATGGAGAAGATGGGGAGGATCGACGCGAGGTTCTTTTCGCGAAATGAGACCGGTACCGTCGTGTCGCGCTTCACCAACGATGTCGATGCCGTCCAGACGATCTTCACCAGCGGCATTGTCGGCATGTTTATCGATCTTCTCAAGATGATCGGTATCGTTGTCTCGATCTGGCAGTTCAGCGCACGGCTCGGAGTTGCCGCCCTTGTGCTGCTGCCCGTCCTTTTTGTATTGACACGGGTTTTCCAGAAAAGAATGCTGTCCGCGCAGATGCGGAGCCGGGTTCTTATCGGCTCGATCAACAATCACATCGCGGAGAGCGTCAGAAATATTCAGATGATCAAGAGCTTTTCCCGGGAAAATTATATGGAGAAAAGATATGAGAAGTATCTGAATTCCAATTACGGAACCGTCGAGGAGATCAATTTCGTCAACTCGATTTATCCGCCCCTGATTCAGATGATCCGTTCGATTGTCATTGCGGGGATCATTCTTTTTTCGGCAGGAAAAATCCAGCTGTCCGGCCTGTCGCTTGGCATGGTCGCCGCCTCAATCGAGCTGATGTCCAATCTGTTTGTGCCTGTCGAGACGCTGGGCATGGAGCTGCAGAATGTCCAGGAGTCGATGGCCGGCATCCGCCGCGTCAATGAATTCTATGAGAATGAGGAGGAGGATCCAAAGGACGCCGCACTTACGGCACTCGGCGTTATCCCGGATCCCGCCGGTGTCGTGCTGTCCTTTGAGGATGTGTCTTTTGCCTATGATGAAGATACCCGGGTGCTCGAAAATATCACCCTAACGATCCGTCCGCAGGAAAGCGTCACGTTCATCGGGCGGACGGGCGTCGGGAAGACTACGCTTTTCCGGCTCGTCATGGGGCTGATCCGTCCGACCGGCGGAAGAATTGCGATTAACGGCGTCGATGTCGCCGATATTCCGCACTCTCAGAAACGCAGGATCTTCGGTTATGTCGAGCAGGAATTCCATATGATTGAAGGAACGGTGGCTGACCAGATCGGCCTTAAAGATCCTTCCGTGAGCCGCGGTCAGATTGAAAGTGCCGTTGATATGGTTGGTCTTAGTGAATATATCGCCTCGCTCGAGAGCGGGATCGATACCGATATCAGCCGGGGAGCGGCTTTTTCACAGGGACAGAAACAGCTCCTGGCGATTGCCCGTGCCGTCGCAGCCAATCCGCCGGTTCTTCTTCTCGATGAGATGACGGCCAACCTCGATTCGATTACCGAAGAGAAAATAGTGGCAGCCCTTCGAAAAGTCAGTCAGAACCATACGATTCTGTCGATCTCGCACAGACTGTCCTCGATGATTGCCAGCGACACGATTGTCATCCTCGAAAACGGCCGCGTCCGGAGCGCGGGCTCGCCGGAAATGCTCCTTGCTTCGGATGAATGGTACAGGCAGCATATCGAGCTCGAAAAACTTACCTGGCGCTGAGGGACTGGCGCTGAATAATAATCAAAAAATATTTACATGTGGTGCCTGCAGGGTATAAAATGTTAGTACAGCTTTTGCATGCTGATTCTTCAGCTATTATCGAAAACGGAGGTGCTACCATGAAGAAAGTGATCATTGCGTTACTTGTCTGTACGAGCCTTCTGGCCCTCCCTTCCTGTTCGCTTCTGTCCCGGATCAAGGATGCTACGGACAAGACGGATGCGACGGAAAAGACGGACGAGGACGAGACCAAGAAGACAACAAAAGCCGATGAAAAGGAAACCGTTGAGGATGAGACCAAAAAAACAACAGCAGCAGTAACGAAACCTCAAAATGGAGATATCTCCATCGATGAACAGGTAGTGCTTGATCAGGGCGGCATCAAAGTTACTTTGAAATCTTTGGATATGGAGAGCACATGGGGTCCGACTATCAGTTTACAGATAGAGAATAATAGTGATAAAGCGGTTTCGGTCCAGTCAATGGGCTCATCTGTGAACGGCGTTATGATATCGACCTGGTTTTCCTGTGATATAGGGATCGGCAAGAAAGCAAATACGGAGCTCTCCTATATGACGGAGGATCTCGACCGCGCAGGAATTACGGTAATTAAGGATATTGAATTCTACCTCAACGTATATGACACGGAGACGTATGATACGATCTTTGATTCAGATATGATCAAAGTCACGACCTCAGCGGATCCTTCCTATGTACAGGCCTATGATACAAGCGGAACGGTGGTATTTGATAAGGACGGGTACAAGTTCATTGTTCAGGGATCGGCTATGGATGACAGTTATTGGGGTGCGGTCGTCTATGTCTATATAGAGAATAACAGCGATAAAAACATCAACGTATTTGCACAGAATGTCTCCATTGACGGCTTTATGATTGATCCGTATTTCTCCTGCGAAGTGTATGTCGGCAAGAAAGCCTACACTGTCATGACATTTATGGATGAGGATCTTGTCAGTAATGGTATCGAGAAGATCGGGACACTTGAATTTGATCTGATCATTTCTGATGCACTGACATGGGAGACCCTTGATGAGGCCAAGACACTATCCGTTACCTTCTGAAGATGACATCAGGGCAAGCGGTATTGTCCGAACAGGTACATTGACTGGTTATTTTAATTTATGAAAACGGCTCTGTCCGGTATTTGGTGTATAGAACAAAGAAGGACGGAGCCGCTTTTTATAATTTACTTGCAAAATTATATCTGCAGTGGTATTTTATTACCGGCGGTAATTACCGCTGGTAATTTAACGGGTATCGGAGGCAAAATGGACAGCCGGAAGACAATAACCAGAGAAATGATCGTGGAGACGGCAGCAGGCATGATCGAGGAGAATTGCGGCATCAGGAATGTCACGCTCCGGGAAATTGCCAAGAGGCTCGGGTGTGCGCACACCAATCTATATAATTATTTCAGCGGTTTGTCTGAGATTTACTGGGAAGTGGCCGGATGGATTCTGACGCAGCTGATTGCTGATGCGAGACTGCGGGAGCTGCGGGAAAAAATACCGGAGGGGAATATTTTCAGTATGTTATCGCAGTTTGTTGATTTTTCGATCGATCATCCCGGCTGGTATCAGTTTCTGTGGCTTGAGTCTCTGGTCGGCGAACCGTCGCCTCACGTTGTGGAAGTTCTGCAGAGTCCGACTGATTATATCGGTGAAGCGGTCAGAAAGACCGCCGGTATGAAGGTCCCGGATGAGAGTGTCAAACAGATCGGTGACATCATGTTCAATTACACGTACGGTGAAATCAGTACCTGGATTCATCAAAGAAGTGCGGGCGACTCTCGTGAAGCGCTTCAAAAAAGGATAGACACCAATCTGCATCTGATCTACTCACTGATGCTGCAGGGTGTGAAGTAATATTTAATTTATGTAACGGAGGAAGTCATTTATGAAAAAGGTTTTAATCGGAATTCTTATTTTTATCGGAGTCATCGTTCTCATCATAGCCGTATTTATCGGAGTCCTTGCTTTTGTTGTCACAAGAAATAATACAGACCGGGGGGAGTATGCAAAAGTTATGGCAGCATCTGCAGCAGACGCACCGAAGGCTCTTGTCGTATACCAGCCTTCACCATCATCTACCGGCAAAAAAATAGCCGAGAAGATTGCAGCGGGGCTCAGTGACAGCGGGTATGAAGTGACCTTGTCTTATCCGAGCACGAAGTTATCCCCGGATGTCTCACAGTATGAAATCATTGCCTGCGGGTCGTCCGTGTTCGCCGGTCAGCCGTCGAAGGCACTCTTAAATTATGTCACATCTGTTGAGGATTTTGGCGGCAAAACTCTTCTTCTGTATTCGGTCGGAAGTGCAAAGCTGATGCCGGAGCTCGATCTGGTCAGTGATCAGGTAAAGGGTACGGATGCAATTGAAAAATATAAATTCCTCGCATCCGACAAAGAATACGGAGATAAAGCATATGAACTCGGAAAGCAATTATCTGCACAGTGAGATGCGTGAAAAGACCGGAAAATGGCTTGCCGTGAACTTCCTGACCGGGTCAAGAATCCTTTTAAGTGCGGGGCTCCTGCCGTGCATCCTCTCGGGGGCGCCTGGCAGGGCACTGGCATTGCTGGCGGCAATATATGGAACAGATATCATGGACGGGATGCTTGCACGCAGATGGAGCGTTGCGAGCCGCACAGGGGCACATTTTGATCTGGCCGCGGATATCCTGTTTGTCGTGCTTTCATGCAGTGCGCTTGTCATTACAGGGCAGATGCCATTCTGGTTCCTTTTCGCGGCCGCCTTCAAGTTCGCGGAATTCGCTGCGACATCCTATTTCCTTTCGGGGAGCAAGGTCCGCCTGGACCCAGGTTCCGGAAGGGGATTTGCGGAAGAATCGAGGTCTCCCGTATTTGACACGATGGGACGGCTTTCGGGAATCCTTTTCATGGCATCCCCCGTGCCTTCGATCCTTATGTACCTGGTTCTGCCTTTGCCTGCTGCGTCGATACTGTTTACAGGAATGGCAGTATGCACCTGCGGGCTCTCCCTGATATCTTCCTGCTGGCGGCTCTATTTATGCGCTTGTGCAAAAGAAAAGGATGAACCGGAAAAAAGGGCCTTGGGAGACCTGCTGGAGAGCAGATGACCCAAGGCCTTTTTTATTTCGCGCAGCGGTTATTTTGCGACGATATTGGCAAGTCTGCCTGGTACGTATATGAATTTAACAATGTTACGCCCGGATAGTCCCTCTTCCATACGTTCATCTGAACGGACCAGAGCCTCTACTGCTGCGGCATCGAGATCGGTGCCGACGTCAATACGGAATTTGATCGTTCCGTTGACCTGGACAGCGATTTCCACTGTGTCGAGAATCAGTGCGGCAGGATCAAAGACGGGCCATTTCTGGTTGAATATCGAATAAGGCTTGCCGAGTTTCTCCCAGAGCTCTTCCGTGAAGTGAGGGGCGAACGGTGCGAACAGCAGAAGAAGTGTCTCGGCCGTTTCCCTGATGAGTGCCGGATTCTTATCGGACAATCCCTGGTATTTGTTGACTGCGTTCAGAAGTTCCATCATACGGGCGATCGACGTATTGAACTGGAATCTTTCCGTGTCCGTCGTCACTGCGCGGATCGTGTAATGAAGTGCATAGCGCAGCTCCTTGTCGGCAGGGGAAAGATCTTTGGAAGAGACGGAGGACGGCTTGGAACTCATACCGGCGGCTTCGTCCATGAGACGCTCAAGACGGGAGGTGAACTTGACGATTGCCTGGATTCCTTTGTCGCTCCACGGACCGCCGTCTGTGTACGCAAACCCGAATGCAAGATAGGTGCGGAATACATCGGACCCGTATTTATTGACGTACTGATCGGGGGCTACCGTATTACCCTTGGACTTGGACATGCGGTTGCCATCCGGTCCGAGGATGATGCCCTGATGCACAAGCGATTTGAAAGGCTCATCAAAATCAAGAAGTCCCATGTCGCGCAGTGCCTTGCAGATGAAGCGGGCATACAGAAGATGCATGGCCGCATGCTCCGGTCCGCCGACGTATTTGTCGACAGGGCACATATGGTTGATGAGGTCCTTGTCAAAAGGCGCCTTGTCATTTTTGTTGTCGGGGTAACGCAGCTCATACCAGGAGGAGTCGACAAACGTATCCATGGTGTCGGCTTCACGTTTGGCGGGAGCTCCGCATTTCGGACAGGGCGTATTGATGAATTCGGCGCACTTGGCAAGCGGGGATTCCCCGTCGGGTCTGAATTCAACATCGTAGGGGAGAAGGACGGGAAGCTGGTCTTCCGGGACAGGTACTACACCGCAGTGCGGGCAGTGCACGACCGGAATCGGCGTACCCCAGTAACGCTGGCGGGAAATCAGCCAGTCGCGCAGGCGGAAATTGATCTTGAGTTCGCCCATTTCCATCGAGGAGAGCTTAGCGATGATCGCAGTCATGGCACCCTTGAAATCCAGACCGTCGAATTCGCCTGAATTGACAAGCACACCTTTGGAACAAAAGGGAAGATCCTCCTGGGTTTTTGCCGATTCCGCGGCGGAAGACGCAGTTTCAGCAGTTCCAGCAGTTCCAGCAGTTTCAGCAGTTCCAGCAGTTCCAGCAGTTCCAGCAGTCGCTGCTGATTCCGCTGATGCAGCGGGCGCGATGACGCGGAGAATTTCCAGACCGAATTTACGGGCGAAATCAAAGTCGCGTTCATCATGGGCGGGAACAGCCATGACGATGCCGGTGCCGTATCCGGCAATGACATAATCGGCGGCCCATATTGGTACCTTTTTGCCGGTGATCGGATGAATCGCGAAAGATCCGGTAAATACGCCAGTTTTCTCACGTGTCGTCGACATACGGTCAATATCGGAGGCCTTTTTGGTGAAGTCCTGATAGGCGGTGACCGCGGCGCGGTTGTCTGCTGTGGTCAGGCGGTCGCACAGTTCGGATTCGGGGGCGACTACGACATAGGTAACACCCATGAGCGTGTCGGCACGGGTTGTAAAGACATCAAGCTTCATCGGGGTACCGTCTTCATTAGGGAACGGGTTGCCGTCTTTTTCACAGAAAAACGAGATCTGTGAGCCTTCGGAACGGCCGATCCAGTTGGTCTGGATCTTCTTGGTCTTTTCCGGCCAGTCGAGTGCAGGGAGGCAGTCCAGGAGTTCCTGTGCATATTTGGTGATGGCAAAGAACCACTGCGTCATGTTTTTGCGGACGACTTCCGTTCCGCATCTTTCACAGACGCCGTCGACGACCTGCTCGTTGGCAAGGACCGTACTGCATTTCGGGCACCAGTTGACCGGTGCGTTTTTGCGGTAGGCGAGACCCTTTTCAAGAAGGCGAAGGAAAATCCACTGATTCCAGCGGTAGTAATCGGGCATACAGGTGGCCAGCTCATATTTCCAATCATAGGTGGCACCCATTTCCTTGAGCTGCTTTTCCATCGTCTTGATATTAGCCAGCGTGGAATCCATCGGATGAATTCCCGTCTTGATTGCATAATTTTCGGCAGGGAGGCCGAACGCGTCAAAGCCCATCGGATGAAATACGTTAAATCCCTGCATTCTTTTCATGCGGGACCAGGAGTCGGTCAGTGAATAGTTGTACCAGTGTCCCAGGTGAAGATTGGCTCCCGAAGGATAGGAAAACATCTCGAGACAATAGAGTTTCTCGCCGGGTTTTTCCGGGTCAAAAGAATACAGGCCGGTCTCTTCCCACTTTTTCTGCCATTTTCTATCTATTTCAACTGAATATGCCATGGTAACATCGCCTCTCTTTAGGTGTAATCGGAAAGTCTCAACACAGAATTATAGCAGAACGGGGGGCCGAAATATACCTGCGGATGCCTGCATATGGCCAGTACTCTTCGAAAAAGTATCATTTCGCAAAATATATCTACGTACCAATAAACAATTGCCTGCAAAAGTGGTAATCTCGTATTATTACGAATTCTAAAAACCTGCCGTATCAAGGGAGGGAAATATCTTATGCAAAATACAATCGAAATTCATAATCTTACGAAATTTTACGGGAAATCCAGAGGGATTACCGACGTATCATTTGACGTCGGGGAAGGTGAGATATTCGGGTTCATCGGTCCGAACGGAGCCGGCAAATCAACTACGATCCGCACGCTTCTGGCCCTGATTTATCCGACGTCCGGCAGTGCTTCGATTTTCGGACTGGATTGTATTAAGAATGCGCCGGAGATTGCCAAAAGAGTCGGGTACCTTCCGAGTGAAGTCTTCTATTATGATGGCATGAAAGTTAAAGACCTGCTGAATTATTCCGCGAGCTTTTATAAAAAAGACTGTAAAAAGAAAATCCAGGATTTGGCCGGACGCCTTGATCTTGATATGAACCGCAAGATTGAAGACCTGTCTTTCGGCAACAAGAAGAAAGTCGGCATTGTGCAGGGACTTCTGCATTCACCGGACCTGATCATCCTTGATGAGCCGACACTCGGACTCGACCCGCTGATGCAGCAGTCTTTCTTCGAACTGATGCAGGAAGAGAACAATAGAGGTGCGACGGTGCTGATGTCCTCGCATATTTTGAATGAAGTCCAGCGTGTCTGCAGCAGGGTGGCAATTATAAAGGACGGTAAAATCATCAAGCTCGAGAAAATATCAACTCTGCAGGAGACAAGCTATAAGCGGTTTAAGATCGAAACATATGACAAAATGTCGGACGATACTTTCCGGATCGACGGTGTAAGCGACCTCAAAATAGACGGCAAAACCTGCAGCTTTATTTATAAAGGGGATATCAACCTGATCGTTGCAAGAATTGCCTCCCTGAAGATTGTAAACCTGTGGGCGGATGAGCCGGACCTGGAGGAAATATTCCTGCACTATTACTCGAAGGAGGTGTAGGAGCATGAATGTTTTTCGACAGGAATGTAAGATGAATTTCAGAACGACCCTGCTCTGGATATTCGTGCTTTGCAGTTTAGGTGCTGTCTTCATGGCCTTTTTCCCTATTATCCAAGGGGATTTGAAGACATACTTAAAGCTTCTGGACAATTTTCCTCCGGCGATGAAAGCCCTGATGGGAATTGTCACAGAAAGCTTTTCAACGCCTTTGGGATACTATTCCTTTGCGTTTACTTTTGTGATCTTAAGCGGTGCGATCCAGGCAATGAATCTCGGGGTAGGTATCGTATCCAAAGAAACACGCGACAAGACGGCTGATTTCCTGATGACCAAGCCCATTTCGCGCACAGGAATTCTGCATGCCAAGCTGTCGGCATCCGTCGTGCTTCTTGGATGTACAGGTCTCGTATACACAGTCTTTATGGGTTTTATGATCCGTGCCTATTCGGCTGCGGATTTTGATCTGAAAAAATACTTGCTGGAATGCCTGGCGTTCTTTATTCTGCAGATTATCTTTTTTGCCATCGGCTTGCTGGTCTCCGTATTCGCCCGGAAAATCAAAGCGGTTCTTCCCGTATCCCTCGGTATTGTGTTTTTTTTCTATGCGATTTCCGCATTTGCCGTAACGTCTGCCAGCGACAAGCTTCGGTTTCTGACTCCATTTCAGTATTTCAAACCGGAATACATAATTAATAACGGTTCCTATGAGATTGCTTATCTGGTGACCGGCCTTTGCATAATTATCGTCTGCGTACTGGCAAGCTATATGTGGTTTAGCCGGAAAGACGTCCATTCGGTCTGAAAATTCAAAATAGGTAGGCCACAGGGAGGTCGAAGTAATGAATATTTATATGAGGGAGCTTAAAGCTCACACAAAATCTATATTGATCTGGTGCGCAGGCATGATCTTTCTTGTTGCTGCCGGGATGGGCAAGTATTCAGCAGGTGCCTCCGCCGGAGATAACAGTATGAATGAACTAATCGGGAAGATGCCCCAATCCCTGCAGAACCTTTTCGGAGTAGGCACTTTTGATCTGACCATCGCTCTGGAATTTTTCGCGATTCTATTCATGTACATACTTTTTTTGGCGGCCATTCATGCCGTTATGCTGGGATCCGGTATTATTTCCAAAGAGGAACGCGACAGAACCGCAGAATTTCTTCTGGTAAAGCCCGTGTCCAGACAAAAAATCCTGACCGCCAAGCTTCTTGCCTCTGTTACGATACTTTTGGTCTTTTTTCTCGTGACGTATGCCGTCTCCTATGCAATCCTTTCCTATTACTCCAAAGGAGCCGCTTTCGAAGACGGACTTATGAAGCTCATGGCATCATTCGGGGCAATTCAGCTGCTGTTCCTGTCCATCGGAGCTTTTTTTGCCGGCATCTTCAAAAACCCCAAAAGATCCGGTGCTGCAGGCACCGCCGTGATGATGATTATGTATATAGTTGCAGTCATAGTTGATGTTGTTGAAAAACTCGACTTTCTCAAGTACATTACCTTTTTCCAGTATTACGATGCAAAAGACATCCTCAAAGGGGGATACTCAATCATATATCCGGTAATCTCCGTCGTAATCATCGCGCTGCTCATATACGGCGCGTACCATTTCTACCAGAAACGCGACATGAAAATATGAACAGAGAAACTGTTTTGTCGCTCTCTTAGGTCTTGCGCCCGGCGAATGTCGCGAGAAAAACAGTTTCTCTGTTCTGCGAAGGCGCTTGCAGCGCCAAGGAATATCGATACCGCTCTCTTAGGTCTTGCGCCCTGCGAATGTCGCCTCTGCAAACAGGGCCTCTTCCCGCCCTATAGTAATATTCGAATCAGCAGCAGCACCAGCACATGCAGAGGATAGAACGCATAGAAGGCGTATTGCACCGCGCGGGACGGGCGTTTGTTTTTTGCAGGAAGGTAACATAAAAAGACGGAGGCGATGCTTGCTCCCTCCACGCTGATTGTCCGGGTAATGGCATAGTAAATAAGGATGTACAGCAGATCAAGGGCAAGAAAGCAGAAGAATATCCAGGATGTCTGGTTTTTAATTACACATTTTTCGATGAGATAAAACACAAGGGCGGTCAGTACACCAAAAACGCCAAACTCCATCGGGATAAAGACACAGAGCAAAACGGACGCGGAAATCATTATAATGCCCAGACAGAAGAGGACCGGCGGCTGGAACTGGGGGATATAGACGCCCGGGCCGATGTCATCGGCGCTGCGGCCGCAGCCTATTCTGATATCATATCGATCCGAATGCGTCTGTGCATTGGCTTCAATGAGATGAAGGGAACCGATGCGGTCCAGCGGAATTGCAAACAGAAGTTCGCAGCCGTATAGTACACCGAAAGCACAAACCATAGTAAATACGGCATTGAGCGGGACGGAAAATATCGATAAACCGGAAAACGGAAGAAATATACAAAGAATTGCCTGTGTTATCAGGGCACAGCTCATGAGGCGCAGAAAATAACCGCCTGCATTCCGTGTCTTTAAAAACCCCAGAGCAAAAGAGTATGCAAACAGCGGAAGGGCAAGGCTGCCCAGTATCCGCAGCGTCAGGGACACCACTATCGGGAGCATGTCGGAATAGTACATTCCAATGTGCCCCATAACCATAAAGAGACATGCTAATATCTTTTTCACGTTGTGATCTCCAGTTATTAAACGATTTGACAAGTAATACAATTGAATCGTTCTGCTTTTTATTGTATCATTAGTGTTGCTGCTTTGTTTATTAATTGAACTGTTAATCTAAGGAGAAAAAAATGGGATTAGGCATGGACATTGGTATCGATCTTGGTACCTGTAGTGTTTTGATATATGTTAGAGGCAAAGGTGTTGTTCTAAAAGAGCCGTCGGTTGTCGCTGTAAATACTAAGACGGGTAAGGTTTTGGCTGTTGGAGAGAGTGCAAGTCTTATGCTCGGAAGAACTCCGGGTGTCGTTGAGGCGATACGTCCGCTTCGCGACGGTGTCATTTCCGACTTTAAAGTTACGGAAGTTATGCTCAAGGCTTTTATTGGACGTGTGTGCCACGGACTGCGTGCGACTTATTTTAAGCCGACGATTGTCGTCTGTGTTCCTTCCGTGATTACGCCTGTTGAACAGAAAGCTGTTGAGGATGCATGCCGTCATGCAGGGGCCAAAGACGTGTTCCTGATTCGCGAGCCGATTGCCGCTGCCATCGGGGCAGGCATTGACATCACGAAGGCATGCGGATCCATGATCGTTGATATCGGCGGCGGTACTACGGATATTTCCGTTATTTCGCTGTGCGAGCCCGTTGTGGATTTCTCACTTAAGGTCGCCGGGGATCGTTTTGATGAGGCAATCGTCAAACATGTCAGAAGAAAACATAATGTTCTGATCGGTGAACGTACGGCTGAGGAGATCAAGATCCAGATCGGCTGCGCATATCCGAGAGAAGAAGAGGCTACGATGGATGTCCGCGGAAGAAACCTGATTACAGGTCTTCCCGCTACGGTCACTGTTTCCTCTACAGAAATGCTCGAAGCTCTTGAAGAGCCTGTTGCACAGATTTTTGAAGCGGTTCACTCCGTTCTGGAACGCACGCCCCCGGAACTTATGGCAGATATCAGCCAGCGCGGCATTGTCATGACCGGAGGAGGAGCCCTTCTGTACGGACTCGACAGAATGCTTGCCACAAAGATCGGCATCGATGTATTTGTTGCAGACGACGCGATCAGCTGTGTTGCAATCGGTACCGGAAAAGCACTGAACATGATGGATAAATTTGCAGCATTGGGTGACGCATAATTTAAGTTTCCCAGTTTCTCGGGAGGCGGACGTATGAGCTATATAGAACTCAAAAATGTCGGCAAGCATTATAAAATGGGTGAAATTACCATAAACGCTGCGGCGGATGTCAATTTCACCGTGGAACGGGGAGAGTTGGTGGTTATTACCGGTCCGAGCGGGGCCGGCAAGACCACGATTCTCAATATTCTCGGCGGAATGGATTCCTGTGATGACGGAGAGGTGTTTCTCGACGGCAAATTAATCAGCCAGTACAACTCCCGACAGCTGACGACTTACAGACGCGAAGAAGTCGGCTTTGTATTCCAGTTCTACAATCTTATCCAGAATCTTACCGCAAGGGAGAATGTCGAACTTGCGACGGAGATCTGTAAAAATCCTATGTCCCCCACGGAAGTGCTCGGACTGGTAGGCCTTTCCGACCGCATGAATAATTTTCCGGCCCAGCTTTCCGGCGGTGAGCAGCAAAGGGTTGCGATTGCACGCGCCATTGCAAGGAATCCCAAGATTCTTCTGTGCGATGAGCCGACAGGCGCCCTTGACGACGTCACCGGCAAAGCTATTTTGAAGCTTTTGCAGGAAATGTCCAGGGAAGTCAAAATGACTGTGATTATTATTACTCACAATATTGCCATCACGCCCATTGCAGACCGTGTTATCAGGATGAAGAACGGAACGGTTGCGCAGATTTTGAAGAATGATTCCCCAATGCCGGTCGAAAGAATTGAGTGGTGATTCATGAAAAGAACGATGCGTAAAGACCTTTTCCGTGCCGTTACTAAAAGCATGGGCCGTTTTTTATCTATTTTCCTGATTGTTGCTTTGGGCTGCGGTTTTTTTGCCGGTATTAAAGCAACCGGTCCCGACATGAAAGAAGCAGCTGATGCGTATTATGACGATACGCATCTTTTT
>Ga0209429_10001146_pt1 | contig 16901 bp, 13 predicted proteins | sample BarGraNGADG00212_3_FD_184493 | JGI IMG/M metagenome (GOLD analysis project Ga0209429, IMG submission 184493) | Arctic peat soil microbial communities from Barrow, Alaska - Barrow Graham LP Ref core NGADG0004-212 (SPAdes) (version 2) | ecosystem: Environmental > Terrestrial > Soil > Wetlands >...
GGACTCGCCGGCACGCCGACCGGACAGCGTATATACAGGCAGCTTTTTGGCGCGGATTGCGCAAAGGAATGAACCGGAACGAAGCGCTTAAGCAATATTTTGGTTATAATGATCAGGTAATGTCCCTGATTCAGGCGGGAAACGGTAAGTATAAGATCATTTATGCTGCGCCGGAACGGCTTCTGACCAGACGGTTTTTTGATTTTGCAAATTCCGTGAAGATCTCGATGATTACCGTTGATGAAGCGCATTGCGTTTCACAGTGGGGACATGATTTCCGCGAAGCTGGCAGGGCGGGAAGGGACGGAAGTCCGGCAACTGCGCTAACTGCAGAGTCAGGAATAACAAGCAGGGAACACCGGATGCCAAAGGCTTTGCCCCGGTACCGGCAGGTTCATAAATGCACTGTAAAATCATTATCGACAAATTGCACATAACAAAATATCTCAAAAAATTTGACTGATCGGGTATAATAAGATATTAATCTTTAGCAGCAACCTGCAGATCGATGTCATTTTGATGCTAAGCTGAATAATAAACACCCGGAAAATGCTGGAGGTCTTTTTTGATTTTATGGCAATTTCCTGATATATATTTATATGAACTTTATAATATGAACATGATGGGCATCAGGATTTACAAACCTGACTATGCTTTTAAAAGCTTGCAGCTATAGAGTTTGCAGTACAACAGGAGACATATATGATTTTGACAAAAAAAGATAAATTTGATACATATTTCAGTAATCAGCCCTTACACATCAGATTGTTGCTTGTTTTAGTCGTCAGTATATTTTTCCCTATTTACATAACGATTCCCATTGTTATCACCGTTTGTATCTTTATTATCAAGGATAATGAAATGCGTAATACCATCTTAGATGCTCCCGATTTAATGCTGTATGCATTTATGGGTCTGTTACTGCTGGTTATCCCGCTTATCTATAATAATTATGTCGGCTTTTTCTGCGGCATTTTAGTCATTATGTTTTTCGTTCTGGAATTTTATATCAGGCGTGTAATGACAAAGGATCTCTTCAGTACCATTTGTACTTTATGCTGCGGCATGAGCCTGTTCTGTGCGGTTATCGCAGCTGGGGAGAAATTATCCGGCATACAAATCCGGGTGGATGCCCTGACCGGCAATGCAAATTACTATGCCTATCTGATTGAACTGATGGTTATCATTTGCTTGTACAAATTTGTTACGACAAAAAAGCATGTGTATATTTTCATCTTTGCTGTAAATATCGCGGCACTCATTTTGACGGGATGCCGTTCTGCCTGGTTTGCCCTGCTGATCGGACTTTTGATTTTCAGTCTGATCCAGAAGAATAAGCATACGTTTATTGTCCTGACCGCTATTTCCCTGGCGCTAGCCGCAGCGATCTATTTTTATCCCGATATTCTGCCGAGGTACGACGATCTGGATTTTTCCCTTATCGACAGGCTGACTATCTGGAGAAAAGCACTTGCCGACTTCTTTGCACACCCGCTTTTCGGCAGGGGACTGTTTGCATATTCTCAGATCAGCGGCAGTGAAATCCAGCCGCATGCACATAGTATTTTCATAGAGTGCCTGGAATCAACCGGAATAGTCGGGACGACGATTGCCGTACTCTATGTTGGATCGGTCATAAAAGATCTCGTCCATTCATGGAAATCCGGCAATGAACAGATAAAGGCACGTGTTGCCCTTTGCGGAGGCCTGATGGCTGCCACTTTTACGCACGGTATTACGGATGCTCCGATTATGGGCGCTCAGACCGGGTTATTTTTCATACTTGCCTTATCTTTGCGGCCAAGGGTACGGACATCTCCTGCGGTTGCTGCAGAAATGTACCAAAAGCAGTATCGTGTTCTGGAATCTGTCTCAGAACCTTTGAAAGCAAAAATGTTCCGTTTTATGGAATTCAGAATCAAGATAAAATCCCCTATGACTGAAGAAGCCGTTGGAGTTATACTCAGGGAATTGCGGAAATTATCATCAGATGAGAATGAGCAGATTGCTATTTTGAATCAGTCGATGGCAAAGGGAAATATGGGCGTAACTGCCCTGAAAAAGCAGCCTCACAGACCATCCGTACAAAGGGGTAATATCCGGTGAAAAGGATGCCCGCAGAGAATTGACATAAGTAGATTTATGACACAGATATCCGCACTTTTCAGCAAGCCGCCAAACGTATATACTAATCTTTGTTTGAATGGACAGATGCATCGATCATGTGAAGTGATTGGAGTGTCTGTCCTTTTGCAATTTTACATACATGCAGACAAGAAAAAAGAGTTTCTCACACTGGGGAGGCAGAAGTATGAAGGTTTACCACGGCAGTATTTTGACCTGTGACAATCAGAATCGAGTATATAGCTATCTTGTGGAAGACAAAGGTCTTATCCTTTTTACGGGGGATATTCTCCCTCCGGAATATGCCGGAAGTCCCTTGATGGAGCTGGGCAATCAGGCACTGACGCCATCCTTTGCGGATTCACATCTGCATTTTGCCAGTATGGCACTTTTCCATGCCGGAGTGAATGTCATGAAAGAAGTAAGTAACGAAGAGATTAAGAGAAAACTGGCTGATTTTCTTCCGCAGACACGTGCCGGTGTGGTCATCGCATTCGGAGCTTCCCCTCATTCGGTCAAAGAGAGAAAACTCCTTTCACGGGAGGATCTGGACATGGTATCTGCCGTGCGGCCGATCATGGTGGTGAAGTACGACGGTCACGCCTGTATTGTTAATTCGGCTCTGCTCGGAAAATTACCGGAAAAAATCAAAGCCCTGCGGGGATACAATCCGGAGTCGGGAGAGATGAACCAGGAAGCTTTTTTTGCCGTGACGGATTATGTTTCCGGCACGGTTTCTCTCCCTGAGTTGATCAAGTGCATGCAGCGGGCGATTGACTACATGGCATCAAAGGGGATCGGCCTGATGCATTCGGTAAGCGGCGTAGGATTTCCCCGGGATATGGATGTGGATCTCGAGAAGTACGTCGGCAGGGGAGCAGAAGGCGGCTTTCAGTCGAGATTGTTTTTCCAGACGATGGATACTCAAAAGGTAGTGAAACGTAAGCTTCCCCGCATCGGAGGGTGCTTTGCAACGGCGCTCGACGGCTGCTTCGGATCCGTAGACGCCGCGCTGACAAAGCCGTATGAAGACTCGGAAAATTTCGGTATTCTCTATTACACAGATGAAGAAGTGACGGAGTTCTGTAAAAAGGCCAATCGGCTTGGCCTTCAGATCGAACTGCACGCCATCGGGGATGCCGCTTTTAATCAGGCAGCGAAGGCAATGAAAGCCGCCCTTGAGGACTTCCCGCGTGACGATCACCGCCACGGCATCATTCATGCCTGCCTTCCGACCCGTGAGGGTCTGGAAATCTGCAGCAAGTATAAAATCCAGATCCCCCTGCAGACTTCTTTTATCGTCTGGCCCCAGGAACCCGACTGGTATCTGAAGGGTATTCTGGGCGACAGGGAGGCACTTCTGAATCCCCTGAGAAGCTTCGTCGATAACGGCATTGTGATTTCTGCAGGTTCGGATTCACCCTGTACGGATCCTGACCCCATGCTCTGGATCCATAATGCCTGCAATCACCCGGATCAGACCCAGGCTCTTACGGTGGAAGAAGCTCTCCGCATGTCGACCTACTGGGGTTATTGGACCAGCTTTGATGAAAAGGAAAGAGGCTCCCTGGAGCAGGGGAAAATTGCCGATATGGTTATTCTGGGTGCAAACCCTCTGACAACTCCCAAAGAAAATTTGAAGAATATTACAGTGAATCAGCTGATTCTGGCCGGGAAGCCATATACGGCACAGAAACAGAGCTGGGTAAGGCTTGTGCTTCGCGGATTACTCAGTTCCGGGAAAATTTGAATATGTGTGCAGAAACAGATACTGCAATCCTCAGTGCCGGCATCGATATCGGAACGACAACCACACAGCTCATTTTCAGCCGTCTGACCATAAAAAACGTCGGAGGGTTCGGCGATATTCCGCGCTATTATGTTGCAGACAAACAAATCCTCTACCGGAGTGCCATCCATTTTACCCCGCTTCGCTCTGAAACAGAGATTGATGCAGACGCCGTAAAGGCACTGATCCGGGCAGAATACCAAAAGGCCGGCATACGGCCGGAAGATCTCTCAACCGGAGCGGTCATCATCACAGGGGAGACTTCACGGAAACAAAACGCACAGGAGCTTGTTCGTGCCCTTTCGGATATGGCAGGCGATTTTGTCGTGGCTGCGGCAGGGCCCAACCTTGAATCAGTGCTGGCAGGTAAGGGATCGGGTGCGGCAGCACGGTCACAGAAGACAGGCAAGCTCACCGCCAATATTGACATCGGCGGAGGTACTTCAAATATCTGCTTTTTCCAGGACGGGCATGTTGTTGATACAGCGTGTTTTGATATCGGAGGGCGTCTGATTACTGTTGACGGTAACCGGATCGTCAGGATATCACCTAAGGCCGCCATGCTGATTGATCTTATGGCTGCGCCCTTGCATATCGGCGATGATGTAAGGGAAGAAGCGTGCATCAGAAAGCTCACTTTGATTTGTGAGGAGATGGTACGTATTCTCGAACAGGCGGTCATGCTTCGCCCGGCCACACCCGGGCTTTCGCTGATGATGACCAATCAGCTGATTACCTGCGGGCGGGTTCCGGAGGAGATCACTCTGTCGGGAGGCGTCGCTGACTGCGTGCGGACCGCGTCGACGAATCCGTTTTTATTCGGGGATATCGGCGTACTTCTCGGGAATGCGGTCAGAGACTCCGCCTTGCTGTCATCGAGACGTTTCGCGGAGGCAGACGAGACGATGAATGCCACGGTCATCGGAGCCGGAAACTACAGCATGGATGTCTCGGGAAGTACGATTGCATATCAGAACTGCACCTTCCCATACAAGAATATTCCGGTTATCTATGTCGACGTGGAGGAAGACCGGCTCGATCTGCTGTATGATACGATAAGGAAAGCGATCCGGCAGTTCCGTGATGAGTCGAAGGACAGCGGCCCCCTTGCCCTGGCCTCCCGCGGAATAGCCTGCCCTTCTTTCATACAGATCGAGCAAATGGCAGCGTCCATCGCGGCAGCTGCTACAGATGCCGCAGATTCCGCCGCAGCAGAAGCCGTCTCAACCTCCGCCGCAGCCTCCGCAGCCGCCGCATCGCAGATCCAGGGAGACCGGATTCTGATTCTGATTATGGAGGCCGATATCGGGAAAGCCCTGGGTCAGGCACTCAAAAGAATCCTGCAGCCCGGAAGCCCCTTTTTATGTATCGACGGTATTTCCTGCGGCAGCGGTGACTACATTGATCTCGGAACCCCGAAGGCATCAGGGAAAGTTATCCCGGTGATTGTAAAAACGCTGATTTTCAATGCATGACAGCAGTCCTTTTTTCTCCCGCGCAAACGCAACACACGATCACAGCACATGATCACAACACACGATCACAGCAAGCAATCTCAACACATAATTTTCGACATGTTTCATCAGAAACTGTGCCGCACCGGCGGTTAAGCGGAGGTAATATGATCTGTAAAACCAGACTCTACGGCAAATCTTATACGTTTGATTCCGTTAAACAGATATTGGCAATGGCATCCGAACCAAAATCAGGTGATTATCTGGCAGGAATTGCGGCGGAATCCAAGCTTCAGAGCATCGCCGCACGGGTCGTTTTAAGTGAGCTTACCGTCAGGGATATTACTGAGAACCCGTCCGTTCCGTACGAAGAAGATTCTGTCACCCGCATCATTTTGGATGATCTGGATCAGACGGTATATAAAAAGGTGCAGGGCTGGAGTATGGCCGAGCTCCGGGAGTGGATTCTTTCCGGTACAACAACAGGAGAAATGATCGCCAGTGTCAGTCCCGGACTTACAAGCGAGGTTATCGCGGGCGTATCCAAGCTGATGGGAAATCTGGACCTGATTTATGCAGGCAGCAAGATGAAGATTACGGCACGGTGCAATACGACGATAGGCGAGCAGGGTACACTGGCCTCCCGCCTGCAGCCGAACCATCCGACGGACGACCCCAAAGGTGTGCTGGCAAGTGCTCTCGAGGGCTTAAGCTATGGAATCGGAGACGCTGTCATAGGTGTGAATCCCGCGATTGATACGGTAGACAGTACCACCCGGATCTGGAGCGTGCTTTCGGATTTGAGGGATAGATACGATATCCCTACGCAGACCTGCGTATTATCCCACGTGACCACACAGATGGAAGCGCTCCGGAGAGGAGGCAAAGCCGATCTGTGTTTCCAGTCGCTGGCCGGTTCACAGAAAGCCTGTGATGCCTTCGGTATTACTGTGGAGATGCTTGAAGAAGCAAACCAACTGTTCCTTTCTAAGGGCTCAGCCACAGGTCCCAATGTGATGTACTTTGAGACCGGGCAGGGATCTGAGCTCTCGTCCCAGGCGAATTTTAATACGGATCAGGTTACCATGGAATGCAGGTGCTATGGTCTTGCACGGCACTATAAGCCGTTTATTGTGAATACTGTCGTAGGCTTTATGGGCCCGGAATATATCTATGACTCCAAACAGTTGGTCCGTGCCGGACTTGAGGACGTTTTCAACGGGCATCTGCATGGACTCCCGATGGGGTGTGATGTCTGTTATACCAATCATATGCCTGTCGACCAGAATGACGGGGAGACACTGGCCATGCTTCTGGTTAATGCCGGGTGCCATTACATGATGGGAGTGCCCCAGGGGGATGACGTGATGCTGATGTATCAGTCGACCGGTTATCACGACATCGCCGCCCTGCGTGAAATAAGCAGGAAGAACCCGATCCGGGAATTTGAGCAGTGGCTGGAAAAGTGGGGCTTCCGCGAAAACGGGCACCTGGGACCCAACGCAGGGGACCCTACGATACTTTTGAAATCTTAAGGTCAGGGAAGGGGTTAACAAATGGACAAGGAAATCGATGACATTACCGTAATACCTGTTCAGGACATAGTGGACATCGAAGGAATAACGGATTCTGATCAGCTCCTGAAAATGAAAAAAGCAACACCTGCCCGTATCGGCATAGGGCATACGGGTGCGCGCTGTAAGACAAAGGCAATGCTCCGGTTCTCTGCGGATCAGGCTGCTGCTGCGGATGCTGTATTTACGGAGGTCGGTCCGGAGGTGATCGAACATCTCGGTGTATTTTCCATCAAAACCAAATGCAGCAGCAAAGACGATATGATCAAAAGACCCGACTGGGGCCGGATTATCGAAGAGGATCAGCAGGAGATTCTCCTTTCGCGCTGCATATGGAACCCGCAGGTGCAGATTTATTTTGGCGACGGGCTTTGTTCGCCTGCTATTGCAGCCAATATCACGGACCTGTTCCCGGTCATCCAAAAGGAACTGGAGTATCAGGGAATTACAGTAGGTACGCCTTTTTTTGTCAGGTACTGCCGGGTGAATACGGCAAGAACGATCGGACCTCTTCTGGGCGCAGAAGTCGTCTGTGTGCTGATCGGCGAACGGCCCGGACTTATCAGTGCCCAGAGCATGTCGGCGTACATTGCCTACCGGCCGCACCCTGATATGCAGGAATCCGAATATACGGTAGTCTCCAACATCAGCCGCCACGGCACGCCGCCGGTAGAAGCCGCCGCACACATCGCTGAACTGATCCAGGAGATTCTGGCGAGTAGAAAGAGCGGGCTTACTATTGACAAATTTTCAGTATCTGTATAGAATCAAAGGCAATTCTATATTTCAAACCGATGAGCAAGAGTAGTAGATCAGCCGGCGAATCTTAAGCGAGTGGCCGATAGTGTGAGGGCCATATGACGAGGCTGATTGAATGGACTTGTGAGGGTGACCCGAAAGCGGCAGATTTGCCTGCAATTAGGCGTCAACGGGAGGCCAGCCCGTTATCCGGTGGCCGCGTATCAGCAGGTACGTGAAATGAGTGAGCTTTGGCAACAAAGCTAATTTGGGTGGTACCGCAGGATGTTCAGTCTTGTCCCTTGTTTGGGATGAGGCTGATTTTTTTATGCCATATGAGGAGATTTGAGATGTTTATTTTGCTGGAACGATGGCGATGGTGACGGGAAAACAGAACGCGGACAACAATAAGAAGTATAAAATACGGGGGATAATAATATGAAAAAATTAATAGCTGTTTTACTTTCCATGGCTTTCCTTTTCTCAGTTACGACCGGATGCAGCAAGAAAATACCGGTTATCGGCATTTCACAGTATGGGGAACACGCCTCCCTTGATAACTGCAGGGAAGGTTTTCTTCAGGGCCTTAAAGATGCCGGACTTACGGAAGGCAAGGATTTTACCGTGAATTATCAGAACGCCGGGTTCGACGATGCAATCGCGACACAGATAGCACAGAACTTTTCAAGCAATAATGTAGCTCTTATGTGCGGCATTGCGACACCTTCGGCAACGGCCTGTTACGCAGCGGCTGAGGACAAGGATATTCCGGTAATCTTTACAGCCATAACCGATCCGGTGAAGGCTAAGCTTGACAGCGGCAATGTCACCGGCACCAGCGATAAGCTGCCGGTCGACGCACAGCTTGACCTGATTCGTCAGCTGCAGCCGGATGCCTCTACCATTGGGATTATCTATACAACAAGTGAACCGAACTCCGTCTCCGCCATTGCTGACTATGAGGCGAAAGCCTCTGAATATGGATTCACCATTGAGGCGATCGGTGTCACACAGCAGTCGGATGTCACACAGGCCGCAGATACGCTGATTGCAAAAGGGGTTGACTGCTTTTCCAACCTGACAGACAATAACGTTGTCGGAGTCCTGTCCTCTGTTCTTGAAAAAACTTCCGAAGCAGGCATTCCGGTATATGGAAGTGAAGTTGAGCAGGTTAAACTCGGATGCGTCGCTGCGGCAGGCATCGATTATTATCTGCTCGGTCAGCAGACCGGTGCCATGGCAGCAAAGGTACTCAAGGGCGAAGCAAAAGCTTCCGAAATTCCATATGAGACAATCAGTGAGTACGGTATTTACATCAATTCCGCAGCACTCTCCGAAATGGGCATCACCCTTTCTGCCGCCATTGCCGACAAGGCGATTGAATCAGACAAGGCATAAAGAAAGAAGAGTTGCATGAGCAGTTTATTTGATCTTGCCGTTGGTACCATGACACAGGGACTGATCTACGCACTGCTGTCATACGGCGTTTACATCACATACAAAATACTTGATTTCCCCGACCTGACGGTTGACGGCAGCTTCCCTCTGGGAGCTGCTGTTACCGCCGTTCTTTTAACGAAAGGGTTTAGCCCGTATCTTACCATACCGGTTGTCCTTGCCGTAGGAGCAGCGGCCGGTCTTGCCACCGGCCTGATACATGTCAAGCTGCACGTACGCGACCTTCTGGCAGGTATCATAACAATGACGGCACTCTTTTCGATTAACCTGCAGATAGCGGGGTCCAACCTTATTGTCGACAGGGCCGTCAACACGATTTTTACAGCCGCACCTACCATGGCGCTTCTTGGCGGGACAGCCCTCATTTATAGAAAGCTGATCATCACTTTTATCATAGCGGTGCTTTTCAAGATTCTTCTTGATGTGTACTTTACAACCAAAAGCGGACTTCTCCTGCGTGCGGTAGGCGACAACAGCGTACTGGTAACGACGCTGGCCAAGGATAAGGGAACCGTCAAAATCATAGGACTTGTAATATCCAATGCACTTGTGGCACTGGCGGGCTGTATTGTCTGCCAGGAGCAGCGCTCCTTTTCAAGCACGATGGGAACCGGGCAGGTGGTTTTCGGCCTGGCCACGGTTATCATCGGAACGACACTATTCAAGAAACTCAGCTTTGTCAAAGGGACCACTGCGGTCATGATCGGAAGCATCCTCTACAAGGTATCGATACAGACAGCGATCAGTCTCGGATTGCCGGCTAATTTACTGAAATTCATTACGGCCGTCCTGTTTTTAGGGATCCTCGTCATAGGCAATTATCAGAAAAGCGGGGTGAAGAAAAGTGCTTGAACTGCAAAATATTACGAAAATATATAATCCGGCCACCATTACGGAAATGTGCCTTTTCAAAGAATTTAACCTGACAATCGGAGACGGTGAATTTCTTTCCATTGTCGGCAGCAACGGAAGCGGGAAAACCTCCCTTTTAAATATTATCTGCGGGAGTATTCCGATCGACGGCGGCCAGGTACGGATCGGCGGGGAAAGTATCGACCGGCTCAAGGATTATCAGCGATATAAGAAGATGGGAAGAGTCTATCAGAACCCCGCAATGGGAACCTGCCCGCATCTGACTCTCCTTGAGAATATGTCGCTGGCTGACAACAAGGGCAAACCATTCGGACTTGGAAGCTCAGTCAACAAGGCGAGACTGAGCTTCTATAAAGAACAGCTCGCGATCCTTGGCCTGGGTCTTGAGAATAAAATCAATATCAAAGTAGGATCACTCTCCGGCGGTCAAAGGCAGGCCGTGGCGCTGATCATGTCGACGCTTACCCCTGTGGATTTTCTCATCCTTGATGAGCATACGGCAGCCCTCGACCCCAAGACAGCCGATATTATCATGGAACTTACCGACAAGATTGTAAAAGAGAAAAAACTGACAGCGATGATGGTCACCCACAATCTTCGGTATGCCGTCGAATACGGGAGCCGTCTGATCATGATGAATAACGGCGGGATTGTACTTGAGAAGTCCGGTGCCGAGAAAAAGGGACTCAATGTAGTTGATATCCTGAAGATATTCACGGATATCAGCATCGAGTGCGGCAACTGATGCTCAAAGGATCTTTCCTGTGAAAATTTATCTGCACAAATCATGTATGAATCACGTATGAATCATATATGAATCATGTGAAATCATGCTCAAAGTATAATTTACAATGGATTTTGATTACATAAAAGATTATTATATTACTATAGACAGGCGTTTGCAGACTCGAAGACCATTTCAATTCACCTTTGCATGACAAACATCATCCGATGGAATCAAGGAGGAGAATCAATGGAAAGACGAATACGCGTAATCAAAGCCCAGAGATACCCTGACATTACACTCGAGATCATCCCCGGACATTTTGCCACCCGTCACTCCCATATCAATTATTACGTGGACCTCATCAAAGCCACCTGCCATCAGAAGATGGCATTGGCGGCCGGCCAGGCATTGGCCGGTCAGTATGTTGCGGTCATACCCGTTGATGCGATTGTATGTATGGACGGAGGAGAGGTTGTCGCTGCGTTTATGGCAGCCGCCTTATCCCACAAAGAAAACCGTTCCGTAAATGCTGGTGCCGACATTTCGATCGTTACACCTGAGATCAATTCAGCCGGACAGTTGATTTTGAGGGACAATACACAAAATATGATCAAGGATAAGAGTGTCATGCTCCTGGCGACAAAGGCCACAACCGGTAAAACGCTCAATCAGGCAATTGACTACATTCATTATTACGGCGGCCGGGTCAGCGGCATCTGTGCCATGTTCAGTGCGATAAAACAGGTGGAAGGAATCCCTGTAAATGCCCTGTTTACGACAGATGACATACCGGGGTACGAAACATATGAACCCGATGACTGCCCGCAGTGCAAGGCAGAAATCAAGATCGATGCACTGGTCAACAATTACGGTTATTCCAAGCTGTAGAGGTATCATTTCTTTCCTCCACGGAATCTCCTATAATATTTGTGTCTATTTCCTAGTATTCCATTGCGTTTACTAGGAAAAGATGTTACAACATTATTGTTATGAAATATCCGGATGGGAGGGCTGGCTTTTTGACGGGGACTGCCTACAATAAAGTAGACGGCAAAATGCTTATCGCCGATATGTTTCGGCAGAATGGAGTTAGTTATGGCAGGTACATCATTCAAGAGTATATCTATCAGGACAATTGTTGCAATAGGTATCGGTGCAGCGCTATTTTTTGTCCTGGGACGTTTTGTTTCGATTCCAAGCCCGATTCCCAATACAACCATTAACATTCAATATGCTGTTTTAGCCGTTTTTGCAATTATTTATGGACCTGTGGCAGGTTTGCTGATAGGATTAATTGGTCATACGCTGATTGATTTATCCTGGGGAAGCCCCTGGTGGAGCTGGATTATTGCATCTGTCGTGTTCGGGGTACTTGTAGGTCTGGCATCGAAAAAGATTAATATCGATTCCGGAAAGTTCGAGATCAAGAGCATAGTCGGATTCAATATCGTTGCGGTGATTGCCCATCTGATTGCATGGATCGTTGTTGCCCCGGTGCTGGATATTCTGATATATGCGGAACCGGTTAACAAAGTTTTCGCACAGGGAGCCTTTGCAGCGGCATCGAATATTGTCACCACATGCGTTGTCGGTACGATCATTCTGGTAGCATACGCTAAGACCAGGACGGCAAAGGGTAGTCTGGCAAAAGAATAATAAGCAGACTGTGAAAAGCCCGGAGGCAGCACAGCAGTGCCTCCGGGCTTTTTTAAGTTTATAAACATCCCAATCGAGGTGGATGATGACCAGACCCGTTATTGATTTCAAGAACTTTTCGTTTCAATATCATGCACAGTCCGGACCCACCCTCCGCAATATAAACTTGACTGTCTATGAGGGTGAGAAGATTGTAATTATTGGTGCTTCAGGCAGCGGAAAAAGCACATTGGTACACTGTATCAACGGGTTGATTCCGTTTAGCTATACCGGAGAAATAAAGGGCAGTCTGCAAATTTGCGGACTGGAAACCCAAAATGCAAGTATCTTTCAACTGAGTAAATTAGTGGGGACTGTTTTGCAGGATACGGATAGTCAGTTTATTGGAATGACGGTCGCTGAGGATATTGCCTTTGCTTTGGAAAACGACTGCGTGGAACACAGGGAGCTGCAGAACCGCACACGCCATGCAGCACAAATTGTAAATATTGAGGATCTTCTTTCCTGCGCACCTCATGAATTATCCGGCGGACAGAAACAAAGAGTATCACTTGCCGGTGTAATGGTAGACAATGTCCCGATATTTCTTTTTGATGAACCGCTTGCAAACCTTGACCCTGCTACAGGCAAACAGACCATTGAGCTGATTGAGCAGATAAAGCAGCAGACGAAATCGACGATTATCATAATTGAACACAGGTTGGAGGATGTATTATACCGTGATGCGGACCGCATTATTCTGATTGAAGAGGGCCGGATTATCGCGGATCTGCATCCGGATGAATTGCTTTCGAGTAATCTGCTGACCCTGTCGGGTATCAGGGAGCCACTCTACATCACAGCTCTGAAATACGCAGACTGCCGGATAACCAGCCGGATGCATCCGCAGCATATTGAGAATATTGCGGTGGATGATCTCTGCATAGAGAAGGTACGGAAATGGTTCTCCGGAATAATTGAGCAGAAGCCGGTACTCCGGAACGAACCGATTTTGACTGTTAAAAATATCTCCTTCGGATATACGGGGGAAGAAACAACACTTGATGATGTGAGTTTTACTGTGTGCAGGGGTGAAATGCTCAGCATAGTCGGTAAAAACGGTGCAGGCAAAAGTACGATGTCCAAGTTGATCTGCGGCTTTGAGAAACAGAGCCGGGGCAGCATTTATTTTGGCGGCGAGCTTTTCGACGGATATACGATAAAAGAAAGGTCCAGGCACATCGGGTATGTCATGCAGAACCCGAATCATATGATTTCAAAATCAATGATATTCGACGAAGTCGCTCTGTGCCTAGTCTCCCAGAAGATTCCGCACGATCAGATCCGGGAGAGAGTCTATAAGACTCTCAAAATATGCGGACTCTATGAGTTCAGGAACTGGCCGATTTCAGCTCTGAGCTTTGGTCAGAAAAAACGTGTTACGATAGCAAGCGTCCTGGTGCAGGAACCTGATGTCATCATTTTGGATGAACCTACGGCAGGGCAGGATTTCCGGCATTATACGGAGATTATGAAGTTTATTCACGGACTTAATCAGCACGGTGTTACTATTATAATCATTACACATGACATGCACTTGATGCTGGAGTATACGCCCCGTTCCCTGGTTTTTTCGGATGGCAGGCTGATCGCGGATACAACGGCCATCGATGCCCTTATCAATGAAGACCTGATTGGAAAGGCCAATTTGAAAAAGACATCGCTGTTTTCGCTGGCTGAAAAATGCGGGATTGATCCGGAGAACTTCATCCGGAAATTTATTGAATATGATCGGCAGGCGAGAAACTGATGGCAAGTACAACAGCCCTGGCATATAAGGAACGCGACTCAGTCATTCATAAGTTGACTGGAACGACAAAGCTTGTCTTTTTTCTGCTGTGGAGTTTTGGAGCGATGTTTACATATGATACCCGTGTTTTAGTTGGGATGTTTCTGGTAAGTCTGCTGCTGTTCAAGCTTTCAAAGATTAAATGGAATGAAGTGCGTTTTGCACTGGTCTTTATGTTCACATTGATTGTGATCAATATGGCGGCGATTTATTTTTTCGCGCCTGAACAGGGTGTCAAAATCTATGGAACAAGGCATGAAATCATCCACCTGTTTTTGAATTATTCCGTTACAGGGGAGCAGCTTTTCTATATTTTCAGTTTTACTATGAAGTACTTTGCGGTAATCCCGGTCTCCCTGCTATTCATTATGACGACAAACCCGAGTGAATTTGCATCGAGTCTGAACCACATCGGGGTAAGCTACCGTGTCGGGTATTCAGTTTCAATCGCCCTGCGGTACATACCGGATATTAAGCGCGATTATCATAATATCATGCAGGCACAGCAGGCACGGGGCCTTGAACTGAGCAGCAAGGATAAACTGATAAAACGGCTTAAAAATTCAGCCCTGATCCTTCTGCCGCTCATCCTTTCAAGCATTAACCGTATTGAAGTCATTTCCAATGCCATGGAACTGCGCGGTTTTGGTAAGAACAAAAAGCGGACATGGTACGTAGAACGTCCGTTTGCATGGCAGGATGCGCTTGCGATATGCATCGGCATAACAACCGCTGCTATTTCAATACTTGTTGTAGCTAAAAGCGGCAGCCGCTTCTATAATCCGTTCATCTGACAATCAATGCCAGCACATCCTCACGGATGATCTGATCCGGTGCAAAAAAATCTGATTCCATATAGGACAGAATACTGCGCAGTAAGGCCCTGGCTTCCGGATACTGCTGCTTCTGCAGGAGCCCCATACTGCTTATCATCAGTCTGCCTCTGCCTGCCTTGCATGCCGTCAAAAAAGACAGATTCCTCAATTTCGCATAACAATCAAGCGCTGTAATATAGGATGGATGGTTATTCGGCAGTATCATGGCCCTGGCGTTGGTAAGGGGCCACCACTGCCAGTCGGCATGGAAATCCGTCGGGAATTCACGGAAGATATCATGATCGGGATCGACCATGCAGCCCATATAGCCTTCCTGGAAAGGAAAAGTTCCTACCGACCAGAAATCAGTCGTGAACCGTGTTTTGATGGAATTTGTAAAATTCTCTTCCGCTGCTTCCGGAGACAGGAATACTTTTCTGCCTTTATTCAGTTCGATCATTGCGTCCGACAGGGAAGATACAATGCTGATATCTTCCGGTACGACCACCTCAATATCCGGATATACCCAGATGGAGTATTGATTTGCATAGGAACCTATTTGTACTTTTAGGGTCAGCTTTTTTGCAGCACCCGTATTCACCAGAGGGATGTCGATCACTTCGATATCCGTAAGCGTGCTGTGCGGGCAATCGACCGGACCGGCTGTTTTTGCCCGGTAGATTGTATCTTTGTCTGATAATTGACAGGAAAAAATTCCGTGAACGTCTTTACTGCCGTAGTTGGCAAGGGATACTGCGGCGTGTAAAGTCTCACCCTCCGTGTATGTATATTTCTCCAAAAAAACCAAGGGTAATACCGCCGTGAAAAACCGGCGGAATCTTTCCGGCTTTGCAAAAGCGAAGGGCTTAGGCTGCATATGGGCATTGAGCATGCCGACCAGAGCGGTACCCTGTCCGGGGAAATCCTGCAGTCCCAGAAGAGAAATTCCTGACATCTCTTTGGTCCGCATTACCGCTTCGATTTCTTCCCGGTAGCATATAAGCGATAGTTCCCCGGATGCCGCTGCACGTGTTTTCCAGTCAGGCAGGAAACCTGATGCTTCGACATGTTTCTTTATGCTGCGGATGTTTTCAGCGGCGGTTACTCCTTTGAAATCATCAATTTCATCAAAGTCGGGCAGAACTTCATACTGGCCCGCTTCAAAAGCAAAGACAGGCTTCGTATAATCTTTTCGAAGCTTCGCAAGAACTGCATCATAATGGGTATGGGCATTGGGATACTGATTATTGAGGTGTCCGGTCATTCCGGAGGAAGTGCCTCGGATCATATCCTGATAAAATGCCGCAGAGGTATAGAAGTCGCTTTCCGGATCCGTACCCCGCTCCCCGTAAAAGGCATTGGAAGCAATGGCATACATTCTTGTAGAATCGATTTCCTTTGCCAGCCTGAGCAAAGAATTCATCCGTTCAAGACCGTTGCCGCTGCAATGCAGTTCGTTCCCTAATGTCAGCATGACAAAAGAAGGGTGGTTCGCATAGGTTTTCAGAATACTTTCCAGTTCCCTTTGATAATAAGCAATGCTTTCATCGCTTTCAAAAGCGGTTCTGGGATCCCAGTTCGATAATTCGGGCTGTACCATCACTCCTGCCTCATCGGCGGCAAGAAATGCTGCATCAGGGGGACAGTGGGAGTGAAATCGCACGCAATTGACGCCATAACTTTTGTATATTTTAAATATTTCCTTCCAGCTGTCTGTATCCATCGGCATATGACCTTTTTCCGGAAAAACACAGCAATTCGTTTCTCCGCGCAGGAAGATGCGGTGATTGTTGAGAGTCAGGTACCGGTCTCCCGGGCTTCCGAATTCTCTAATTCCAAACATGACTGTCACCGGCTCGAGCACA
>Ga0209429_10001147_pt1 | contig 16901 bp, 17 predicted proteins | sample BarGraNGADG00212_3_FD_184493 | JGI IMG/M metagenome (GOLD analysis project Ga0209429, IMG submission 184493) | Arctic peat soil microbial communities from Barrow, Alaska - Barrow Graham LP Ref core NGADG0004-212 (SPAdes) (version 2) | ecosystem: Environmental > Terrestrial > Soil > Wetlands >...
GATTAATGTCGTCCTCGACCACGAGCGGAATGCGTCGTGCACCGATTCTCGAGACGGTGGTGCCGAGGTTCACCAACCGAGACGTATCGCGCCACCGGACATGAGCCGCGCCGACAATTGCGGCTCGCGGACGCTTGCCCATGGTTGCCACGAGTCGGCCGAGGGCGTCTGGCGCGGGGGCGACATCGTCGTGGAGAAGCCACAAGAGCTCACCATCACGCGCAGGAAGCGCCTCGAGTACCTCGTCGATCGCGGCGGCGTATGTGTTCGCGGACGCGGTCACCACGTCCACATCGAGACCAAAGAGATCGGGCGGACCCGCACCATCGACCAGGACCAGGTGGAGTTGAGACGGCTGGTGGTCGGATGCTGTGATTGCGGCTAGCGCGGTGGGGAGGTAGTCAGTGCGACCGTCGGTGACAAGCACGGCCCTCACGAAGGGCGTGCTCATGAAGCGTGTGGGTTCCGCCGCGACACCCTAGACCGCGCGGCGCTTGAGCTTGCGGCGCTCTCGCTCGGACAGCCCACCCCAGATGCCGAAGCGCTCGTCATGAGCCAAGGCATATTCAAGGCACTCGGAGCGCACGTCACACGAGGTGCACACCTTTTTTGCTTCGCGTGTCGATCCACCCTTTTCGGGGAAGAATGCCTCAGGATCAGTCTGCGCGCACAGCGCGCGGTCCTGCCAACCCAGCGGCCCATCGCTTTCAACCGAGAAGATGTCGACGACCGAGGCCATCTTGACCTTGGTGCCCGCATCGGACGGCAGGGAGCCCGTATACAAATTCCACATGTGCCCGTCCTCCGTTCGACGCCGGGGTGTACCCCGCTCGCGCTAAATTACACCGGTGTAATCCGCGTCCGTCAAGTCGAATGTAGCGCACACGGCGTGTTGATGCACGGAAAAGTGCATCTGGGCCCAACCGAATCGACTTCACAATCGTTGTGAGGTTGAGGCACTTACACTATGAGACTGATGAAAGCCCGGGAGTAGAACCATGACCGAACAGACCGACGTCCAGTTGCGGCACGCCGCCAAGAGGCCTGGTCACCCCGTCCTCAAGGGCATCACGTGGCTCGTGGCAGGTGCCGCCGGCTTTGGCCTCGTGTTCGTGCAGACCTACAAATCACAGGTCGAGTCGCACATCACGACCGAGGACATCTCTGGCCTCCTTGGACCGAGCCGCCCCGCCGCGGCCCTCCCGCCGGCCGATGGATCGTCTGGCGCTGCCGTCAATATCCTCCTGATGGGCTCCGATTCCCGTTCGGGCGCCAACGCCGGCATCGGCGGTAGTAACGGCGGCCAGCGCAACGACACGACCCTGATCATGCACATCTCCGCGGATCGAAGCCGCATTGACGTGGTGTCGATTCCGCGCGACACCATGGTGAAGATCCCCACGTGCGACCGTTCCGACGGCTCATCTCAGTTGGGCTGGACCGACATGTTCAACGTGGCCTTCGCCAACGGCGCCGCGCACGGATCGAACGCAGATGGCGCTGCATGCACGATCAAGACCGTGGAGACGCTCACGGGCGTCCGCATCGATCACTTTGCGGTGATCGACTTCGTCGGCTTCCGTGACATGGTCAATGCCGTGGGGGGCGTGCCGATGTGCATCCCCGTCAAGTACGCAGACGCATTCTCTCAGACGTACCTCAATCCGGGACCGCAGGTTCTCACCGGCGACCAGGCCATCGGCTACGTGCGCATGCGCCACGGAACCAACACGGACGGTTCCGACCTCGAACGCATCAACCGTCAGCAACAATTCCTCAAGAACCTGGCCAGCAAGGTCCTGAGCGCCCAGATGCTCTACCGACCACAAGACGTCACCAACTTCATCAAGGCCGTCGCTGACTCCCTGACGGTCGACACACAGATGGGAGACCTCAACTACATCGGTGGCCTCGCGTACTCCATGCGCAGCCTCAATCCCTCGACAGGGATCACCTTCGCCACGGCCCCCATAGAGGCATACCCCCCGGACCACAACAAGGTCCAGTTCACCAGCAAGGCCGCGGCCGTATGGCAGGCACTTAACGCCGACCAGCCGATCGCTCCGCTGCTTGACTCCCAGTCGAACTCCCCCGCGAACACGGCCACCAAGGCAGGAACCGCGGCGGTACCGGCGGTACCGGCGGCGCCAACGACGGGAACCGGCACCGGAACTCCAGCCGTGGATCCGAATAGCCAAGCCGGTATCCTTGCGGCCTGTGGCTCTTAGTTAGATTGCGCCAGGAAGTTCGCTGTGGGGCAGGCTCCCCGGCCGGCTCCGCGGCGGTCCCGCACGCGGCCACAGGTGCCTGAGCACTAGACCCCCCTGCGCGCTAGACCCCCCTGCGGGCTAGAACTCCCTGAGAGCGGCGCCCTTCGCTTCGGCGGTGGCGCGCAACCGATCCTGGAAGCCACGCATGGCCTCACGGATCGCGGCGGCCTCGTCGCCCTCGCCCGCACCAAGAATGCGCGCTGCAAGGAGACCTGCGTTGCGCGCACCTGCGATCGACACGGTCGCAACGGGAACACCAGCGGGCATCTGCACGATGCTGAGTAGCGAGTCCATCCCGTCGAGGTAAGCGAGCGGCACTGGCACCCCGATGACCGGCAGCGCGGTCACGGACGCGAGCATCCCCGGTAGGTGTGCGGCGCCGCCAGCCCCGGCAATGATGACCCGCAATCCGCGCTCTTCGGCATGCCTGCCGTAGGCGATCATGCGCTCGGGCATGCGGTGAGCCGACACGACGTCCTTCTCGAACGCGATGCCGAATTCTTCGAGCGCCGCTGCGGCTTCCTTCATCACCGGCCAGTCGGAGTCGGAGCCCATGACTATGCCTACGCGTGCGCTCATGCGGCGCCTCCATCCCTGATCCAGGCGGCGGCCTCTCCGGCTCGCCTCCTCACATCATCGACACGATCCCCCATGCACGTGACGTGGCCCACCTTGCGGCCGGCCCTCACACCCTTGCCGTACAGGTGCACCTTGACGGTTGGGTCCGTCACGCCCGGCCAAGCCGTCGCGAGGTCCTCACGCGAGCCGCCGAGTATGTTGGCCATCACCGCCACAGGGGCGAGCGCCGCGGTGTCGCCGAGCGGCCAATCGAGCACCGCACGGAGGTGCTGCTCGAATTGGCTCGTCACCGAGCCCTCGATGCTCCAGTGGCCGGAGTTATGTGGACGCATGGCGAGCTCGTTGATGAGCAGTCGCCCGCCCACATCGAACATCTCCACCGCGAGCACACCGGTGACGTCAAGCTCGGTCGCGATCAGACGACCGATCCGTTCGGCCTCGGCCTGCAGCGCGGAAGAAAGCTCCGGAGCGGGTGCGATCACCTCGGCACACACTCCGTCGACCTGAATCGACTCGACGAGCGGCCAGGCCGTCATCTCCCCCGATGGTCGGCGCGCCACTTGAATGGCCACCTCGCGGTCGTATGCCACCTTTTCTTCGATCAGAAGCTTCGGACCGCCATCTGCCGCCGCGGCGAGCCAATCGTCCGCTTCGGCGGGATGGCGCACGATGCGCACTCCCTTGCCGTCGTAGCCGCCCATGGCCGTCTTGAGGACGCCTACGCCGCCGTGGACGGCCAGGAAGGCCTCAACCTCGTCCTCCGTCTGTACGGTGCGCCAGGCGGGCATCGGAAGCCCCAGGGAGTCCAGTCGATCGCGCATCGCGATCTTGTCGCGGGCGAACAACAGGGCCGATGCTCCCGGCCGCGCGGGGATACCCACCTCGGCTGCGAGCGCGAAGACCTCGGGAGGAATGTGCTCGTGTTCCCACGTGACGACATCCGGACGCGGCTCGGCCAGGAGGGCCCTGATCGCGTCGACGTCTCCTGGGAGGCCCACGACCGTCTCGTGCGCTGCCAGAGCGGCCGACGCCTCGGCCGATTCGACCAGGACACGAAGCGTGACACCCATGGCCGTCGCGGCGGGCGCCATCATTCTGGCCAGCTGTCCGCCGCCAACCACAGCCACTCGCGTCATGCCCCTAACCTACCTGCCAGTACGCTCATGGCTCATGAGCCCAGTGACTACAGTGCGGCGCGTCACCTCGTGGGTGCGTGATCGTGCCGCCATTCTCACCAAGTTCGGCGTGGTCGGGGTACTCGGTGTCGTCGTCAATCTCGGCGTGTTCAACGCCTTGCGCTTGGGCCCACTCGGGCCCGACGATTCCGTCGGCGGAAACGACGACCGCGTCGTCACCGCCAAGGTCATCGCGGCCGTGGTGTCGATCGTGTTTGCGTGGGTCGCACACCGGGGCTGGACGTTCAGGGGAAGGCAACGCCACCGTCCCGCCAAGGAACTCGTGCTCTTTGGGGCGGTCAACGCCGTCGCGCTTGTGCTCGAGGTCGGCACGGTGGCGTTCGCTCATCACGGCATGGGCTTGACATCATTGCTGGCAGACAACGTGTCATCCTTGGTTGGCATCGGCCTGGGGACGATCGCCAGATACATCGGCTTCACGATGTTCGTGTTCGCGGCCGATCCGGCAGCGACTGTCACCAACGAGGGGGCCGAGCAGTCGGCATCTGCTCCCTAGCCGCCGCTCCTGCGTCGGCGCCCCGAGCCCCGCTTTCCGTGCGGGACCACAGTGTCGAGATCCACCATCTCCGGCACCCCTTGGAGAAACACCGAGAACACGGCGGGCACGCGTTGGGATAATTCGAGACGGCCGCCATCCGCCGTCACGAGGTCCCTGGCGAGCGCAAGGCCGAGTCCAGTGCCCTTTCCCGACGTCACCTCTCGCTCAAAGATGCGAGAGGCAATCTCCTCGGGAACACCCGGTCCCTGATCGCGAACCTCGATGACAATGGCGTGAGTGGCCCCTGAGACGCGGGCGACAACTGCCGTGGTGCCTCCTCCGTGGATGAGGGAGTTCTCGATGAGCGTCGCGAGCACCTGCGCGAGGCCACCAGGAGTGGCGAAAACCGTCGCGTCGGTTTCGCCCCAACGCAACTTCCTTCCCGCCTTGGCAAACGCGGCTGTCCACTCGGAGCGCTGCTGTTCAAAGACGTCGCTCAGCATCACCAGTTCGGTTCCTGAGCCAAGGGTTCGTCGCGTGCGCCCCAACAGTTCGTCGATCACGCCGACGAGCCTCTCGATCTGTTCGAGCGACGCATCGACCTCGACGCGCACCTCATCCTGAGTGGTCGTCGCGCCGATCTCCTCGAGGCGCATGCTGAGCGCCGTCAAGGGCGTGCGCAATTGGTGGGAAGCGTCGGACGCAAATTGACGCTCGGCGGACAGCCTGGCCGCCATCCGATCCGCGCTGCGCACGAGCTCCTCCGCGACAAGGTCGATCTCCTCGACGCCGCTCGGTTTGAGTTTCGGCCGCGTTTGGCCGGAGCCGATCAGCTCGGCCGATGCCGCCAGGTACACGAGAGGCGCGGCCAACCGGTTTGCCTGCCACGACGCCATGGCGGCGCCAGCGATGACGGCAACGACGCCGACGGCGAAGACCAATCCGACGGCGCGAGCCGCCTCCCAGAACACGTCGGACCGAGAGATCGCCATAATGACGATCACCCCGTCATCCGTCGCGTAACTGCCCTTGAACGACGGCTGCGGCTCGATCCCTGCAGACATCTTTCTGCCGTTGGGAAGAGTGACTTCGATGTATCGAGGCGCACCGCTCGAGGAACTGAGAAAATTGGCGAGGATGCTTTGGTCGAGAGTCTCGCCCGCCACGTAGCGCACCTCGATTGCCCTGGCAGCCGTCGCGGTGCGCGAGTCGAGATCACGCAGCGAATCGTCCCTTACCAGCTGGAATGCAAATATTCCCAAGGGGATGCCGAGCAGCACCATGGCGACCGCCAAGGCGGAAAGTGTGGCTCCAAGGACCCTGCGGCGCACCGCTCAGTCGTTCTCGAAGCGGAAGCCCATGCCCCGCACCGTGGTGATAAAGCGCGGCTGGGCGGCATCGTCACCCAATTTTCGACGCAGCCATGAGACGTGCATGTCCAGAGTCTTTGACGGGGCGTGGGGATCCGCGTCCCACACGTTGCGCATGAGTTGGCCGCGCGACACCACGGAACCAGCGTGCGAAACGAGCACCCGCAAGAGGTCGAACTCCTTGCCGCTCAACTGAAGCTCCTTGTCGTCAAGGAAGGCCCGGTGACCGGAAACGTCAACCCGGACTCCACCGGCGACGAGTTCCCCTGCACCCTCGCCGTCGCCGCGCCGGCGTAGCAGTGCGCGCACTCGTGCCAGCAACTCCGCCAGGCGGAACGGCTTGGTGACGTAGTCGTCAGCGCCTGCGTCGAGCCCAACGACGAGGTCCACCTCGTCGGCCCTTGCCGTCAGCATGAGGATGGGAACGGTGAGGCCCTGGTCGCGCACGCGACGAGCTACCTCCACGCCATCGATGTCGGGCAGACCGAGGTCGAGAATCAGCAAATCCGCTGAATGTGCGGCGCCGACGCCCCCTTGGCCGGTGCCAAACCACTCCACTTCATAGCCCTCTCGCCCCAAAGCGCGGGTCAAGGGTTCTGAAATGGTGGGGTCATCTTCGACCAAGACTATTCTCGCCATGAGGCCACATTACCCGTGGGGAGCGACTTTGCCACTCCGAGTTGATCGAGCGTTGTCCCCGAGCATTGATAGTGTCCCGACGTGAGACTCACGCGCTTTGCACGCGGCCGCGCCGCGACCGACCTGCTCTCCAGGTTCCCCGAGATGCTGGTTGCGGCGACGGTCGCCGTGGCGCTCGCCGCGGGAACGACTGTCACTTTGGGCATCCATCGGCCCTGGACCACTCTCCCACTTGCGCTGGTTGTCGGCGTCGCATTGTGGCGCGCAATCCGGCCGCAGGACTCCCCGACCGACGCGGACTTCCGCGCTGCCAAGTGGTCTCTTGGCGGCGTAGCCGCCTGGATCGTCGTCGGCATCTTCTTCGCATCGGAATACCTCGTCGTCACCAGGGATCCGGGTTTCCTGTCGCTCACGGGCGTCTGGCTCACCACCCACCCGACGACCGACATCCCCACTCGCGGGGCGATCGAGGCGGCTGCTCAGCAGACAAACGTCATTGCCGACGCGTGGCAAGCGTGGAATCTGTCGGGAGACGTCGTTCAGCCGCAAGGCGCGAAGATGCTGCCTGCAGTCCTGTCCGTCGGCGGCTGGGTCGACGGGGTCACAGGGGTGCTCGCCACCAACATCGTGATTGGCGGCATCGGAATTCTCGCGGTGTATCTCGTCGCTAGGCGACTGTTAGGGCCGCTCGCGGCCCTCGGACCCGCCGCCCTCGTCGCCCTTACCGTGTCCCACATCGGCCTGAGCCGCTCACCCTATTCGGAGCCTCTCACGCTCCTGCTCATCGTGGCGTCGATCGCTTGGGCGTGGCGAGGACTCGAAGAGGGCCGCACCGGCGCCCTCGTGGCGGCAGGTGCGACGTCGGGCGCCACAGCCCTGTGCCGCATCGACGGCGGCGTCTACGCGCTAGGCGTCCTCCTGGGCGTGGGCGCGGTGTGCGCGTGGCGCGGCAAGAAGGGAATCGCGCCACTCTTGGCCTTCGTCGTCCCCCAGGCCCTCATGGTTGGAGCGGGATACTGGTCGCTGTGGCGATGGAGCACCTCGTATATCGAAAGACTCGGTAGCGAGGCACGCACCCTGGCGATTGCCTATTCGGCCATCGCGGTCCTCGTCGTGATTCTTCAGGTGGCGATTGCGCCGTTCCTTGGTCGCTTGAGGGCCTTGGTGATGGCACGTCGCATCGTCCTCGCCAGGACTGCGGCGATCCTTACCGCGCTCGCCATGGTGGCCCTCGCGTCGAGGCCCCTGTGGATGACCGACAGGCGGGGCACCGTCACCACCACGGATCAGTTCACCAACAGCGTCGTTGGCCAGTTCCAGCAGATGGAGGGCTACCCCGTCGATCCGACGCGCACGTACGCAGAGCACACCGTGACATGGCTGAGCTACTACCTGACGTGGCCGATACTCGCGATCGCGACTCTCGGTCTCGCGATCATCGTCTGGCGCACCTTCACCTCCCAGCCAATCGCGGTCGTCTTCCTCGGCGCACTCGCCGTGCCAACCCTTGTGTACCTGTTGCGCCCGGCAATCGTTCCCGACCAGTTGTGGGCCATCCGGCGCTTCGAACCAATCACGCTTCCCGGCCTCGCGATCGCGGCGGGCGTGGGGGCCTGGTGGCTCGTGGGATGGGTGGGACGGCGCTTCCGCGAGCCCTACGAGCGAGAACACGCGATCCACGTCGCGTCGGCCATCGCTGCGATCTGCCTGGTAGCAGCATCCATCTCGACCTACGTCAGCGTCCGGCTTGGCGTTGCGAATCCCGTGTCGGCGCCCCCCTACATTTACGTGAAGGAACAAGGCCGCCCCGTCGTCGATGCGAAGGAGTACGACGGTGCGCGCGCCGAAATTGAGGAACTGTGCCGCATCGTCGACGGCAGGCCGGTCATCCTGTCGGGGTCATCGGGCTACTTCGGGACGATTCGCGTGATGTGCGACGTTCCCGTCGTCCTCGCCTTGGAGCCACTGCAGAAGGACGCGCTCGCGCGCATGGCCAAGGTGTGGGGCCAGGAACCCGTCGTCGTGACTCGTAGTCCGGAGACGGTGTGGTCGACTGCCCCAGCTCCGGTGTTCACGAGCACAATGGAAACGGGTGAGTACGCTCTCCAACGCATGCCGCGACTCCCCGCCGAGTCGACGTCGACGTGGTACGCGGGTACGGTCGGGCCGGACGGTACCGTGACGCCACTCGCTCCGCTGGAGTAGAAGCGCGAGGCGCTCACGGGGCGAGAGCCAGCGGTATTCGTCACTCGTCCCTCGCTTCTCAGCGCGTCGTCCCCACGCCCGTGCGTCGTTCCTCACTCACCGCGCCTCACCGTTTTCTCAAACCCGCGGTCCGCACTCGGCAACGTTCGAGGAGTGCGCCTGACCATCCACCACTCGCTGACACGTTCACGTGACGTTGACCGCGGTGACGTTGACCGCGGTGACGTTGACCGCGGTGACGTTGACCGCGGTGACGTTGACCTCGAAGTCGCCCGTGGTACGCCCTTGCGCCAGATCGTCGCCGAATTCCCGGCGCCCCATGTGTGGTGCGGCAGTGTGGCGCTCGACCCCAAGCATGAGGCTGGCGAGTGGCCGCTTGTCGCAGGCGCAATCCTCTCCGCACACCCAGGACGCGCGAGCATCGGTCCTGCCACTCTCCATCTCGCTGCCATCGCAGGCCCAGACTCGGGTGTCATCATCCCCGTCGCCTCCATGATCGCCATCGGTTCGGCGTCTCCCGCGGCCGTCGTGAGGGACGACGCGATCGATGCCCATCACGCGACGGTCTGGGCCACACCCGGGGGCTCGTTGCGCGTCAAGGACTGCGGCTCGGTCAACGGCACTGGCGTGTGGTCCCCGCGCGGCGGCTCACTCTTGTGGCGCGGCCACAGGCGTTCGACGACAGTGCGCGTCGGTGACGTGATCGCCGTCGGGCGCACGCTACTCGAGGCGAGGCAGGGCGTCACGCCTCAACGCGCCGGCCCCTTGGGCCGCGAATCAACGGAGTGCACCGAAGCCCCAGTGTCCCCGGGCCCGACCGCGGCCGGACGGGCGCGCGAAGGGATTTCGGCGGCGCTTGCCCGCATCGCGCGTCGGGCATCTCGCTCGCTGGGCTGGGGCGACCGCGAGGGCTGCCATGACGCAACCCACCTGCGCGCCTTCCCCGATCCCACTCGAACTGAGGGGTGGTCCGGCCCTGTTGCCATCGGAGGCTCCCACGCTTTGGATCTGGCACGCGCGGTGATTCTCGCTCGCGGACGGCGCCCTCCGCTCCCGATGCCCGTGGACGAGCCGTGGCTGTCGTGGCTACCTCCCGCACTCGCTGGGGATGGCCCCATCCGCATCGGCCCCGACGCGCCCACCAGGACTGAGGACGAATGGACCATCCTCACGGCGGAGGCAGATCGCACAACATCGCGCATTGGCGCAGTCACGAGGACTGGGCCCCCGGTGCATGTCAAGCCGGATACGGCCGATGCGCTGGCGCGGTCGAGAGCGGGGTCGCTGCCAAGTCGTCCTCCCCTGACGGTTCGCTGGGCCGACGCGGCGGCACTCAAGACGCCGCCAGCGGGCGGCAATGAGAGTCTCCAGGTCGTCACCGGTGTGAGGGTCGAAGACCCTGCGGTTCCCTGGGCCATCTCGCTCGGACAGGGCTTCCCTCACACAGTCGTCGCTGGTGCGGTCGGCTCCGGAAAGACCACACTCCTGGCGACCTTGGTCGGAGCGCTCGCGATCGGCATGTCGCCCGACGAGCTCGAGTTCGTCATCCTCTGTGCCGGTGCCGCGGGACCACTCGAGCCCTACATGGACCTGCCGCATGTGAGGGCTGCGGCAGCGCACGTGCGGCCCCGAGCCGCTCTCCGCATCCTCGACTCCCTCGACTCCCTCGACTCCTTCACCGTGGTGATCGCAGACGACCTTGACGCCTTAGGTCCCGACGGGAGGGCCGTCACGGCCCGACTCGAGGCGATCGGATCTCACAGCGGCGACCGTCGTGTGCACGTAGTCATGGCGACGCGACGGCCCACCGCCGTCCTCACACCTACGCTGAGAGCCACTACCGCCACGGCGATCGCCCTGCGTACGGATTGCGAGTCCGACTCGGTAGAGGTCACCGGCATCGCCGCCGCCTCCCGACTATCCCTCGACGCAAAGGGAATGGCCATCGTCAGGACCGGAGGGCGCCTCGACACGGTTCAGGTTGCCTTGCCCCTCGCCGACCGGATGCCGCGTGTGCGCCGATGCGACGTGCCCCTTCCGGAAGCGACGACTCTGGCCGCCGCCGTGCGGGGTGCCACTACTGCTACGAGTCGAGAGCGTCTTGCTCGTGGCGGCCTAGAGCGGCCTGCCTCTTGAACACGGCGACCGCGACAATCACGGCGGCGGCGATGAGCATCGCTCCGACGAACGGGAACGTGCCGAGGAGCCACACGCCGACGCTCGCTTGCATCAATTGCCACGTCATGGCTCCCCCGAGAGCGAAACGACGTCTCTTTGCAAAGCCCCTCGTGAAGAGCCCAAGCCCCGCTGCGAGAATGGCCGCAACGGCGGCGAGTGACAAGCCAAGACCGGAAAATGACCTATCAATGAGGGCATATGCCACATATCCAAGCGCAATCACGGCTACGAGCGCTGTCTCGGCGACCAAGATCGCGAGAGCGACGGCGTCCATCAAGGCGGTTGTGCTCCTGGTTTTGTGCATGTTCTCCAACCTCAACGCCAAAATTGTTTCCGAGGTTACAGGAACTATCCCTTGTCATCTGTTGTTAACAATGCGAACATGTTCCATAGGACCGCGACGATGCGGCGACTTCACCAGTAGTGGATCGCCGCTCTTTCTATGTGTGAGGTGACTTGATGGATTGGCGCGACCACGCAGCATGCCTCGACGTTGATGACCCGGAACTGTTCTTCCCCGTGGGGAACACCGGGCCTGCACTCGTGCAGATCGAGCGAGCCAAGGTTGTATGCAACACCTGCCACGTGAGGGACACATGTCTCCAGTGGGCAATGGAACACAACCAGGACTCCGGCGTGTGGGGCGGGCTCTCGGAAGATGAACGTCGCTCGCTCAAGCGCCGTGCCGCTCGCGCCCGTCGCGCGGCCAAGTAACACGCGCGGCGAAGTAGCAAGCACAGCCACATAGCGCCTACGGTCCCGACGACCGTGCGGGTGACGCGTAAGCGTCGCCGCTCAGTCGCTGTCGATGACCACTTCGAGACTCACGACTGAGCCCCGTTCGGCCAACGCCCACTGGATACTCCCGTGCAGTTCGTTGGTGACGAGCGTTCGCACGATCTGTGAACCGAGTCCAGACGGTTCGGCCGTGAGGCCATTGCCGTCGTCGGCTACCGACGCTCGGAGAATGGCGCCCTCTCGCTCCGCGGAGATCGTGATGGTGCCATGCTCTCGACCCTCAAATCCGTGCTCCACCGCATTGGTGATCAACTCGGTCATGATGAGTGCGAGGGAAGTCGCATATTGGGCAGCGATCATCCCAAAGTCACCCTCCCGCAAAATCTTCACCTGAACGCTTGACGACGCAACATCGGCCGCCATCCGCGCGGAACGCGCCACGAGGTCGTCGAAGTGCACGAGTTCGTCGAGGGTTCCCGAGAGCGTTTCATGCACCATCGCGATCGTTGACACCCTGCGCATTGCCTCGGCGAGGGCCTCCTTGGCCTCCGGCGCCTCGACCCGACGCGATTGCAGCCGCAACAGCGCAGCCACCGTCTGCAAGTTGTTCTTCACTCGGTGGTGGATCTCGCGAATGGTCGCATCCTTCGTGATGAGCTCCCTTTCGCGCCTGCGGAGTTCGCTCACGTCGCGGCATAGCAGCACGGCGCCAACGCGCTGGCCCTTCTCCGTCACCGGAATCGCGCGTAGCGAGAGCGCCGCGCCGTTCGCCTCAACGTCCGTGCGCCACGCAGCGCGACCCGCGGTCACCATCGCGAGCGTCTCGTCGACTACTCCCACGTTGGACACCATGGCACTCACGACTCGTGGCAGCGACCGGTGCATCAGCGAGCCCGTGACTCCCAAGCGGTGGAAGCACGACAGCGCGTTGGGGCTCGCATACGTCACGATCCCCTGCGCATCGAGGCGCAGCACGCCATCGCCGACACGGGGAGCTCCTCGCTTGGGTCCTGTCACCGACGTAAGCAACGGGAACTCCCCGCGAGTGATCATCCCGAGCAGATCGTCGGCCGCGCCCTTGTAGTTGATCTCAAGCCTGCTCGACGACCGCAAAGCGGCCATCGACGCCTCGCGCGCAAGCACCGCGATGACCTTGTTGCCCTTCATCACCACCGGAAGCGCCTCTTCACGCACGGCGTACGTCTCGTCCCAGCGCGGTTCCCTCGATACGACGATCTCGCGCTTGGTGAGGGCCTGCTCAAGGTGGCCGATGCGCCCCGAGGCGGCACGGCTCCCGACCACCTCTTCCTGGTGGACCGTGGGGCCCGTGGAAGGCCTGCAGTGGGCGATCGCGACGAAACCCTCGTCGACCTTGCGCCACAAGACGAGGTCAGCGAAGGATAGGTCGGCGATGATTTGCCAGTCGGCCACCACTTCGGAGAGCCAAGCGGCCTCGTCTTCGGCCATTGGTCCGTACTGATGAGCGATCTCACGCAAGGTTGCCACGCGACCAGCCTAAGAGTCCCTCCGCATATTGCGCGCCGCGATAGTCTAGGTCCCAGCGTGAGGAGGCGCCATGAGAATCACTTACGAGCACCGCTTCGCCGCGCCGCTGGACGACGTCGTGGCGATGATGGGTAATGAAGAATTTGCCACAATCAGAGCGCGCGCGTCGGGCGCCCAGGAGTGCGACGCCTTCGTTGACCACGCCGAGGACGGCTCATTCACGGTCGTGATGCGCTTCACCATGCCCGCAACCGCGATTCCGGCGGAGTTCAGGGCATTCGTGGGGTCAAGCATCGCGGTGCGATATACGGAGGTGTGGTCGGCTCCCGAAAACAACGACGATCCAGACGACCGCGAAGGCACGTTCGCGTTCGAGATTCCGGGGACGCCCGGCCACGCCCGCGGTGCCGTCGTCTTGCGTGCCGACGGCGATGAAACAGCGTTCGGCCTCGCGGGCGATGTTCACGCCCTGGTGCCGATCGTGGGGGCCGTCGTGGAGCGCGCCGTCGCGGCGGCCATCAAGCAGGGACTTCCCGCAGAGCTGGCCGCAGCGGACGCCTGGCTCGCAGCCAAGTGACACGGCACGGTCTCGCCGTCGCGCCACGGGTCTACGTTGCAGTCTTTTTCGGCGCGTGCGTTGGCGGCGCCGCTCGCTTCGCCATCGACCGCGCCTTCAATTTCGACGCGTGGTCTTGGGACATCGTCGCCATCAACGTCGTGGGTTCCGCGGTTCTTGGGGCGCTCATGGGTTGGTTTGCGGTCCATCGCGCGCCTTGGTGGGTCCCGGGACTCGGCGCGGGCGTGCTGGGAGGCTTCACCACGTTTTCCACGATGGCGGCACCCCATCCGCACGCCCCCATTCCTGGATACGTGCTCCTGGTCGGCACGCTCCTGGTCGCGAGCATTGCGGCCGCCGTTGGCTGGCGCGTTTCCGAGTCGATCGCCTTGAGACACGGCCCCAACCGGATTCCTCTCGACATGGAGATGGCCGAAGCCGAGGTCGAGGGCTTTGACGGGTTCGAGGACGACGAGTTTCCACCGGACGGGTCTCCCATACATGAGGCGACCTCATGACGGCGACGACATTCGTTCTCGCCGCTCTCGCTTGCGGCTTCGGGTCCGTGCTGCGCTTCTGGCTTAGCACGTGGCGCCGCCCTCACCACTTGCCGTGGCCCACCTTGCTCGCCAACGTGCTCGGCACAGCCCTGCTCGGCGCAGCCGCGTTCCTCAGCGACTCGGGCCACTTGTCGGCGGCGGGATCGTTCATCGTGGGCGCTGGCATCGCAGGCGGGTTGACGACGTTTTCGACACTCGCGGTCGACGCCGCGGTGTTGTGGCGCGCATCGCGCTCTCGGGCCACCATATACGTCGCGACCACTGGCGTTGCGGGAGTCGTCGCCGGCATCGCTGGCTGGTGGCTGGCTCAGTCATTCACCTGAGCACGGTCACTCACGCTCCGGCGCGCCTCAAGCCCTCCTAGTCGGCGGACGTGAGTCGCAGCGTCTGCAACTTGCGGATAGCGACGAACGTGGCCGCCACCGTGGCGACAACCAACATGACAACGCCCGTGACGACGCCCACCTCGGCGGAGACGCCCCATGCGGCCGCGTGGCCTCCGAGGGTCTTCTCTCCGACTGACAGGGCCCATTGCCGCACGCTCACGGCGCGAATGCCCGGCACGTAACCACCAAGCACCGTCTCCCACAGCAGCGCGTACAGCAAGCCAAGAATGACCGCATTGCGTGTGGCCACCGACAAAGCGACGAACAGCGCCGTGTAGGCGATGGCCGCGAGCGCGGTCGACGCCCCGAACGCGAGGGCAAGGCGGCCCCCGTCATCCCCTGCAATTTCAACCGCGATGATCGTGGGGAGAACCGCGAACACGAAGGCCGCGCCGACCGCAACCACCATCTTTGAAAACACGATCGTGCGCCTTGGGATCGGCTTGGCGAGCATGTAGACAATCGAGCCATCATCGATCTCCGCGCCGATCACGCCGGTGCTGATGAGGAGGCACATCAATGGCAAGAGCGTGCCCATCGCGAACTGACCGGCCAGCGCGGCCGACGCGCCGGGGGTACCTCCCGACGACCAGCGAGTGAGTCCGGCAAGCCCCAGCAATATGACAGGCAGGATGAGGAGCAGGATCGCCCGACGACGGCCCAGAAGCCCGCGCATCGTCAGTCGGATCACCGTGAGATTCATCGGGCTATCCCCATTCCGCGCGCGCTCATCGCGCGACCAAGTAGGCGAACACGCTCTCGAGCGATTCGTCGGCGGGCGTGATCTCGAGCAACCGCACGTCGTTGTCGCGCGCGATCCTCGGTAGCGCATGGACAAACCGACCGAAGTCCGACGCCTGCACCAAAAGGGTGTCCTTGGTGAGGTCGACGGTATCCGCCGAGCCGTCGGCGATCATCGCCGACGCGAGCAGCCGGTTATCGCTCGAGTCGATCGTGTATTGGTGAGGGCGCTCCGTCATCAGCCGCCTGATGCGTCGGAAGTCTCCCGACGCGGCGTGCCTGCCAGCGACGACCACCTCGATGGTTCCCGCGATCTCCTCGACCTCCTCGAGGATGTGGCTCGAGAACAGCACCGTGCGCCCCGATTCGCCCAGGGTCGTGAGCAGGTCCATCAGGTGAATGCGTTGACGCGGGTCCATCCCGTTGAACGGCTCATCGAGCAGCAGGACCGCGGGGTCGTGAACGAGCGCGGTGGCCATCTTCACGCGTTGCTTCATGCCCTTGGAATAGCCCGCGATGCCGCGATCCTTCGCGTCCATCATGTCGACTTGCTCGAGCGCGGCGCGCGCTGCTCCCTCAGGGTCTGGGAGACGGTGAAGCCTCGCGTTCGAGACCACGAACTCCCAGCCCGTGACCATGTCGTACATCGACTCGACCTCCGGCACGAGGCCGATGGCCTTGTACACGCCGGGGTTGCGCCACGTCGGGACACCGTCAAGCGTCACCGTTCCAGACGACGGCGCCAGGAACCCGCCCATCATCGAAATGAGCGTTGACTTGCCGGCGCCGTTTGGCCCTAGCAGTCCCGTCACCCCTGGACCGATGGTCATGGTCACGTCATTGACGGCCACCACGTCGCCGTACCAGCGAGAGACGCCCTGCAACTCGAGAGTGCTCATACGACACCGACCTTTCGGTAGCGGGCCAAGAGGATGGCGAGCGAGCCCCCGACGGTCGCCACCGCGAGTGTCGTGAAGACCAGACCGCCGGTGAAGCCAAGGTTCGACATCGCGGGAATGTTCGGCGTCACGCTGAACCACGACGCAGCGATTCCGCTGATCACGTTGTAGGGATCGACGGCGCTCACGTAGGCGCCGAGCGCATCGTGGCCCATGTAGCTCAGGATCCCCCAGAGAATCCCGGCGATGGCGCTCGCGACCACGAGCACGGTGATGATGGCCGCAACGCCGAGCCCCCTGCGTGGCGTGAAGGCGGCGATCACGAGACCGATTCCGGTCAGCATGAGCGCCAGGATCACCGCCATCGCCAGTCCCTGCGCGTAACCGGCGATCTGGTCGCCGACAGGCAATTTGGCCAGCAGCGCCCCGACGAACAGCAGCGTCTCCGGCCCTGCGAGGATCGCGAACATCGCGAGGGCCAGTCCGCCGAACTTGGCGAAGACGTAGTCGTCCCTCTTGAGTGGCCTGGAGAGGTACAGCGGCATGACGCCGTGCCGAAGGTCGCGAGACACGGCGTAGGGAGCCCTCCCCGCGATGAAC
>Ga0209429_10001148_pt1 | contig 16893 bp, 8 predicted proteins | sample BarGraNGADG00212_3_FD_184493 | JGI IMG/M metagenome (GOLD analysis project Ga0209429, IMG submission 184493) | Arctic peat soil microbial communities from Barrow, Alaska - Barrow Graham LP Ref core NGADG0004-212 (SPAdes) (version 2) | ecosystem: Environmental > Terrestrial > Soil > Wetlands >...
TCGCCGGACAACGGCGTGACTTGGAGTACGCTGGCGAACCCAGTCGCTTCAACGACTCATTCCTATGTTTGGACGGTTCCGACCGACAATACGGCGACAGCCTTAATTCGGGTGACGGTTTACGATATTTACAATAATTCCAACTCAGTTTCTTCCAGCAATTTTACGGTTGACTCTTCGGCACCGACTGGTCTAGTTTTATCTTCGCCGACTAATCCTGGTTTGAATTTCAAAGGGGGCAGCAGTTATAACATCACCTGGATTGTGCCCACGGATAATTTCGGCCTGGCGACTAATCCAATCAAGTTAGAATTATCTTTAGACGGACTTTTTAATGATACGGTACTTATTGCTAATAATTTACCGAATACCGGCACTTACGCCTGGACAGCGACCACCACCCAGTCAACGACCGCGAAAATCCGGGTGACGGCGACTGATCTGGTTGGCAATTCAGCTTCTTCCAGTTCCGCTAATCCCTTCGTGTTGGATTCTCAGCCACCAATCATTAATATCAGCACGCCTTCTTTAGGCACTATTTCCACTTCAACCAGCGCTGGTGTGACGGTAGTTGATAGCTATTCCGGCGTGGCTTCGGTTTTATGGACTAAAGTTTCCGGTCAAGGCAATATTTTTTTCACGCCTTCCGCCGCGACGACGACGCCTGGCTTCAGCGCGGACTTGATCGGCGATTACGTGGCCATGATTACGGCCACGGATAATGTCGGACAAGTGAGCACGTCAACGGTGAGTTTCCATTGGGACAGTGGTTTGACCGCGCCCACGGTCATCAGTCCGGTCGCTGGTTATTATGTCAAAGGCAATGCGACTTCTACTATTACTTGGACGTCTGGTGCGATTCAAAATCATTACTTTATAAGTTACTCAGCCGATAACGGCTCAACTTGGACAACGGTTAATCCTAATTACCCCGGACCGGCCGGAAGCATCGCTTGGACTTTTCCGGGCGACAATACGAATCAGGCCTTGATTCGCGTCGTGGCTTATGATACGGGTGGAAACGCGGCGACCTCAACCGGCACGGCCTTTACGGTTGACTCAATTTTGCCCGCAATTAGCATTAGCAATCCGACCGGTGCGACCGTGGCTAAAGGCGGCGCTAATTTAAATTTGACATGGACGGCCAGCGATACGAATTTAGACGCGAATAATATTGGTCTGGATTACTCTCTGGATAATGGCAGTAATTGGACGCATATCGCCACCACCACGAACGCGAGTTCGCCTTATGCTTGGGCCGCAGTGGCAACGGATACTCTGACCGCTAAAATTAGGGTGACGGCTAAGGATTTGGCAGGGAATACAACGGCCACTATTACGCCTTCATTTATAATTGATAATAGTGGACCAATAATTACGATCGCTTCGTCCTCCTTGGGCACGATTTCTACATCTACCCCGGCGGGCGTCAACTCAGTCGTTGATAATTATTCCGGTGTCGCTTCTACAATCTGGACCCAAGTGCCTGGCTCTCCAGGTACTGTGATTTTCTCGCCTTCCAACGCGACGACAAGTCCGAGTATTTCCGCTGGTTTATCCGGCGCTTACATAGTTCGCTTAACGGCTACGGACAATGCCGGTAATATTTCGACACAAGATTTGAGTTTTATTTGGGACGGTAATCCCGGCCAGCCGACTGTGATTCATCCGAACTCCGGCGATTATATTATGGGCGGCGCGACCACAACTATCAGCTGGCTTATTCCCGGCGGTCCGGCCATTGATTATTATAATATTGAATATTCTTTGGATGGAACGAATTGGCTGGCCGTCGGCACGACGACGGCTAATTCTATTCCTTGGCTGGCGCCAACCGTGAATACTACGACGGCCCAAGTCCGAGTGACGGCCTGGGCATCCGGTAATCCGACTACGGCCACCGGTACGATTTTTGCTATTGACTCTACGAGCCCGACGGTGTCAATTAACACGCCGGCCTCGCCTCTTAGAGGCGGGGATAATTATAATGTCACCTGGACCGCTTCGGATAATATTCTTTTAGGCCCGAACGCTTCTTTGGACTATCGCGCGGATAGCGTATCATCTTGGACGCATATCGCCACGACCTCGCCGACTGCGTCGCCATATACTTGGGCACTGCCAGGGATTGACTCTACATCCACCGAGTTGCGCGTCATCGCCTGGGATATGGCCGGTAATTCTCAAACGGCCACGAGCGGTATTTTCGTTGTTGATTCGCATGGCCCGGTTATTACCCAGGCCTCGTCGTCTTTGGGTATGATTTCCATACCGACCGCGGCCAGCGTCGGTCCGGTTTATGATAATTATTCTGGCTTGGCTTCTCTTGTCTGGACTCAGGCGAGCGGCTTGGGCACGATAACTTTTTCCCCTACGGCCACGACCACTAACCCGCTTTTATCTGGCACGGTGTCCGGCTATTATACGGCGCTTATAACCGCGACGGACAATGTCGGTAATGTCAGTACTTCAACGGTTACATTTTATTGGGACGGCGCTTTAGGCGGCTTTATAGTGACAGCTCCGACCGCCGGAGATTATTTGCCAGGCAATTCAACGACGACTATTTCTTGGACCACGCCAACGGGAGGGAATTTAAATTATTTTAGTATTGACTATTCTATTAATGGCGGTGGGTGGACAGCCGCTCTTCCTAACGGCGCCAGTGTCGCGTCTACTTCCACTTCAACCCTCTGGTCCGTACCTACGGCTGATTCCACTTCAACCCTGGTTCGCGTTACGGCTCATACCATTGGCGGCGGCACACAAATCGCTACCAGCTCGGTCTTTGCGATTGACTCAACTGATCCTACGGCCACTATCACGACGCCGGCGACGCCTCTTAGAGGCGGGGATAATTATAATGTCACCTGGACGGCCTCAGACAATATTCAATTAGCACCCAACGCGGTTTTATACTACACGTCTAATAGCGGCAGTAATTGGTTCCCGATTGCCACTACTTCGCCGACCTCTTCGCCCTACACCTGGACCGCAACGACAACTGAATCAACCACGACCGGCTTCAAGATTATGGTTTGGGACATGGCCGGCCACTCTCATTTCGCGATGACCGGTATTTTCACCGTAGACAACAATCCCCCCATTATCACGATTGCTTCCTCATCGCTCGGCGTTATTTCCACGCCGACGCAAAGCCATGCCACGAGTACTGATAGTTATTCTGGCGTCGCTTCAACCGTCTGGACTCAGACCGGCGGACCCGGTACCATCGTTTTCTCCCCTTCGGCCACCAGTTCGGATCCATATTTAAGCGCTGGCCTCATCGGCGGTTATTCCGCTCTGCTCACCGCGACCGATAATGTCGGGCATGTGAGTACGAGCACGGTGACATTTAGCTGGCTGGGCGGAACCGGCGCCTTTAGCGTCACTCATCCCGCGGCCGGTGATTATTTAATGGATAATTATTTAACCACTATTTCTTGGACTCCGCCAAGCGGCTCTAATATTGATCATTATAAAGTTGAAGCGACCGCAACCGGCAGTCCTTGGACTCCAGTGCAAGATAATATTGCGTCCACCACAACTAATATTCCCTGGACCACGTTCATCGGCCTTAATTCTACAACGAGTGCTATTCGTGTTACGGCTTATGACACCTATAGCAATCCAACTGTCGCCACCGGCACGAATTTTGCAATTGACGCGACGCCGCCAACGGTTTCCATTATTACGCCGGGTGCGCCGCTTATTGGCGGCACCAACTATAACATCACTTGGACGGCGGCGGATAATATTCTATTAGGGCCCATTGTCAGTCTTAATTATTCAATTGATAATGGCGTGAGCTGGCCGACAATCGGAACGACGACTAGCGCTACTTCAAGCTATGCTTGGACCGTTCCGAATATAGACTCCACTTCAACCTTGATAGAGATTACGGTTTGGGATATGGCTGGCCATCCGGCTTCAGCCACGACAAGTAATTTTACCCTCAGTTCACAAGGCCCCATCATCACTATCGCTTCATCTTCGTTAGGCACCATTAATACTTATACTTCGGCCGGGGTCACCGTGACCGACAATTATTCGGGCGTGGCGTCTATTACTTGGAACGAAATTTCTGGTCCGCTCGGCGGCTCAGTCAACTATGCGCCGAATAATACCACGTCTAGTCCGGCTTTTGCCGCTACTTTATCATCCAGCGCTGTTCCTTATGTCGTTCAGATTACGGCCACTAATAACGCCAACATTTCTTCCACGGCGACCGTAACTTTTTATTGGAATGGAGCCCCGGCCACGCCTTATCTTATCCACCCGGTCTATGGCGATTATCTGGCGGGCGCGACCACAACCACAATTTCCTGGACGGCGGCTCCGGATCCGAATTTAGACTATTTCAATATTCAGTATTCTTTGGATGGCGGCGTGAGCTGGAATCCGGCCGGCACCACGACCAGCACTTCCATTCCTTGGCTGGTCCCGACAGCCGACACCAGCACGGCCGAGGTTCAAGTTACGGCTTATAGTATTTATGGCGACGCCACGACGACAATCGGTACGCCGTTTGTGATTGACTCCACCAATCCGACCGCGCCGACCATCCTGACGCCGAATGCTCTGACCACGCCTCTGCAAGGCGGCAGTAATTTCAATATTACTTGGACACTATCCACGGATCTTAATTTTGGCGCCGCCCCCTTGACTTTAGAATATTCAGCTGACGGTTTATTTGATGATAGCGTGACTATTGCCACGGGAACCGCGGCTGATGCTGCCTTTAATTGGACTGTGCCGCCGGTCAATACTTCTACTACCAGCAAAGTCAGAATTACGGCCATGGACTTGGTTGGCCATACGGCGGTCAGTACCTCATCGGCTTTCATTATTGATTCTTTGCCGCCGACGATTATCATGGCTAGTAATTTAGGCACGACTTCCGTACCGATTCATCCCGCCCCGACTTTTAGCGACAATGTTGATAATGATAATCAGCTCACTTATTCCTGGTCCATGGACAGCGCGCCTTTGGGCGGTACTTTGTATTTTTCCGCCCCCTTTATTGATAACCCGACTTTGTCCGGCGATGTCTCCGGCGGCTATACGGCTCTTTTAACGGTTACCGATCGCGCCGGCAATCAGACCAGCGCGACCACTACTTTCACTTGGCTTGGAAATCCCGGTCAGCCGACCTTAATTTATCCGTCCGGCGGCGAATTTTTGCCAGCCGGAACAATAAATATTCAATGGAGTATTCCCACGACGCCCAACCTTGATCACTTTGACGTGGACTATTCTTTGGATGGCGGAACGACTTGGCAGTGGATCGCTCAAGGCTTGAATGCCGCTTCTTCCAGTATTCCTTGGACTATTGCCGCACCTGGCTCAACGACGACTTTAGTTCGTGTCACGGCTTATGATACTAGTAATAACCAAACTTCGGCTGTATCTGGATTATTCACGATTGATACGACCGCGCCAATTATTTCCGCCGGTTCTTTAGGGGCTATTACAACCGCGGCTGCGCCGGGCGCCAGCGCCACGGATAATATTGATGGACCGAGTGATCTGACTTATGCCTGGTCTACGGTATCAACCCCCGCCGGCGGCAACATTAATTTTTCCGCGCCTAATATTCTAAATCCGTTAATTTCTGGTACGGGCTATGGCAACTATGCCGCCCTTTTGACCGTAACCGATCGGGCCGGGAATATCTCTTCCAGTCCGCTTAGCTTCACCTGGGGGACGAATCCTGGTTCCGGCAGTAGCTCAGGTGGCGGTGGCGGCATCAGTCCGTCTATTTGTACATCAGTGATTTATAGCGCTTGGGGAGCTTGCAATGGAAACATTCAATTTAGAACTATCGTGTCGGCCGCTCCGAGTAATTGCTCGCCCAGTTCCGCTCAGCAGTTAGCCATATCACAAAGCTGTTCCTCGGAAATTAATGATCAATCTGGCGCAACCACAACGCCGATTACGACGGTCGGGACAAACGCGGCCGGCTTTGATGTGGATGCGGCTCAGATCATGGAGAGCGCCCGCAAATATCAGACCAAGACCGACCAGGCGCTGCTTAATAGGCTGACCGGTCAAATTCTGATTCAGGTTGAATCTCACGGCTACGCTTGGTATGTTAATCCAGCCAACCAGCGCCGTTATTATCTGGGCAGCGCGTCTAACGCCTTCCAGATCATGCGCCTCTTGGGCTTAGGCATTAGCAACAAAGACTTGCAAAAAATTCCGGTCGCCCTATTGCCGGACAGCATTAAAGATATTACGGTCCAAGGCGACAGTTTAGCGGTTCGCTTGGACAAAGCGCTGGGCCAGAATTGGCAGACGACGATTAAGAAGATGATCGCTGATCCGCGCCTGGTCAAACAATTATCTGGTAAAATATTGATTCAAGTACAAACTAATGGGGAAGCGTGGTACGTGGAACCGAAAACCCAGAAACGCTATTATCTCGGCCGGCCGAAAGAAGCCTATGCGCTCATGAGGATGTTCGGCTTGGGCATCAGCAATAAAGATATCAATAAGATCCCGATTGCCACTTTTACGCCGGCGCAGTTGCAGAAAGTTAACGCCACTTTGCAGCCCAAAACTCAAACGAAATAACTATGCTCTCGGAAAATTTTCTCGTTTCTCTTGGCAAAGTCATCGTCCAAATCATCGGCGAGGTTTTGTATTTTCCGGTTTGGTGGTATAGCGTCGGTTTTGTTCGCCAGGTTAAAAATGTCTTTGGCCTTTGGCGCGGCGAGGAAGAAGCGCTCGGCTTCAGCGTCTGGGCTAAAAATATTTTTACGCCCATGTACGGGCAATATGATTGGGCCGGCCGTTTAATCAGTTTTTTTGTCAGGCTAGTCCAGATTATTTTTCGCGGCGCGATTCTCTTAATTTTTTTGGCCTTGGCTCTTTTAGCGCTCGTCTTGTGGCTGGTCCTGCCTTTAATCATTTTATTCGCCCTGGTGTGGCAGATTATTAAATAAGTGCCCTCCGGGGGCGGCAGTCTTAATTTATGGCCGAAGAAAAAACAACGGCGGAAAATACAGCGAGTAGTAGCCTGTCTTTTACAACGGCGGAAACCGGGGGGGCGCGCGGCGCTTGGTTTTTGGGGCGTTTCCTTTTTTGGGGCTCGCCGCTGAAGTGGTCGCTGATTGCTCTGCGCCGTCTGAAGGCGCGCGTGGTTTATGTTTTCGCGGTCTTTGATTGGCTGGCCGTGTTCGCCGGCTGGTTCTCCCTGGCCGCTTTTTTGTTTTTGAATCGCGTAGCTTGGCTGGCCGCGCCAACCAAATTATTATTTTTCTGGACCAAGTCCGATCCGCTGATTCTGGTCTTTCTGCTTTCTTTATGGTTTGATTTATATTTGATTTATCGCCATAGCGAAAAAAAAGCCCAACTAAAAAAAATCAATTATCGTTTATTCGCGCCCGACACTCGGGTTGCGCGCTCCAATCAGCGCGCGCGGCGTTTCCCTAAGAAATATAATGTCGCGCCCGCTTTTTCTCTTTCGGCCTGGCGCACCTTGGAGGACGCCTATCTTTTGGCCAATAAATTACGGCAGTCGGAAGTGGAGATTATCCATCTTTTCCGGGTTCTTTTAAAGACTAAAGAAGTCCAGAACTTATTTATCCGTTTGAATATTGATGCCAAAAAAATGATTGCTCTGGTCGATCACCACTTGGCTAAGCCGCAGGACGGTGATTCTCTGGGCCGGATAAAACTGTCCCCGGCTTTGCAGGAAGTTTTAATCCTGTCTTTTGTGGACGCGGTGGAGCGTCACGCCGACAGCGTTGATGTCCTGAACATTATTTTATTTTTCTACGACCATGATCCGCGCCTGGCGGAAATTCTTTATGAACTGGAAATCGATCAGGATAAAATCAGAAATACCGTGGAATGGTTCCGGGTTAATGAGCGCTTGACCAACAATTACCGCGCCTATCGTCGTTCGGCCATCCTTAAACCGGGGAGCGGTATGAATCGCGCCTATACCGCCATCGCCACGCCGGCGCTGGATCATTATTCGCATGACTTAACGGTCAAAGCCAAGTACGGCGGTTTGGATATTTGCGTCGGACGCCAAAAAGAAATTACGGCTATTTTTGAATCCTTAAGTGGCGGTCATAACGGCGTACTTTTGGTCGGTCCGACCGGCGTGGGCAAAAGTACGATTATCGACGGCCTAGCCCAGTTGATGGTGGAGGAACAGGTGCCGCAATTTTTAAAAGACAAGCGTTTGGTCCAACTGGACGTTTCCGCTTTGGTTTCCGGCGCCGATGCTTCGGCCGCCGAGGGCCGTCTTTTAACCTGTCTGAACGAAATCAGCCGCTCCGGCAATATTATTTTATATATTGATAATATTGAAACCCTGATTGGCATCTCGGCCGGCAGCCGCGAGAGTTTGGATTTGTCGGAAGTCTTGGCCGAGGCGCTCGGCCGCAAGAATTTATATTGTTTAGCCGCCGCCACCACGGAAAATTACGCCCATTATATTGAAGGCAAGGCGCTGGGCGATATTATGACGACGATCGGCGTCAAAGAACCGGAGACGAATGAAGCCATCCAGATGTTGGAAAGCAAAGTGGGCTTTTTAGAAAATAAATACGATGTCTATATCGTTTATAGCGCCATTGAGCAGGCAGTCCTCATGTCCACCCGTTATATCCATGACAAATTTTTACCGCTTAAAGCTTTTAACTTGCTGGAAAAAGCCGCTTTGATTACCGCCAAGAATGCCAAGAATAATCCCGATGCTTGTTTCTGTTCGCGTGAGGAAGTGGCCAGCGCCATCAGCGAGCTAACCGGTATTTTGGTTAGTAAAGTAACGGTTTCGGAAGGGAAGAAATTATTGAATTTGGAAACGGAAATCCATCAGCGTTTGGTTGACCAAGAAGAGGCAGTTACGGCCGTTTCGGCCAGTCTGCGCCGCGCCCGCGCCGAATTGAAAGATGATAAGCGTCCCATCGCCAGTTTTCTGTTTATGGGGCCGACCGGGGTCGGTAAAACGGAGCTGGCCAAAGCGGTCAGCCAAGTTTATTTCGGCGCCGAAGAATATCTCATCCGCTTGGATATGAGTGAATACCAGTATCCCGACAGCGTGCGCAAAATGATTGGCGACGTCGACGGCACGCTCGGCTATTTAACCGAAGCGGTGCGCAAAAAACCTTTCGCTTTGGTTTTGTTCGATGAAATTGAAAAAGCCCATCCCGATATTTTGAATTTATTCTTGCAAGTCCTGGACGACGGCCGCTTGACCGACGGCCAAGGCCGGACCATCAGTTTTGCCGAATCAATCATTATCGCCACCTCCAATATTGGAGCCGTTTATATTGAGGAGCAGATTAAAGCCAAAACGGCCTTGAACATCATCAAGCAGCAATTAATTGATAATGAACTAAATAAATATCTGCGCCCGGAGTTAATCAATCGTTTTGACGGCATTATCGTTTTCAAACCCCTTAGTCAGGAGGACGTTTTCGCGATTGCCGCCTTAATGCTGAAGAAGGTCAAGAAGAATTTGGCGGATCGGGGCATCAGTTTGAAAGCCGATCGTGATGGTGTGGCCATCTTGGCGCGCGAAGGCTATGATCCGAAATTTGGCGCCCGCCCCTTGCGCCGCTTGTTGCAAGATAAAATTGAGGATAGTATCGCCAATCGTATTTTAAGCGGCGATTTAAAACGGCGCGACACGGTAATTATCAACGCCCGCGCCGAGGTAGAAGTGGAGAAAGCGCCGGAATTATAAATTAAATATTGCCCCTCATGTTTTATGGCCTTATTTTTTTAGCGGCCCTGCTCTTAGCCGCGATTTTGACCCTTATTGTCAGGCGTATCGCCCTGACTTTTAAAATTGTCGACCAGGCGGGAGTCGCGTCCGCCAGCAACCGGAAAATCCATAGCGGTTCCATCCCCCTGCTGGGCGGCGTGGCGATTTTTATCGCTTATTTTTTATTTTTATTTCTCTTTGCCCCTCGTTTTTTGCACGGTGATTTAGGGCTTCGCCAACTGCTCGGATTTTTCAGCGGCGCGCTGATCATCATGATCGGCGGCTTTTGGGATGATAAATATAATTTGCGGCCCTGGCAGCAAATTATTTTTCCGGTACTCGCGGTTCTGGCCGTCATTATCGGCGGCGTCTCCATTAGCAAATTAAGCAATCCTTTCGGCGGAGTGATAGACTTAGGCACGCTTTCGCTGGTCGGCTCGCTCCTCATTGCGGTTTGGCTTTTGGGCATGATGTATACGACCAAGCTCTTGGACGGCGTGGACGGTCTGGTCACGGGTGTCACGGCCATTGGCGGCCTGATTATTTTTCTGTTCACGCTCACGACTCGTTATTATCAGCCGAATATCGCTTTTGCCGCCCTCTTATTAACGGCCGTTTGTCTGGGCTTCCTGATTTTTAACTGGCATCCGGCCAAGATTTTTTTGGGCGAAGGCGGTTCGCTTTTATTGGGCTATATTCTGGGTGTCCTGGCCATTATTTCCGGCGGCAAAATTGCTATCGCTCTTTTGGTCATGGGCATTCCAATTTTAGATGTCGTTTGGACGATTCTGCGGCGGCTACTATCCGGCCGCAACCCTTTCAAATTTGCCGACCAGAAACATCTACATCATCGCCTGCTGGCTCTCGGTCTGGGGCAGAGAAGGACGGTCTTGATTTTTTACACCTTGTCGCTCGTCTTCGGTCTGAGCGGTTTGTTCCTGCAGAGCCGCGGGAAGTTTTGGGCGCTGGTGGTTTTGCTGATTATTATGCTGGGAGTTGTCATCGGATTTTCTTGGGGGAAAGCGTCTAAAACGGGCAAGTAGGGTGTGGTCGCTCTGTTATTGACATAATATAATTTATGTGATATTGCAGTATATTGCTCGAAATATTGAGTATTACCCAATTTCGCTGGGAAGTGCGAGACGGTCATTTAACAAATTTCACCAAAACGGCCATACCCTAAACAAAGCCTTGTATGGAAGGTAAAATGAATGGAAAAAAGTAGCCAAAATCCTAGTTTCGGACAAGGGCTGGAACTTGCAATCATTGCCGCTAAGGCCATTGCCAGCGCCGCCAAGAAAAACAAGACAAGCGACGAGACAATTCAGAAGATTGTTCATAAGCCGGGAGTTGTCTTTGAATTCTTTGAAAAATTACTGGCCGAGGCCATTGAAGAAAAAAAGAATTCGATCCTTTCCCTGATTTCCGGTAATGACAAATTAATGATTGAAGCATCTGACGGTAAGGCCTACATTTTTGATGCCAAGAATATTTTTAAATCAGGAATCGATGGCGATTTCAAAAACTGGGGTCTTAACAAATCCGGTCCGGCCACTAAAGAAATTTTAGTGGATGTTAATGAAACAGTGAGCGACGGAACATTCGTCCAAATTTTTACCGGTATTTCCAGCGATCTCGAAAAACTGGTTATGACCCAGGCGCAAATTATTCGCTTCTGCGAAAAACACCCTACCTGGCTCCGTCAGGAAGACTATGCCACCCTCTTCTTAACAAAGGTTGGCTATGAGTATTTTGTGGTCTACGTGCGCGTGCGTTCCGACGGTCTGCTCGTCCGCGTGCGTCGCCTTGAGGATGACATCGTCTTGTGTGGTCAGTATCGTCATCGCGTGGTCTCCCCACAACTTAAGCCCTCGGTCGCTTAGACCTTTGGGCATTGTCCCTTTGTCCCTCGGATCCTTTGCCCTTAGTCTTAAACTAAGGTCTTGGATTCCGGGGGATTTTTTTGTGTAATGAAGTAGTTTCTTTAGTTTATAAATATAGCTAATATTAGTTATTTTATAGTTTAATTTAGTCAACTGGTAATATTATGATTGACATAAATTAGTATACGTGATATAATACTTTATTACTCAAAATATCGAGTATTTAACCGAATTCGCCCGGAAGCGCGAAAAGTATATTAATAATCTGTAAAAATTGGAGGCTAAGATGGCTACAACAAAACAGAATCAAATGATCGCTGGAAGAATGGTAGAATTCCAGGATAGGTTTAGTCCTTTACCGAACGATGATGCTCAATGGCTTATCCAAAATGCCGGTGAAGCGATAGACCTTTTTATAAGCGCTGTCGTTAATCGCGTTAAGGAAACTGCTAAGGCTATAATCACTATTCTCAGCGAGATCATCGCAACCGTGACCATTCCGGCCACAACCGAAAAATTTGTTGCTAAAGACAAATTTACGGTTGATACGAGTCGTAAAGCCAAGGTCAAGATTTCCTATCTTGGCGACAACTTCAAGGAATGGTTTCTGAAAAAAACCGAAGAACCTTTTGCCGGCAGTACCATCTACGGACGTAAACTCAACAAAGGTTCAGTTGATGGCCCTATCCTCGCAGAACTCGGTGGTCAGGAAAAAGCCGAAACCACTCTGTCTGAGATCTTCACCATGATGGAACGCCAGGCTAACGGTGAAGCAGGGGAACTGCTCACCAATGGTTACGCGAACATCTTCTATGTTCGTGACATCAATGGTACGCTGCGTGGCGTGCGCGTGCACTGGGACGACGATGGTTGGCGCGTGTATGCGTACTCCGTTGGGCATCCTCTCGCGTGGAACGCTGGCCGTCAGGTCTTTTCCCGCAATTCCTCGGTCTCTCAGACCGTTTAGGCTTTGTTCCTTTGGCTCTTTGACCCTTTGACTCTTTCTTTTTTCCTTTTTGGAAATTGAAAGGGTCCGAGGGTCTTTTTATTTTCTATTTTTGTTTAATTATCTCCCTTTAAATGCTATAATTATTTCTATGCCCAAACTTCTTCTCCATGTTTGCTGCGCGCCCTGCGCCACCTATATCAGCGTTGAGCGCTTAAAGCCGCGTTTTGATTTAACCTGGTTTTTTTATAATCCCAATCTGAATACGCGGGAAGAATATGAGCAGCGTTTGGCGGCGGTGAAGTTTGTGGCCGAGAAGTATAGTATTTCTTTAATAGTCGAACCATATAACCACGTTCCGTGGCAGGAAAAAATTGTTGGCCGGGAAAAGGAGCCGGAAAAAGGCGAACGCTGCCGCATCTGCTATGGCCAGCGTCTGGAAAAAACGGCCGCTTTAGCGCAAGAGAAAGGTTTTGCTTGGTTTGCGACGACTTTGTCCGTTAGTCCTTATAAAGATCAAGGCGCCATCGCCAGTATTGCCCGTCTGCTGGCCGTGGCTTATAAACCAAAGTTTTTGGACGAGGATTTTCAAATTGACGACGCTTATCGAAAATCGCAGGCTCTGGCCAAGGAATTGGGAATTTATCGCCAGAAATTCTGCGGCTGTGAATACTCCTTACAAAATTAAAATACTCATGAAACGATCGATAAATATCCTTCAATATTTGATCGTCTGTCTAGCCCTCGGCCTGATATTTTTTCCGTTGGCCAATCTTGCCCGCGCTGCTGATGCGGTTGATAAAAATAAAGACAGCGATCAGGACGGCTTGAGCGATTATTGGGAACAGAAATTTGGGACTGATCCCGCCAATCCTGATACGGATGGCGACGGTTTTAAGGACGGCCGGGAAGTTGACCAAGGTTATGACCCGCTGGCTAGTTCCACCAAAAGATTGCCGCAAAAAATTGTCATTAATTTAAAAACGCAGAAACTGGATTATTTTGTCGGCGGCCAATTGTGGCGGGAATATACCATTTCCACCGGCAAAGCCGCCATGCCCACGCCTCAAGGAACTTTTAAGATTATTAATAAAAGCTTAAAGGCCTGGTCTAAAAATTACGGTCTGTGGATGCCCTTTTGGCTGGGACTGGATCACGGTGAATTCGGTATCCATGAACTCCCGGTTTGGCCCAGCGGCTATCGCGAGGGAGCCGCACATTTAGGCCATCCGGTCTCGCACGGCTGTATTCGTCTGGGCATCGGTCCGGCGCAGTATCTATATGAACGTGTCGCCACGGGGACAGAAGTGGTGATAAGATAAAGCCCGAGCGCTAAAGTTTAAAAAACTATTGCGCGATTTTCTGCGCGATACTTGCGCGATTATTTAAAATCCTGTATACTATAGATATGTTTAACCCTCAATATAAAATTAGCAATCAGATTATTAATTGGCTGACGGCCATCGCGGAAGCCAAATCACTTATCGATCGCGCCAAATTACTGCCCAAACATGAATTAAGATTGCGCCGGCAGGCTTTAATCCGCATGACTCACAGCTCTACGGCCATAGAAGGCAATCTGCTCAATATCCGCCAGGTTGAAGATTTATTGGCTAATAAGAAGATTGGCGCTTCGTCACGGGATATTTTTGAGGTCCAGAATTATTTAAAGGCTTTAAAATATATTCAGCAGGTAGTTGGTAAGAAGCAAGCGATAACCGAAAAGATAATTTTAAAAGTTCATCAACTGGTTACGGCCAATACTTTGCCGGCTGGCCAGTCAGGTCATTACCGGCTCGGCCCGGTTTATGTCGTGCGCCGACGTTACGGCCAGCCGCAAGAAATAGTCTACACCGGTCCGGCCGCGAGTCAGGTGGCGGGTTTAATGAAAGATTTAGCGGTCTGGATTAAGCAAAGCGCTGAAAAAGAAATCCACCCGATTATTGTCGCCGGTATCGTCCATCAAGAACTGGCGGCCATTCACCCCTTTAATGACGGTAACGGTCGAACCGCCCGCGCCTTAGCCACCCTTATTTTATACGAAAGAGGTTACGACTTCCGTCGTCTTTTTGCTTTGGAAGATTATTATAACCAGGATCGGCCTAAATATTATGCCGCCATTAACATTGGTAAAAACTACGGGGAACGGCGCGTGGACTTTAGTCCCTGGCTGGAATACTTTGTTAAAGGCTTTAAACAAGAGGTTGATGGGATAAAAGAAAAGATCGCCTCTCTATCCTTAAGAAAAGTTGATGAGAAAATGCAGTCTAAAGTTTATTTGGATAAAGACCAAATGCAGATTTTAGACTTTCTTGACCAGGTTGGAAAAATTACCGTTCAAGATGTCGTGGATGTTTTGCGCTGCCCGAAAAGGACCGCGCAGTCTTATCTGCAGAAATTGAAAAAATTGGGGCTGATCAAACAAGTGGGCAAGGGTCCGGCTTCGGGGTATATTTTGGCTTAATAAGTCCACAAACATATTGTTCTTTACCCCCTCAAATGTTATAATATGGTTAGCAAATTCATACGCTAACTTTTTATTTATGTCAAAAAAAATCTGGCGTTTAAGCCTAATTTTACTGCTCACCGTAGTTTTTATTAGCGGCTGCACCTTGCCTTGGAAGAAACCGGCGGCCACCGCACCTAACGGGCAGAACCCCAGCGGTTCAAACAGCAGTATTAATACCCCGGATAGCGCGAACGCCACCAGCACCAACGCCGTAAAAAAGTTTAGCGATTACGCGGAATTACAAAAATTTTTGACTGATAATAATAACCCGGGTGCGACGTCCGGTTCTTTTGACAGCCGCGGTGCTAGCGTGGGGATGGTCACCAGCAGTCTGGCCCCGACGGCTAACTCCGCCAGTGTCGCGGGCGAGGCGGCTCAGGGGTCAGCAACCGCTCCCGCCGCAGTCGGTTCCGGCCAGCCCAATAACTCTTTGGATTACTCCGGTACTAATAATCAGGTAGCTGGCGTGGATGAAGCGGATATCATCAAAACGGACGGCAGTTATGTCTATGCTTTAGTCCGTAACGATTTATTAATTATTAAAGTGACGCCGGCGGCCAGCGCGCAAGTTATTTCTAAAATAACTTTAGCCGACCGTCCCCAGGACATCTTTATTAACGGAACGAGCCTGGCGGTCTTCGGTTCGGATAACCAAATCTACGCGCAGCCGCTTTACAAAACTTTCCGCCGTCAGAACCCTTACACTTTTTTCAAAGTTTTTGATTTGAGCGACCCAACCAATCCTAAACAGGTCCGTGACTTGAAATTTGAGGGCAGTTACGCGGATGCGCGCCTGATTAATAATTATGTTTATTTAATTACCAACACTTACAATAATTATTTAGCGGCTGAGCCGCTTGTCCCGCGCGTCATCGATAACGGCCAAGTCTTGTCTCAGGATTGCGCCGCGAGCAGCCGCTGCTATGCGCCGCCGGTTTTTTACTTTGACATGCCTTACGACTCCTATAATTATACCAACATCACGGCCATCAACATCAAGGATAATAACGAAGCGATCAGCGGGCAGGACTACCTGATGAATAACAATCAAAATCTCTATGTTTCGGCCAATAATATCTATCTGACCTACACGCAGTACATTAATGAATATGATTTGGAGCAAGACGTAAAGCGCCAATTGGTTTATCCGCAACTCACGCCCGACGATCAAAATAAAATTACGCAAATCGAGGCGGCCGCGAATTTTGTCCTGAATAAATTTGAAAAACGCGCCAAAGTCGGGCAGATAATCGATACCTATCTCGGTTCTCTGACCGCGGACAGCCAAACTGTTTGGCAGGGTAAGATAAGTGACGCCTTAAAGCTGGAACTGGCGGCCAAAGCGCAGGAAATGGAAACGACCGTGATTCATAAGATCAGTATTAACGGCAATAAAATCGAGTATCAAGCGATGGGACAGGTGAGCGGCCAAGTTTTGAATCAGTTTTCCATGGATGAAAGCGGCGCTTATTTCCGTTTGGCCACGACGCGCAACCAACAAAGCTCGCAGTTTTCGGATCAGACCACGGATTCTTACAGTAATGTTTATGTTTTAGACAGTAGTTTGCAAGTCGTCGGTCGTTTGGAAAATTTGGCCACGACCGAACGGATTTACGCCGCGCGCTTTTTCGGCGACCGCGTTTATCTGGTTACTTTCAAGCAGACCGATCCGCTTTATGTCATCGGCTTATCCGACCCGACCAAGCCGACGGTTTTAGGTGCCGTGAAAATTCCCGGCTATTCTAATTATCTCCATCCGGTCGATGCCAACGGCACTAAATTAATCGGCTTGGGACGCGACGCCACGGTCAGCGCCAGCGGCCAAGTT